>MDSV01177133.1_pt1 | contig 19419 bp, 14 predicted proteins | sample 810851 | NCBI WGS metagenome assembly MDSV01 (sample SAMN05326640, study PRJNA326480) | marine metagenome | isolation source: seawater | place: Atlantic Ocean: North East | collected 2012 | reverse complement strand
TATGCCGGTAGGTATTGTATCCTCAAACGACTCAATTACTTGCTCAGGGGTTGCAGTTGTGCATATATCGTATTCTTTGGGCAATTCTCCCAATATACAATCTCTAACGGCTCCGCCTACGACCCAAGCACCATATCCAGTAGCGCACAGTACATCCAAAACATGTGCTAGATCTTCATTTTTAGGTATTAGAGAAGGGATGTTCAACCCGACCACATCTGCTAGTAGTCCCTCCTCCATGGGGGGTGTCGTGCTCACCCTTTCCAAAGCATTATCCCATCTATCGCCTTGGAATAGTCCATGTCATGGGAAGCGGAAGATGTTTCGTTAGTAGATTTGGATTGGCTCAAACCTCATGAAGAGATCAAGGTCAAGAATCGCGATAAATTGCTTGATATGACCAAAAAGTGGGGCGGTTTTACCAAGCCACTGCTAGTAGATTCCACAACAGGTTCAATCTTAGATGGGCATCATCGTCATTCTGTTGCAGTCTGTTTGAATTTGAAAAGAGTGCCAGTAATATTAATCGATTATTTATCAGATGACCAAATTACTGTAGATGTTTGGCCAGGCAGTGGACTGGAAAGCATAACTAAAGAGCAGGTAATTGAAATGTGCCTGAGTGATGACTTATACCCTCCAAAAACGAGTAAGCATACCATCTCTAGCCACATGCCGCCAATACATGTTCTGCTGGAAGTTCTTGCCAAATCAGAGTGATTACCGCATAGTCGCTTTGATTGCATTCCAAAGCTTGTTCCCTTTGCCTTCAACAGTAATCAAATGTTTGGGGTTAGCAGTTGGTGTGATTTTGACATCATGTAATACGCCCTCTCTGGCAATTGTAAATGTGGTTTCAACATTCTCGTTACCATAAACTGCGGCGGTGATGTCACTTGCAGATTTAACACGTAGTCCATCGATTGCAATAATCTCATCGCCAGTGTGTATCGTATCTCTACAAGGAGATCCAGTCAGGTGCGTCCTTACTTTCACACAGTTGGCATTATTTGCTAAGTTTAGACCAATCCAAGCACCTTTGGTTTTCTTGTCTGGGACCATTTCCAGCCCAAGAATACCCATTGCCGAGATGACATCAGGAGCCTTTCTTTCACTAACCAGTGAATCTAGCATTCCTCCCAGTCTTCTACCTCCTGGAGTGTTTACTAATGCTTTCTTGATGTCAGCGTGTGTGATTCCAGGATTATCAGAATCAAGTTTGTGATCGTGGTACAGTGTAGCCATCACACTATCCATCCCATGTTCTCCTTTCGACCGCTTTCTCAATTCTGCATCAAGACAGAAAACAGCCATTTCTCCTTCTAGATAGTATGAGATTTGGACCTCTCTGCTGTAAGAATTGGGCCTGTAAAGATGAATCCATGCGTCGTGGCTACTTTCTTGCAAGGATTCGTGCAGCATCCCATTCCTATCGGTATGCCTTTTCATTTTACGAGTCCAATCTTTGCGCCAATCCTCTTCTGTCCAAGCTCCACTTCTTAGGCACAGAATATCACCGAGCCATGAGGTTAGCCCTTCGAACCACCACAAAAGGTCAGAATGCTCTTCTTTTTGCAGTTCATAATTTAGGAAATTTTTGGGTCGTAATTGTTTAACGTTCCACTGATGTAAGAATTCGTGACTAAACAGCGAAACTAGGTCTCTCCACTGTTCTTCATTTCCTTCTTGCAAGCATTTTCTAGGCATCATAGATGTCTGACTGCGAAGATGTTCTAGGCCACCTCTTCCAGACTCAGTCAGGTGAATGACAGTCCAGTAATCCTTCCATTCAGGAATTCCAAACAATGCGAAGTGCTCCTCGATTACAAGTTTCATAGCTTCAATGAATCGATCTAAGCCTTTCTTGGGAATTGGCAAACCTCCAGAATCCCATAATTTGAGATATTGAGTTGTACCCATTACATCGAAAGAGATAATCGGGTTCGCATTTGATTCCATTATTGCATCAAGGAACTCGTCTCTGCCTTCTGCATACCATTCACCCTCTTCGCCACTTAATTGAGTAGCAGTATTCCAGCCTTCAGGAGTTGCCAAGGTTACTTTGTGTCTTTGATTCAGTCTTTCTTTATCTATTCCTCTTGTAGGCATCATCCAGGTGTATGGGGGCATTATATGGACGTGAGTTTTGTCTAAGTGATTTGCTCGACAAGTCATTTCAGCCGCCAATAATCTGTAAGTTACTACTACCTTACTAGCATCACTGACGCCAGTTATTCGTGCTCCATCGACATTAACTCTTTTGATTTCAATTTCTTTACCATCACAAGTTGCTGAGAGATCTGACATATGTTGAATAGGCTCTCGAATGAAGTAGGAGCCAGGAACCCAGCGTGGAAATCGTAATTCCAGAATGTTTTCATTGAATGGGCCATCAATCTCAATTTTGACGCTTAGTCTTCTACTTGAGCCATTAGTGGCATCTACGTGATATGAAATTCCTGACCTCATTTTATCCCTCCAGTTCATCTAGTGATGTGCTTAGATTCTCAGCGGCAATCTTGACTAGGATTGAATTGTCCTCGGAAATGATTGCAAGTCTCTCCCTGTCCACATCACTTCTTCCATCCATCTGCTCAATTAACTTTGAGCGAATTCTAGAATTAAGTGATGTATTTTCAATCATTGACCAACGGAGTGATGAAGATTTCGGGTCGTATCGAGAACGCAGCCATCTCAAAATAATCTCGGGATTGATGCTAGCAATCAAATCTATTCTTTCATCTACTTCGTTTACTTCCATTCGTAAAGTGTCAGCAATAGATTTTCGGACTTTAGGATTGATATCTTTGCAGGCTTTCTCTAGAATGTAACCTCCTGAATCAACTGCCAATGAAGCAACCAAAGACCGCAGGGCTGGGTCACTAGAAGAAAGGCCTGCTTCAAGTGTATCTGGACTAAGCTTCAATTTGTTCTCAGCAGCATTAGATATGGCCATTCTTCTAACCGATGAGTGTTTATCTTCAATTAATGAAGAGACTAAATCTTCATCTAGTGAATTTTCAGCTGCAACAATTCTAACTGAATGATGTTCATCTTCCGCGAACTTTGAATGAAGGCCCTCATTATTAGCCAAACTCTGTGCTGCAAAACTACGTGTGATATGGTCGTCTTCTTCAAGTAATGATAAAGCGACTTCAGGGGCATCTATTCTTTGCAACAACTCAGCAGCCAATCTCTTGTGATTCGCTAACAATGGCAACAAGTCGTCTGCGGAATTGGCCCATTTACGATGAGCATCGAGTGATTTATTCCTGAACCAAAAATCAGAATCTTCCAGTAATTTTACGAAACCAGTAAGAGCTCTCGGATTATTTTCTTCGAATAGTAACCTAACGGCCTTTCTGCGAATTTTTACATCCTTGTTGGATAAACGAGATATTTCGCCATCTATGTTTACCAATTTTTCACCTCAAGGAATGAAATCTGCGTGACTACTTCCTTCTTCAAAGTCACTAGGAGAATCGTATGAAGCGATTCTAGTATCAAAAATTGATTGAATAATTGGCCACAAGCGAATGAACCACTCACCTTCTTGCGCCATCAATTTTAGTAATGGGTGTTCTTCAGGGTTTTCTGTATCTTCAGGTGGAGGAAGATCATCAGGCAGTTGCCGTAATTCAGCAACCAAATCATATAATTTCGATTTTTCTTCTTCTTGGATAATTTTCACATCTTTCATTAATTCAATAACCTGTTCAATCAATTCTGCCATTTCTGCTGGAGATGGAGTTTCAATTACAGAATCAGCAATATCCAATGGTCCGAAAACAACACTACCAAGGTCTGTTTCGAATAGTTCTTCACCTTGTTTCTCGATTTTCAATAATCTTTGGGAGTTCTTGTTACCAATCGGTGCAATAGAAAATCCACCTTCCTCTATACCTTCAGTCAACCAATCGGGTAAATTTTCAATCTGGCCAGTTACCAAAACCCGGTTCAATTTAGGTAGTGCTAATTTACTAAAATCAGTTATTCTTTGACAGTCAACTGTTGGGTATCCTCTCAAATTTTTAGAAATATGTTCGATTACATCGCTAGACGGGTCTAAAACTGTCACTCGCCCTTCTTCATCAATGATATGGGCAATCAAAGCACTGATGTAACCTCCTTTTGCTCCATAAATTACGATATGTTGCCCCTTCTCCAGTTCGAGATTATGGAGTAATGTTACGATCATATGAGGTGCAGAGATGGTCTTAACTCCTCCTTCGGGGGTTTCTAGAAAGACTACCGGCCGATCATGATAGAAACCGGACGAATCATGGTTTGTAAAATCTTCAACATCAACTTTGTACATCGCTTTCTCTACATCTTTTGGAATAATAATTCCTGAACTTTTGAGGTTGCTCAATAGTTTGTCTAGGTTACTCATAACGACCACTATATCCTCGACTAATGTAAAGTTAACAATTATTCATTTTCGAAATCATCATCTTCTGGAATGCCTTCTGATTCCATATTTTGGTGCATATTTTGAAGTAATTTTTTGAATTGTTCATCCTCGCCAAATCCTAGGTTCTTTGAATCTTCAATTACCATGTCCTTGAACATGTCAAATTCATCTGGACTGATTCTAAAATTTGTAAAAGATCCTAGCAAATCATCCATAATTATGCTCTCAATTCTGGATAAGTGTTCTGCCAGAGTTGCTCTAGCAATTTTCAATTCTTCAGCCATTTCTGAGATTCTGATTCTTTTTTTGATGTCATACCATCCTTTGTCGTAAGCAAATTTTGCTAGTTTTAGCTGTTTGCTGTTTAATGGACCGGTTTCAAGTGAAGAAGATAAATCGAGGCTTCGAGCCGAAATACGATCTGGTTTCGCCATCAGCCTTGCCATAGCTGCAACCAGTCTTAGACGCATGTTTCCTCCTTGGATAATGTAGGTCATTCCTTCGCCATCTAATCTACACCCTGGGGCCGCAGTTGTTCCACCAGTTCGAGCGTTGAAGTTTGACAAAGGGTGAGATAGTTTCAGATTGATAACATAGCTTTCATCATTGGTCTCTGGAGTATGATGTACGTCCATCAAATCGAGAAAATATAGCGAATTCAAGTCCTCAGGGGTCTTTCCCGATTTGAAATTAGTTTTTACTAAAATCCGAATATCCCTAGGAGTGCGCTTAATGTAAGCGAGAAATTCTAATGAACTAACGATATCCAATAATGGTGAAATATCTGTCTCTTCTAAGCGAGTCCTTCTCCAAAACAGGGAGATTTCTCGCATATTTTACACTGTTTAGTGATTTTATATAAAACTGATATGGGGAGGTCTCAAACCCATTACCGGCCTTTATTCGTGATTATCATCATTCCAAGAATTGCACCCGCTAAAGCACCAAGGATTGTGAGGAATGGTTGCTCGGGAGAAACTGAATAGAAAGCGATTGAACCAGCCACCATTAGTGGCGGACAAAGCATCATCATTCGAGTAATTATGACCGAGCGGTCAATGATGACTTCAGGAATAACAGTCAGAGATTTCGTTCTTCTCTGAATCCTAGATGTGCCCACCTTTTCTTCCAAAATCGGGAGTGTTCGGTCACGCAGCGAGGGGTCGTTTTTTGGAAATCTGAAAATCAGTTTACAATCCGTCGTAATTTGCAGCGCCTTTTCGATTATAGTCAGTGGATTCGAAGCATGCGATAGTGATACCGAAGCTCCCATGCCCTCGCCTCTTACATGAGAAAGTGCTCGCCATCCCCCTACTCCTTCATTGAATTCACTAAGGCCCTCGCGGAGTGTTTTTACTGTTGCATCGGTCTCAGGTAGGCCTCTCTTCCGTCCAAATGCTAAGAATGGAGTAAGAATTAACGCACATAAAACGATGGTTAGTCCCCAAAGAAATGCTGCAGTCATTAGACCATCATTGCCTAGAACCATTGCGATTGCGACGCCTAGCATAAAGCCTGAATAAAGGCCAAGAACGATGGCGGCGGAGAGGCCCTTCCGGAAACCGACCTTCTCCTCCATGATACTGCCAGCACAATTCAGGCGAAAACATATTGGTTGGCTTTAGGTGGAGAATTTATGCAGAAGAATGGTCTTGATGATCGTTCACGAGAAAAGAAAGTTGGATACTGGGTAGGCGGCGTCTCAACATTCTTCCTAGTGTCGTTTTTCCTGGTGCCATTTTACTTGCCAGCAGGTTCCGTTCCAGAATTATCTGGCCGAGCAAATGCATTTGATTACCAGTCGGATGAATCATGGGGCAATGTTCAGACCGATTCGAATGGACAGATTGGTCATAACCAAAGCGAGTACGGAATATTTGTTTGGAGTGATTTAGATCCCTATGCGGCTTTTATCTATGCATTTGGGGACTTAAATTGCCATACGAAAGCAGAAAGGTCTTGGAAGATAAATGATAATCAGATGCCGGTATGTGTTAGAGACGTAGGCATTTTCCTTGGATTGGCAGTTGGAGGCTTTGTGTTCTCCCGAAGAGGATTTAATCGTTGGACGATTAAAGATACATTCCTGTCTATGCTTCCTGACAACAAACTTCTGTCAGTCTACAGAAACGACCGCAGATTGCTAGCAATGCTTGCGATTGCTGCAATAGCAGCTGTGCCTATGGCTATTGATGGATTTACTCAGATGCTCACCTCATATGAGTCGAATGCAATGATGAGGCTATTGACAGGAACGCCTTTTGGTATTCTAATTGGAGCATTTTTGTCGGCTTCATTTTGTGCCAGACCAGCACATTTCGAACTTGACCCTTCAAAAGTCGTTCTTCCTTCTGGAAGCAGATTCAGTATGAAGGCTGAAGAAGAGTAATCACTTTGGTGGCTCAGTAGCCCACCAAACCGCCAATTCCTGTTCGTTTTGGGGAACAGGGCATTCTGCATGTCCGCTTGAAATTAATTGTAGCCTATGAACTACATTCTGTACCGCCTTACGTATCTGTGGAGGAACTTTTTTGTCATCAGTATCAAGAATGATTTCTTGTAGGCTATTTTCCCATTCTGCGTCAGGATTAGATCTTCTCCAACTTGATAGAGCCGCTCTCAATGGCCACATGGCTAGGCACAAGCGCCCATATCCAAGCCTACTATTTCTCAATTTGAACATTTGAGCATCTGCGAAAGGAACATGACTTTGTTGCTTGTGTATCCACCTTTCCTGCTCTAACCACTTTACTAGCCTCTGAGTATGCCTCTTTGTCACAGATCTAACAGGTCCGAGTTGTTTGTGTAGTGCCGGGACATCTGTTGTGTCGGTTAATGATAAAGTTCCAAGAATCGCCCATGATGAATGAGCGATGGGTCTAGCAGGAACATCAGCTTCTTTTGCACGAACTTCATCCCACTCTTCTTCTGCAATCCTCATCCACTGTGATGGTGATTTGCCATCTAGCCAGTCTTCTAGTAATGAAAAGTGTTGAACAGGGGCTCCAGGCAACCTTTGTTGAGTTTGCACCCCGGTTGTCAAGGTTTTGAGTAGATGTCTGTCCACCTCATCTCTACTCACATTTAACGGATCAGGTCTTTTATTGAAGAATGTACTAAGTACCTGAGAAAGTTGTTTTTCTAAATCGTCGAGTCCACTTTCATTCAACACCGGTCCCATGATTAGACACTTACTGAAAGGATATGGCGTTTCTATTTCACCTGATAAAATTCCACTAAACCCAGCGCGAATTTTAGTTTGTATTTCGGTAGTTTCGAAATACTCATGTTTCTCTCCCGCCATCCTCAATGTTCCAGAATTTATTCTTTTCATCGCTTTACTGGGGTCACAATCAATCCAAATTACCAAATCAGGAATCATGGCTGCAGCATTCATTTTTGCAACCTGCTCAAGTCCTAAATCTCCGACGACTCCCTGGTAAACCAGACTAGAATGGATGTTCCTGTCTGAAATTACGAGGTCTCCTTTGAGTAAACGAGGGCGAATCCAAGTGTGTGAATGATCTACTCTATCTGCTGCGAAAAGTCCAGCTTCTTCAAGTGGTGTATGTTCTCCCTTACTAACTGCATTAAGTGCTAGTTTGCCTAATTCGCTGTGCCTTCTAGGTTCATGAGTAACATGGACATTTTGGAATGCTAATCTGTTTGCCAATGATGCCAGAATCCTCACGGCTTCACCCTTTCCAGAACCGTCGCCACCTTCGACGGTGATGAGGTACATTTCACAACCCCTCCTGTTCCTGCTGGTCGCCAAAATCTTCTTTGTTTAACATAACCAAAATCATGCCTGCCAAAATCAGTGTTGGTCCAAAAATGATCATTCCTCGACTGAATAAACCGACCCAACAAAATGCCTGAGTCCTTCGATATCTCTTTTTTCTCTTGATTTCAAAAGAAGCATGAACTCCAACTAGTGCACAACCTAGGGTGAATAATCCTTCGAATGTAGCAAGAGCCACTGCATTATCCAATGACCAACCTTCAGTCTTTGTATAGTCGTCTACGTATCTTTCTCCGTTTCCTTCAACCATTGTTGTCGTTATCCCAATCGGTTCTGGGACAAAAGACAAGATTACAGTTTCATACCCCTCTTTCATCAGATGTAGTTCGTATTCTTTGGCTAATACAGAGTTGATTACATAACGGCCATTTTCGTCTGACATACTGCTATTTATTTCACGGCCAGAGCTTAAGTCGACCAGTTCAATTGAAACATTAGCCACAGGGTCTCCGGCTTCGTCTAAAACAAAACCATGAATGTCAAGAGAGTCAGTTGATTTGAAAATGGATGAATTTAGCAATCCTGATGGATTTCCTTGTAGAATTAGAGTGCCAGATAAGACTCCCATCAACGCTCCAATCATTACTAAAGCAGAAGCAAGCCTTCTACGTTTTTCTCCATCTGTTAATTCTTGTTCGCTTAATTCAAGAAACCCTACTTCCTCTATTTTGGGTGCTTGGACTACAATTTCTTCTTCAGCTTGTCTTTCTCTCTTGCGAGATGCAATTCTAGAGTCAATCAATTTGGAGCGAACCCTTTGGCGTAATGCTGCAAGCCGATTTTGTTTATCGTCGCTGATATTAGCACCTCCGGATAATCCACCCGAGGTCGTGCGCGGATTTCACCCCTCCCCTTTGTTATCCGCGAAAACTAGCCAAGCAAAATTAACCCAAACTAGGATTACACATAGTACCAGTAATACTCCAATCGTAATATCGTCTCCATCTTGCAAACTCGTTTTTTCTTCTGCAGAATCTATGTTGCATTCAGGATTTTCTTCGTTAGAATTTTGCAAGCATGGATCTTGGTTAATGTTTTCAGTTCCATTCTCAGATTCACGTACATCCAACCAATCTCCTCGAATCAGTCCTAATTCAAGGATGAAACCCACCTTTTGAAGGGATTCAGCACTAACCTTGTCGACTGTGTCATTGTGTGTGTGCCAATGTCCTCCTAGGAATGAGGCGTTTTCGCCATATCTTGTATCGATGATATCTATTGCAGGTATTCCCAACTCATGCGCAGGTACATGGTCATCATATATTGCATCAAAGCTTTCGAAGTCGAAGTATGATGAATCATTTAGTTCACAAACATCATCAATATACCTGATTATGTTTTCAGTTCTGTTCCACAATTCCATGTTGCCGGGAGTTGTTTTTCTTAGTGTCAAATAGGAGTCTCCGACCATATCCACTAGAACGAATGATTCGATACTATCTGCTTCCGATTGAGATAGGTTATCTGCCCAAGCTTTGGCCCCCAATACATATGTTGAATAATTATCTCCTTGGTCTTCGCCGTCTGTGAAGAATAATGTTACTTCATGTGTTAGATTTAGCGTTGGGATAAGACGCGCGATTTCAAGCAATACTGCAACTCCGCTTGCACCGTCATTTGCGCCGTCAATAGGATCGCCTCTGCGACTTTGATTCCAATCTTGATCGCCCTTGTGACGTGTATCATAATGTGCTGCTAGAATCACATTGGAGCCTGCGCCTTTGTTCCATGTAGCAAACATATTAGTTAGAGTCATACCGTTTAAATGGTGTGTGGATTCAGTAATATCCCATCCTGTGAGATTACTCTTAATCGAATCACGCAAAGCAGAACTGGCAGCAGATCCAGGTATTCTGGGGCCCAACTCCGTTTGGAATTGGATGGATTGATTTGCAAGATCTCCATCGAAATTTAGTGAACAATTTGTGGGTGTTTGCTCAGGGTCTTGTCCGACTACTGAAACCGTTGAATGCATAAGGAATAAAATGGTCAAAACCGCAACAATTCCCTTGCGCATTGATGATGCCAGACTCGCTGAGTATTAAATACCTCATTTGAACTCGCTGTTTTGGAATGCAGTACTGCGATTCTATGGAGGTTACTCAAATGTCCGAACGATGCTCTACTCGCGCATGCTCATTACTCCTGATTTTTTTGGTATCAATCATGTCTCCACTCGCTTCCGCAGACCCTGTTGAAGAGACGGAAAATCAATCATTCACATTTACTCCGGTATTCGCAGATTTGGATAATTTTGTACCTTCTGATTCTCACCCTTACATGTTGCCGGATAGCGATGAGGCTCTATACAGCGCAACCAGAATGATGAAGAATACCTGGATTGATGAAGGAATGCCCGGAGTAGATATCGCAACATCTCCTCAATCTATGACCAGCGGCCGTGCTTGTACGCCTTACAATGAGGGTGATTCAGCAACTGTACCGACCTCTGGAGGATCTATCGATGTCACCGTTGAGAAGACAACATCTACTGCAGCATTCATGGTTCAAAGTGGAAGGACTCTATCTTCTACTGTTTTGAATAACTGGGCTAGTACTTGGGATAGTACTGTTTATCCCACCTTGATGACATACTTCGGGAAAGATTACTTTGACGGAAGAGGAATTGCAGCTCCCGACGTTGACAACAACTGTCAGATCGAAGTTATCATCTATGCAATCGATGGGGCGTACAACATTGGAGGATATTTTTCTCCAGGAATGTCTGCATCTCGTGAAGCCATCTTTATCGATATTGATGATGCACCGCTAACATGGTCAAAAGTCATCCTAGCCCATGAATTACAACATCTAATGCACAATGCACTAGATCCATATGAGAATTTGTGGATTGATGAAGGTGCAGCGGATATGGCAGCATTCCTGTGTTTCGGCGGCTCCTCTACACTGTACGGGCACGTCAATGCATGGACAACCGCTAGCCACTATTCTGTAAGATGGTGGAACCAGAGAACAGCAGATTATGGTGGAGGATTCATTTTCCTTCTTTACTTAGCGGATCACTTAGGAGGAGGTCCTGCAATCCGTAAGCTTGCTCAAGACTCATCAACAGGAGCCGCAGGAATTGAGGATTTGGCTAGAAATCCGATTGGCGCAACTCCGGGGGTAATCGGTAGAGATTTCATTGATATTTACACCAATTTCACAATTGCTGCTACATTGGACAGCGATCAAGGCATATACGGTATGTCGAATTTATTCTTGACTCCCGCATGTGGCTCTAGTGAATTCTGTAGAATACAGCCCGCTGATTCAAACAGTGATTGGTTAGGCCCATGGTCTTCAACCGGAAATTCTGTCGAAGGGTGGGGTGTTCAAGTATTCAAATTCACACCGGGTTCAGCAGCACCTGCGCCTCTCACAATGAGATTTACAGGAGATGTTCCTGGAATGGATGGTGTAATCATGAGTAGAGCTTCTGCTGATGGCATATACACTCGTTCCGACATTAATTTCAACGGAGCAGTGGGGACAGCATTAGTGCCTGGTTTTGGAAATATTACTGATGAAATTTGGGCAATAACTTGGTACGCTTCAAACCAAGGAGATTGTGATTACACATCCTGTGGTAGTTCTTATCCTGTAGCGGTCATTGACGTAGAGGCTGCCAGAATAACTTCTCCAGCAACATTAAGCATGAACTCTACGGTTCTTGCAGACAGAGATGGTGATTCTAAGGTAGATACAGCAGAGATTGAATTCAATGTTCTCTCGAACGCTTTCTTCGAGGATCTAGATGTTCTAGTGGAAGTTAAGAATGCATCTGGAGTAGTATTGGATACACTCGAAACCAGAGTACAAGCCGGCGGTGGGGTAAATGTTCCTACCACTTTCTGGTATACTGCTAAAACCAGTGAAGTACACACCTTCCATCTTACAATGAAGGATATGTTAGGAGACATAATCGATACTAGTCAGACCGGAGCACAGTTCCTTGACAACATGAAGCCTGTGGCAAATTCAAGCGTCGAACCTCCTGAAGTTCAAACGTGGGACAATTTACTATTCGTAGGAAGTGGATTTGATGCATGGGGCCTTTCATTGGCAAACAACACATTACCTTATTTGGATGATCCAGTGGCTTATGCTTGGAACTTTGGAGATGGAAATACATCCTCATTGAAGAGCCCAGTTAGGCCATATCTTGATGTTGGGCAGTACAATGTTTCTTTGAAGATTCTAGACCAAGGAGGAACTTGGTCAGACTCTGACATAACTTCAATCAATGTTACCGATGATTCTCTTCCAAATCCAATTATTTCTGTAAACGGACAGATAATTACAAACAACCTATCAATTTTAACGGGACAAATCATTCAATTTAGTGCTGAAAGGACGACAGACAACGTCCCAATCAGCCATTTGGAGTTCACATGGGACTGGGGCGACGGGGATATTGAAGCCGGAAAAGGAGTATCTCGTGCATACCACCTCTGGGAAGATGGATTGACAGCAGTGACTGTTTACAATCTGACTCTCACTGTTAGCGATGGGGTAAATACCGCCTCTACAGCAATTGATATCATTGTGAATAACAGAGTTCCTGGTCAAATTTTCTCGGACACCATAATGACAGAGACATTTACTGCTACTATGCTTCCTGATGTTTTCGATGATGTCGATGGAGAAATAGTAGGTTGGAATTGGGACTTTACCGAAGGAGTCAATCTTGATGGTGGTTCGGTTGACAGGACTAACTTATTCGTAGATTTCCTTTCTACTGAACAGAATCCTATGGTGGCTTGGTCTACTCCTGGAATCAAGTACGTAAACATCACAGTAACAGATGATGATGGAGCGCAATCTGTTGCCCAGATTATGGTTCAAGTTCTGAACCAATTGCCGGTGGCGCAATTTGATGTCAGAGATTCTGGTTCAGCAGGAAGTCCAGTTATTGATTTCAGAATACAGGACGGGCAAGTAGATGTTCCGTACACATTCAATGGAAGAACTAGCTATGACCCTGATGGTCAAGTAGGAGATTCCAGTGATCTTGAATTCCATTGGACTTTCTCAGACGGTACTATGTCTAACGAGTCTCTAGTAATTCACAACTTCTCTACACCGGGCGAGCATTCAGTTACGCTAGTTGTAATCGACGAGAATGGCATGCAGAGTGAGGCTAGGACATTGTCGATAAGGATTCAAAATCCTAAACCGATAATTTCTGTGAAGATTTTCGATATTTGGTACAATGACGATTTGGTAACCATCGCCACGCCTATCGCAGAGGGAGCGTCTTTCGATTATTCACACACTTTCGATGATGATGGAAACGTGGTCACAACTCCTGGACAAATGCTGTATTTCGATTCATTAGGTACACGAGATGGTGATAGGACTTACGAAGGAAGTTTTGTTCCATTAGAATCAAATAATTCTGATTGGAATGGTATCGTAGAGTATTCATGGGACTTTGGAGATGCGACTCCAATCTCTCACGAACCTATGCCATGGCACTCATTTGATCGACCTGGTACGTACAAAGTATCACTTACAGTTAGGGATTCTTATCTTACAGGAGATGTTACTCGAGCTACATTTACCATAGTTGTTAACGAACCGCCTGTGATTGGTGAATTTGACATTCCCGAAACAATTTATGTCGGTGAATCAGTTGTTTTAGATGCTAATGTTTCAGATTCTGAAGATCTTTCGGAATATGTTGTTTGGCGAGATTTAGACGTGAATGACGGATTGCACACTGACAGAGACGAAAGAATCTCTTCAACCATTGTCGTCCTGTGGGAAAGCGATGTAGAAATTGACTCGGATGGAAACGGTGACACAAAAGACGACTGGATTACCCCTTCAGGTGCTGATAGAATCAGGGTCGCTGCTAGTTGGGATGATGTTGGAATTAAGACAGTCCGAATTTCAGTTTGCGATGGCATGGGAGTTTGTATTTACAAAGATACTGAAGTCACAGTATTAGCTGAAAAGGTAGCGGACCCGAGTCTATCTGATTTCTCACTTCAAGATTGGCAGGAATGGTTGGTTGATGCTAGTGGTGAATCTTTCTTGGTTCTTGCACTCATTGTAGCGGTTCTAATTCTTGGCTGGGCTGTAATGCGAAGTCCAACTGAAATTGAAGAAGAAGCAGAACAAGCCGCAGCGACTTATGATGTCGATGAAGTACAGTCATATGGTGGAGTTTTAGGTATGGATCAGCACAATCCTCCTCCTGCTCCAGGTATTCTTTCTAAAGACGAACGTCGAAGTGGCGCTTCCGGCTATGTAAGGCCTCTTCGTAGAAGACGTTGAAGGGAAAACCGATTAACCCCCTAGGGGTGTATCACCCCCCATAGGGGGGTGTCAAATGGGTCTTAGGCTGAATCTTGTAGTTCTAACAATGTTCTTTCTGCCTTTGATTGCACCTTCGATGATTACTTCGGTTGGAACTGTATCTGCAGAATCAAACTGTGACAATGGAGACTTCGTTACTCCAAGTTGGAACAAAACTGTAGAGCGCCTTGCTAAAGTTCCCAATGTTTACAATTACGATTTCGATTTTGAAGATGAAGGGCGCCAAGGCCAAAATCAAGTTCCTCAAGAAGTAGCGGAAGATTATGATGGGCCTGAACAAGACTGGATGACTTGGGAGCCGAATAATGATTTGAGGCTATTGCGGGAAGATTTCCAAACTACTATGCTAATTGGCAATGATGCGGTTGGAACTCTGCGTGTTAATTTAGACCATGAAAGACGTACCACTATTTGCGTTACTATCGAAACCACAAACAATTCGTATGACCCTTCTGCTGATGTATACTTGATGACAACTTCTCAGTATGATCGTTATACGCAAGCTTACGATGTTGCTCATGGCGCCTGGGGGTTGAAAGAGCATAGGGATGATGATGACCCAACTAGTGACGTCTCTCCTGAATGGAGGAGCTTTACGGTTGTAGGTTGGCATTCCTTCAGAGATTCACATCAGTATGAAGATGTTAAACAGGTTTCCTTTTCAGTTTCTTTAGACGGTCCAGAGGTTAGCAGTGGTTTGTTTGGGGAAGAATCAAAACAGTATTTCAATATAGTAATTGACAATACAAACAATTCACATCGGTATGATGCCCAACCTGAAACAACGATTGCGGCCTATGTTTCCGTAGTTTCCGAACCTAGGTCGACAATACTTCCTAATTGGACAGTTTCATTGGTATGTTGTGGAATGATGATGGGTGTTTTGGTAGTTCCAATAATCATGAACAAGCGTTACATGAGTTCAGGACTAAGTCTAACATCCGAAGGTCAACAATTACAGGAAGGAATGGTTCCTTCACTTGAACAAAATCAAACAGGTTAGTACTCTAGTAGTGACCAAGCGTCTCTAAGGTCACGAACATTGACTAATCCCTTGTCTGAAATTCTGAATTCGTTTCTCATGGTAGCATATACTAGGCTTTGGTCTAGCATTGGTGCATGGAGTCTAGTCCAATCGCCACCGCCGTTTACAGCCATTAGGCTGTGGCTTAATCCTTCACCAGTTAGTTCAGTTGCAGCTTCTATGATTTGCAGTGCATCATCATGATTATTTGCAGTACCACAAAATTTCACAATGTCTCCAGCATCTTGGTTTTCTCGAACCAGTGATACAATCGATTCTGCATCTGGGGTGCCGTTGATGTCGTGAGAGGATGCAATAATTTGACATCCATTAGCGCTCGCAGCATCCTGTAGAGATTTCCTAGTGGCGCCTTCGATAGTCAACTCTAGATCAATCCATGATACCTTGGAATCAATCGCTTTCTGCAAGATTTCAATTCTCTCAGATTCTACTCCGGGAAAGAATCCCCCTTCTGAGACGGGCCTAACAGTGAAAATTACTGGAAGGGGCAATCCTTCCTTGAGTGCAGCAATCGATGCCTCTACGTCTACATCTTCCATGTTCATGGTTTCCCAGTCGTTCTCTGGCGGCATTTCGGGCTTTTCTCCTTCTTCTTCGTCAGAAATAGTAGGATCTGGTCTGACCAGGTATAGTCGATCGAATCTAACTTCCACCATGTCAGCGCCTGCTAAGTTTGCTCGCGCTGCTTCGTCAGTCATTTCTTCGACAGTTGTGCCATCTAGAGCAACGCACACTTTCGGGTCAGCCATGCTGTCGGCGACCTTCCCTTCTTCATTAACGGTTGCGATTCTAAATGCGATAGGGATATTCTCATTTTTTACTGATTTTGACATTATTCGCACATTTTTTCTTTCCTCAAATCCGTACTTTTTGGACAGGGTTTTGAGTATGTTCATATACTCCCTCGGGTACCACTAATTTAGAGTAGAGAGGACTCGATGTTAACCGCCAGACTGAAGCGAAATTTCTTCCTGTTTTTGCGAGTATTTTTCAACAAAAAAACCAATTGGATTTTAGATTGCAAAATAGATAGATTTCGTAAGTTTTTCCTAACTCAAAATATGTAACTAGAGGTGTGTCAATGACAGATGAATACAGTGCGCAGAGCATACAAGTGTTAGAAGGACTCGAAGCGGTCCGAAAACGCCCCGGAATGTATCTCGGGGACCCTCACGATGGTTCTGCATTGCACCACTGCATTTGGGAAGTAGTGGATAATTCTGTAGATGAGCACCTGGCGGGCCACACAGACTTGGTTCAAGTTGATCTAAATTTGGACGGTTCACTTTCTGTAAGGGATTTCGGCAGAGGAATTCCAGTCGATAAGCACGAAGAATTTGGTATTTCTGCAGCTGAGGTCATTATGACTAAATTACACGCTGGAGGTAAATTCGACAATAGTTCTTACAAGGTATCCGGCGGTTTGCACGGAGTGGGTGTTTCTGCAGTAAATGCTGTCTCCGAATGGATGGAGGTAACTATCCATCGTGGCGGTACAATTTTTCATCAAAGATACGAAGCAGGAGTTCCTGTAAGTCCTCTAGCTGAGATCGGCAGTTGTGACGATACAGGGACTTTGATAGTATTCAAGCCGGATTTAGGAATTTTCACGAACATAACCGAATTCGATTTCGAACAAATAGACACCAGATTGAAAGAAACATCATTTTTGAATGCTGGTCTAAAGATTGAGATCACCGATTCTCGTTCCGAGGACCCCCACCTTAGCGTACATCACTACGAAGGAGGTTTGTCTGAATATGTTTCTCAAATTAACGCATCAAGAGAAATCTTGCATTCTGAAGTCATTCAAATATCGGGTGAGAAGGAGGTTGAAAAGGGGCCTGTGACTGTTGATTTAGCATTGCAATGGTCAAATGCATTCAGTGAATCCATTCGCTGCTACACAAATATCATTCGAAACAAGGACGGGGGTACGCACATGTCAGGTCTGCGTACAGCGCTGACCAGTTGTTTGAATTCTTATGCTAAAAAGCGAAACATGCTCAAAGGTGACGCTTTGTCTGGTGACGATGTAAGAGAAGGTCTTGCAGCAATCGTCAGTGTCAAGCACCCTGATCCTTCTTTCTCTTCACAAACCAAAGATAAACTCGTTAGCAGTGAAGTTACCGGTATTGTCCAGACTGTGGTTTACGAAAAGTTAGGTGATTTCTTCGAAGAAAATCCATCGGTTGCTAAATCGATTATTGAAAAGGCATTACTTGCTTCTAAGGCAAGAAAAGCAGCACAGAAGGCAAGAGAATTGACTCGCAGAAAAGGTGTACTCGAAGGTGGAGGTTTGCCAGGTAAACTAGCAGACTGTCAATCTAGAGATCCTAGCGAGTGTGAAGTGTACCTTGTGGAAGGAGACTCTGCAGGCGGCTCTGCAAAGACTGGTAGGGATAGGAGAATACAGGCGATACTCCCTCTTCGTGGTAAAATACTCAATGTCGAAAGACAGAAGCACAATTTGGTCAAAGTATTCCAGAATCAAGAAATTCAAACCATAATCAGGGCACTTGGCGCAGGTGTAGGGAACAACCCTGAAGATGAAGGCTCTTTTGATACATCAAAATTGAGATATTCAAAGATAATTATTATGACAGACGCAGATATTGATGGCGCTCACATTCGTACGTTAATGCTGACATTCTTGTGGAGATTCATGCGGCCAGCTATTACTGAAGGGCATGTCTATATCGCCCAACCCCCACTATTCCAATTAAGTAAAGGAAGAGTTAGTAAATACGCTTTCTCAGACGAAGAGAGAGACATAATCATCGAAGAATTAAGGGGTGACAATCCGAATGCTAAGATTGGCGTACAACGATACAAAGGTCTTGGTGAAATGAATCCAGATCAGCTCTGGAATACTACAATGAATCCAGAAAATCGTACCATGTTGAGAGTTACTGTCAAGGATGCAGAGGACTCAGATAGAATGTTCGAGATTTTGATGGGAGAAGATGTTCCTGACAGAAGGGCGTTTATTGAACGCCATGCAAAGGAGGTGACCAACCTTGACATCTGATGAGATTGAAGATAGCGAAGAGGATGCAGGAATGCCTGACGCAAGCCTGTTAAACCGTTCATTGAATGAAGAAATGAAGAATTCTTACATTAATTACGCAATGTCTGTAATTATTGGAAGAGCTTTACCAGATGCCAGAGACGGGCTAAAACCAGTTCATCGCCGCGTATTGTATGGTATGCATGAAGGCGGACACACCGCTGACAAAAAGTTCAGCAAATCTGCACGTTCTGTTGGAGAAGTAATGGGTAAGTATCACCCTCACGGTGATCAATCCATCTATGATACCATGGTCAGAATGGCGCAAGAGTTCTCTTTGCGTTATCCGCTAGTCGATGGGCAAGGAAACTTCGGTTCAATCGATGGTGACCCTCCTGCTGCAATGCGATATACAGAGAGTAGACTGGACAGAATAGCAAAGCACATGTTGGAAGATATTGACAAAGACACAGTCGATTTCCAACCAAATTTCGACGATTCTGAACAAGAACCGACGGTCCTGCCTTCTAGGCTTCCTAACTTGCTACTGAATGGTAGCGATGGAATAGCAGTAGGAATGGCAACTCGAATTCCACCTCATAATTTAACTGAAGTTTCAGGTGCAGTTAGACTCCATGTTGAAACAATTTTGGAAGAGGGAGATGGCAACCAAGGAATGCCAGATTTGTCTATAGAAAGTTACATGGAGCACGTAAAAGGCCCTGATTTCCCTACAGGAGCATCCATCCATGGTATTGATGGGATATACGATATGTACACTTCTGGAAAAGGTAGATTCCATGTTCGTTCTAAGTGCGATG
>MDSV01015749.1_pt1 | contig 19422 bp, 17 predicted proteins | sample 810851 | NCBI WGS metagenome assembly MDSV01 (sample SAMN05326640, study PRJNA326480) | marine metagenome | isolation source: seawater | place: Atlantic Ocean: North East | collected 2012 | reverse complement strand
CCACGACCGTTGGAATCCACATGGCACATACATACCCTGACAACACCGACTTCACATGGCAAACAAATGGTCCGCGAAGCCGCTGAATGCGACCGGGTTGACAAACGCAGAACGCGACTTGACCTGCGAGAAAAACGACCTACCTTTGCGGCCCTTGAAAGGCGCGGGTGTGGTGAAATTGGTAGACACGCCAGATTTAGGATCTGGTGCTTCGGCGTGTGGGTTCGAGTCCCTCCACCCGCACACTTTCAGGGACCCGTAAGGCAACCAGAATCTCCGTCATGAACATTGCACAAACTGCACTCGACGACCTACGCATCGAATTGGCCGTCACCCTGAACCCAGACGACTACAACCCTCGAGTTGACCGCGCCCTGAAGCGTCATCAACAGCAGGCCGAGATGCCGGGGTTCCGCAAAGGGAAAGTGCCCTTGCAGCTCATTCGTCGTCAATACGGCCAATCCGTGTTGGCCGAAGAGTTGAACCAAATGCTGGGCGAGCAGCTTCAAAACCACATTCAAGAGAACAAGTTGAATGTGCTCGGCAACCCCATCCCAAGCGAGAAGACCGAAGACGCTGGGGATTGGAACAGCCCTGGAGATTTCATTTTCAATTACGAAGTGGGCCTCGCGCCAGAGTTGAGCCTTGATTTTGGCAGGATCGCCAAGTTCACGCGCCACAAAATCAAAGTGGACAAAAAGGCCATCGAGCGTCAAGTCAACGACTTGCAGCGTCGCCACGGCAAAATGACCGACCCAGACAATTCCGAAGCCAACGACATGCTCGTGGGCGCATTTGCCCAGTTGGACAGCGACGGCAATCTCTTGGAAGGGGGCATCACAAGCGACAGCACGGTCAGTTTGGAGTTCGTAGAGGACAAGAAGACAAAAAAAGCCCTCTTGGGCCTCGAGCCGGGCTCCACCGTGGACATCGATCCGCACAAAGTGAGCCGTGATCATGATGATTTAGGTCGCATGCTCGGCATCAGCCACGAACAAGTCCAAGACCTCCAAGGAAACTTTCGCTTCACCGTGAAGGAGGTGAAGCGCCTCGAACCCCACGAGATCAACCAGTCGCTGTTCGACAAGATTTACGGTGAAGGTGTGGTCACGGACGAGAAGGCATTCCGCGAACGTGTGGCCGAAGACCTTGACGGCCACTTTGACCGCGACGCAGAATGGGTGTTCCGCCGTCGGTTCGTGGTCGATCTGCTCAAAAAAGTCGACGTCAAGCTCCCTGACGCCTTCTTGAAGCGATGGATTGCCTTGACCAACGACAAGCCCCTCACCCCCGCGCAACTTGAAGAGGAATACCCCGGTTACGCCGAGTCCTTGCGTTGGCAAATTCTCCAACAGACGGTGGCCCAGGCCATCGACCTCAAGGTAGAAGCCGTTGAACTCGAAGCTGAGGCCAAGCGCCAAGTGGGGGCTCAGTACGCCCAATACGGCATGCCCATGGACGAGGAAACCCTAGGCAACGTGGCCAAGAATGTGCTCAACGACGAAAACGAACGCCGACGCATCGCCGACGTACTCGTGGAGCGGAAAGTGGTCGACGACCTCAAAACCCGCGTCAAGATTTCAGAGAAGTTGGTGAGCTACGTCGAATTCGGAAAGCTCGCCGACGAGGTCCGTTGATTCTACCCCTGCGGTTGTGAACAATCTGCACTTGCACTGGGCGGGGTGTCCTTGGGGGGGTGTAATTTGGCCCCACAGATTCGCATCATGAACAACCGCAAAGAATTTCTGAAGTATGCCGTGGGACACCAAGGCATGAGCAGCCATACTGTCGAAGATTACATCTCAGCCACCCACGGACCTGTGTCGGGGCCTGACAGCATGACCCGCACAGTGATTGAGGAGCGCCCCATGCCCTTCCGTGAGGTCGACGTCTTCTCGCGCTTGATGGCCGACCGCATCATCTTCCTAGGCACCGGAGTGGACGATTACATCGCCAACATCATCCAAGCCCAGTTGCTCTTCTTGGAATCCACCGATCCTGGGAAGGACATCCAGATCTACATCAACTCTCCTGGAGGGAGTGTGTACGCCGGTTTGGGCATCTACGACACCATGCAATACATCCGCCCTGACGTGGCAACCATATGCACAGGCATGGCCGCCTCCATGGGTGCGGTGCTGTTGTGCGGTGGTGCTGCCGGCAAACGCACCGGTCTCAAGCACAGCCGTGTCATGATTCACCAACCCTTGGGAGGTGCCCGTGGACAAGCTTCTGACATCGAAATCACCGCACGCGAAATCCAAAAGCTCAAAAAGGAGCTCTACGACATCATCGCGCAGCACAGCGGACAGACGTACGACAAGGTGTGGGAGGACAGCGATCGAGACTACTGGATGATCGCCGAGGAGGCCAAGGAATACGGCATGATCGACGAGGTGCTTGTTCGGCCCAGCTGATCGAGGCCATTGCTGACCCATGTCTGACAAAGACCTCCAATGCTCGTTCTGCGGCCGCCCCAAGGCGGACGTGGACATCCTGATCGCAGGTGCCACAGGGCACATTTGCGAACGCTGTGTGGACCAGGCCCAGGCGATTGTTGCGGAAGAAGGCGACGCCCCAACAGCGACTCAATCTTCCATTGACTTCACCCTGCGTCGTCCTGCTGAAATCAAAGCCCACCTCGACGAGTTTGTGATTGGACAGGATGCCGCCAAACGCACATTGAGCGTGGCGGTGTACAACCACTACAAAAGGTTGAAACACGAACACGCCGGCGACGAGGCAAGCATCGAGCTGGACAAAAGCAACGTCATTCTTGTAGGAGAAACAGGAACCGGCAAAACCCTGTTGGCCAAAACCATCGCGCGCATGCTTGATGTGCCATTCTGCATCGCCGACGCCACGGTGTTGACAGAGGCAGGCTATGTGGGTGAGGACGTGGAAAGCGTGTTGTCGAGGCTCCTTCAATCGGCTGACTACGATGTCGAGGCCGCCGAGCGGGGCATCGTTTTCATTGACGAAATCGACAAAATTGCCCGGAAAAGTGACAACCCTTCCATCACGAGAGACGTGAGTGGCGAAGGCGTGCAGCAAGCGTTGCTCAAGCTCCTGGAAGGCACCGACGTGCAGGTGCCCCCGCAAGGCGGAAGAAAACACCCTGAACAGAAGCTCATCACCGTAAACACTGCGAACATCTTATTCGTGTGCGGCGGAGCATTTGCCGGGATGGAGAAAATCATCGCCCGTCGCCTGCGTCAGAGCACCATTGGATACGCCAACCAAGGCATGACGGTGGACGACTCAGAAGCGCTCGCGTACGTGGACCCCTCCGACCTTCGGGCCTTTGGGTTGATTCCGGAATTGATCGGTCGCTTTCCCGTGTTGACTGCCTTGAGGCCCCTGAAGCGGGACGCTCTGCGACGCATTCTCACCGAGCCCAAGAACGCCATCGTGCGTCAGTACGTGCAGATTTTCGCGATGGACAGCATCAAACTCAGCTTCGACAATGGGGCCCTCGATTTGATCGTGGATCACGCCGTGGATCGCAAGCTGGGGGCACGTGGCTTGCGCGGCATTTGCGAAGTGATCTTGCGAAACGCGATGTTTGACCTGCCTGGCAGCGACACCAAGACCTTGAAAGTCACGACGAAATACGCCCAATCCCAGTTGGACGCCCAACACAAACAGGCCTCGTGATCATGCACCGGATCTCCCTTGCTTGCCTCCTGGTGTCGTGCAATCTGATGATTTCATGTCTCGAGGCCCCACCAACCGCCGTTTCAGATGCGACTGAAGCTTCTGCAACAACAACCAAAGCGGTCATCAAGGACGTCAGTGCGGCAGAATTTCAGCGGTTGATTGCCGATTTGGATAAGGGCCTTTTGATAGACGTTCGGACTCCAGAAGAATGGGCGGAGGGACACCTTAAAGGGGCTGCGCACAAGGATTACTGGAAAGAAGACGACTTTGATGCAGCCATGAATACCATCCCGCGCGACAGGCCGGTACTCGTGTACTGTGCCGGCGGCGGCCGAAGCGGTTTGGCCGCAAACGAGCTGCACCAGGGGGGACACCTCGAAGTGTACAATCTCGAAGACGGCATCACGGGATGGCAAGACGCGGGGTACCCTGTGACCACAGGACCTGCGGCAGACTTTTAAGTCGGTGTCGTGTGAACTCCTTGTGAACAACGGGGACGCCCCAAAAACAGGGGCTGCCGGGCCTCCATGCTACATTCGACGTTCACTGAAAGAACCTCGACGTGGCAGGCAAGGAAACCCCTTTGATGAAGCAATACAACCGGATCAAGGCCAAGCATCCGGACACAGTGTTGCTCTTCCGCGTGGGCGATTTCTACGAGACGTTCGGTTCTGACGCGGTGGCGGCAGCCAATGTGCTGGACATTGTGTTGACCAAACGTGGCAACGGCAGCGCCTCGGAAATCGAGTTGGCCGGTTTCCCGCACCACAGCCTGGACACGTACCTCCCCAAGCTCGTCAAATCTGGCCTGAAGGTGGCCGTGTGCGACCAGTTGGAAGACCCCAAACAGGCCAAGGGCTTGGTCAAACGTGGGGTCACCGAACTCGTCACTCCAGGGCTCGTCATGCACGACCATGTGCTCGAAAGCAAGGCCAACCATTACGTCGCCGCCATCCACTGGACACCCAAGGCGGTGGGCCTGGCTTTGCTCGATCTGAGTACAGGTGAATTTCAAGCGGCGGAGGGAGATGCCCGATGGGTGGACCGCATTCTGAAGAGCCTCGAACCCAAGGAGTGGCTCATCGACCGGAGGCACGAAGCGGATGTACGAGCCCTGTTTGGAGACGACGTGCCCCGAACCAAATTGGAGGATTGGGTTTTCACCCAAGCCTACGCCGAAGAATGGATTGCCAAACAGTTTGCAACAGGATCCCTCAAGGGACTTGGGTTGGACGATGCCCCCTTGGCCACTGTGGCCGTAGGGGCCGTGCTCCATTACCTTGATTTGACACATCACCGAGAAACTGCACATATCCAAAGCGTGGCGCGGTTGCGGCCCAGCGACGGCATGTGGCTGGACCGTTTCACGGTGCGCAACCTGGAAATATTGCACCCCAACCACGAGGACGGCACGTCCCTGGTGGAGGTTCTGGATCGAACCTGCACCCCCATGGGAGGTCGAGCCCTGCGCCGGGCCCTGGTGGCGCCATTGACCGACCTGGACCTGCTTAGTCAACGGCACGAAGCCGTCGACCGGCTGGCGGAAGAAGTATCGCTTCGTCACGAATTGCGCAGCATCCTGGGGCGCGTGGGTGACCTTGAACGCTTAACCTCCAAAGCAAGCTCCGGCCGGATCAACCCTCGCGAGTTGGGCCATGTCCGCCGCGGGCTGCACGCCGTGCAAGCGGTGGCCGACACCACAGCCGGAGAAGCTTCTCTGTTGCCCTATTTGGAGTCGTTGAGCCCTTGCACCGAAATGCTGGCAAGATTGGATCGTGAGCTCGTCGACGAGCCTGCAGTCGCCATCGGCAAAGGAGAGGTCATTGCCTCTGGGGTCAGTGCCGAGCTCGACGCCGTGAGGCGGCTGGCTTTCAACAGCCAAGAGGCCCTCGACGCCATTCGAGACCGCGAAGCGGAGGTCACTGGCATTTCAGGGTTGAAGGTGGCGTTCAACAACGTCTTTGGATACTACCTGGAAGTCCGAAATGCCCACAAGGACAAGGTGCCTGAAGGCTGGATCCGGAAGCAAACCCTCACGCAAGCTGAGCGTTACATCACCGAAGAACTGAAGGAATTGGAGTCTCAAATCCTCTCGGCGAAAGACAAGGCCCAAAGCTTGGAAACAGCGGCGTTTTCAAACATCGTGACCGCTTGTGCTGGAGAACTGCCCTTGCTGATGGGCAACGCCAGGGCCATGGGGTTGTTGGACATGCTGTCCTCGCATGCCGAGTCCGCCGCAGAATTGGGCTACACTCGGCCCCGCATGAACGACGGGCGAGGCCTCTCCATCACAGAAGGAAGGCACCCTGTCATTGAACGGCAACTGCCTCCTGGTGAAACGTACGTGGCCAACGACATCCAGCTCGACCCCGAAACCAGACAAATTTTGATGGTCACAGGACCCAACATGTCGGGGAAGAGTGCGCTGCTGCGGCAAACTGCCTTGATCTCGCTGATGGCGCAAGCCGGGTCCTTTGTCCCTGCCAAGCACGCCAGCTTGGGCATTCTTGACCGCATCTTCACCCGGGTAGGTGCGTCAGACAACATCAGCAGCGGCGAATCCACCTTCATGGTGGAGATGAACGAAACCGCGGCCATCCTCAACAACCTCACGCCTCGGAGCCTGGTGCTGTTGGATGAAATTGGGCGCGGCACCAGCACCTACGACGGCGTCAGCATCGCCTGGGCCATCGCCGAATACTTGCATGAAACGAGCAAGCACCGGTCACTTACACTGTTCGCCACGCACTACCACGAACTCAACGACATGAGCCAGCGCTTGTTGAGGATCGTCAACGTGAATGTGAGCGTGAAAGAGATGAACGGCAAGGTGGTGTTCCTGCGCAAATTGGCTCCAGGTGGCAGCAACCACAGCTTTGGCATCCATGTGGCCCGCTTGGCTGGCATGCCAAGGACTTTGGTGCTCCGCGCCGAGGAAGTTCTGGAATCGTTGGAATCGGCCCGAAGTGGTGACAAAGTGTCTTCGCAAGACGCCAGCATGCCGCGTCACCAACCTCCCGATTTGTCCACCATTTCCCCAGCAACAGACGGGATGCAAATGAGCTTCTTCCAACTGGACGATCCCGCCCTCGAGTCCATTCGTGACCAACTGATGGAAGTGGACATCGACCACCTGACGCCAGTGCAAGCATTGATGAAGCTTCACGAAATCAAGGCGACCTTGAAGGGCAAGAAGGGCTGAATGTCCAGGGACAGGGCGATCAGAGCGCTGCCGTGAGTAAGTCCAAAGGCTTCCAAGGCATCCCGCGGTCCACAGCCAATTCCTCGTGAGTGAGCGTGCCGTTGAACATGTACACCCCTGTGGCCATCAAATTCCGCTCTTTGATGGAGGGGACCAACCCGCCATCGGCCGCCAGCCCTAATAGCAAGGGCGCGGCGAGGTTGCTCATCGCCTTGCTGGCCGTCCGCGAGACCCGCGAAGGGATGTTGGGCACGCAATAGTGGATCACGCCACACTCAATGAAGGTGGGGCGCTCGTGGCTGGTGAGTCGGGAGGTTTCAAACACCCCGCCTTGGTCGATGCTGACGTCCACCACAATGGAACGTTCACGCATGCCCGCCACCATGGGCTCGCTGACGAGCATCGGGGCACGGGAGCCCGAGCCTCGCACTGCCCCGATGGCCACATCTGCCGACTTCAGGGCCTCTTCCAACACGGAAGGCTGGAGGGTTGAAGTCCACAACCGCTGACCCACAGCATTTTGAAGGCGGATCAGGCGGTGCACGCTGTTGTCAAACACCTTGACGGTCGCTCCAAGCCCCAAAGCCGATCGGGCCGCGAATTCACCCACGGTGCCCGCACCGAGAATCACCACTTCGCTGGGACGGACACCGCTGACCCCACCCAGCATGTTCCCCATGCCTTGCTCGCTGGCCATGAGTTCACCTGCAATGAGTATGGCCGTGTTGCCCGCGATTTCGCCCATCGCACGGACCAAAGGCTGGATGCCGTTCTCGTTTTGGACGAAGTCCCACGCAATGGCTGTGGTTTTCTTGGCGCTCAGGGCTTCAAGCAGCCCTTCATTTTGAACGCTCAATTGCAACGCCGAAATGAGGGTTTGGCGCATGCCCATCATGGCGACTTCCTCCAAGGAGGGCGGCTCGACCTTGAGAACTATGCTGGCCTGGAACACCTGGCTCTTGTCGTAAACAATCCTGGCGCCCGCCTCGCTGTAATCGTTGTCCGAGAATTGGGCGTAGGCTCCGGCTTGGGTTTCCACCAACACTTGGTGACCGTGCGCGGCCAAAAGCGCCACCGCCTCTGGCACCAGCGCCACACGCTTTTCCTGAAGGCTGGTTTCTGCAGGAATGCCAATTGTCAACTCGGCTTGCCCCTTCTTGGCCTCGAGCAATTCCTCTTGCGGGAGCAGGGCTGCCTCGCGGGCGAGGGCTTTGATGGCTTTGCGTCCAGTATCCATGACGGCCCCAAAATAGCCAAGCCCAACCGATTCAACCCCGGAGGACCGACAAAATGCATTGCCTGGTCCCGTTGGGCAGTTCCTCAACTTGGAGCAAATGCGCGTCGTCGGGCATCAACCCGGGCACCCGCTCGGGCCACTCAACCAAGGTGAGCACCTCATCTAAAAGCATGTCCGCAATCCCGGCGCGTTCGGCTTCCTCCTCGTTTTCCAGCCGATACAAGTCCATGTGCCGGACTTGAAAAATTTGGCCTTGGCGCAAGACGGTGTGGTGGTGCACCAGCCCAAACGTCGGACTCGTCCCCTCCTCCTCTGAGCCCCAAGCCTGCAACACAGCACGCACCAAAGTGGTCTTCCCTGCACCCATGGCGCCATGCACCGCCACGACGCCAGACATGGGGAGGGCCGCAGTCACTTCCGAAGCCACCCGCGGCAAATCCTCTAGCCCATAGCCTTTCCAAGCTCCAAGCTGGGTCAACATCGGCATGTCTGTCATGTGTTTTTGGGGTCCAACACCACCCAAGGAATGATCATCTCTTCCATGCTCACGCCGCCATGCTGGAAGGAATTACGGAACGTCTTGACGTAATGGGATGCGTTGTTGGGGTACACCAAAAAATCCCTCGTTTTGGCGAAAATGTACGTGCTAGAGACGTTGGGTTTGGGAAGCCCCACTTTGTCTGGTTGCATCACCTCCATCACCTCGTCGGCGTTGTAGCCTAGGTTCCTTCCCACTTTGTAGCGCAGGTTGGCGTTGGTCGCACGGTCGCCACGCACCTCGACTGGGTGATCCACGCGCATCGTGCCATGGTCCGTGGTCAACACAACGCGTCCCCCCATCTCCGCCATGGCGTCAAGCATGTCTTTCAGCGGGCTGTGCACAAACCACGAATGCGTCAAGCTTCGGTACGCCGCTTCGTCGTCGGCCAATTCCTTGATCACCTCCATCTCCGAGCGCGCATGACTGAGCATGTCCACGAAATTGTAGACCACCGTCGTGACAGATTGGCCTTTTTGCTCGTGGAAGCGGTCGGCCAGACGCTTTCCTGCCTCCAGGCTTGTGATTTTGTGATACGCCGTTTTCCCTTCCACCCCCATGCGATGAAACAGGGCTTGTTGAAGCTTGGCCTCGTGCGCGTTTTTGGAGCCTTCGGCTGACTCATCCACCCAGCAATCGGGCATCACCCTGGCAATCTCTGCAGGGGTCATCCCCGCGAACAAGGCGTTTCTCGCGTATTGGGTGGCCGTGGGCAACAGGCTCAAATACGTCTTCTCCTCCGTGATGTTCCAATCGTCGGAAAGCACAGGTGCGATGGCACGCCACTGGTCCCAGCGCAGGTTGTCGATGACCACCAAAAACAGCGGTCGGCCCTCCGATCCGGCCACCGCGTCGGGCAACCATGTCGGCAGCACTTGGTGAGACATCACAGGACCCTGTTCCATGCCCGTCATCCAATGTTCGTAGTGATCCTCGACGAAACGTGCGAATTGGTGATTGGCCTCGGCATGTTGATTTTCCAAAATCTCCAACATGCCGCCGTCGCCAGAATCTCCCAACGTCAAGTGCCAATGGCAAAGTCGTCGGTACACTTCGGACCATTCATCCGCATTCATCCGCCCGCCCAACTGCATGGCCAACTCACGAAACTCCCGCATGTACGCCGATTGAGCTTGCTCACCTTGGATCCTTCGGTTGTCCAAAATTTTCTTGACCGCCATCAAGATTTGGTTTGGATTCACAGGCTTGATCAGGTAGTCGCTGATTTTGGATCCGATGGCCTCCTCCATGATGTGCTCCTCCTCACTCTTGGTAATCATGATGACGGGCAACTCAGGTCGTTTGGACTTGATGCGCTGAAGCGTCTCAATCCCGTTGAGGCCGGGCATGTTCTCATCCAAAAACACCACGTCATACATGTGCTCATCCACCCGCTCAAGCGCCTCCACCCCACTGTTGACCCCGGTTACGTCGTATCCCTTTTCGTCGAGGAACAACATGTGGGGTCGCAGCAATTCGATTTCGTCGTCTGCCCAAAGAATATGTGGTCGTGCCATGCGCATGTGTGTTCGAGCAAAACCGGCCGCCGCGAGCGTTCTCGGCACCCGTATCTTGCGACAAAGTAACGCCGAGACGCGCGACATCGTATGCCAACAAGCAAGGTCAACCGACACAAAATCCTGAACGATCCGGTTTACGGATTTGTCTCCCTGCGTCACGCCCGCGCGCTGGACCTCATGGACCACCGTTACATGCAGCGCCTGCGGCGCATTTCACAACTGGGCTTGTCTCATTTGGTCTATCCTGGTGCGGTCCACAACCGCTTCCATCACGCCGTGGGTTGCATGCATCTGATGCAAGAAGCCATTGACAGCCTCCGGAACAAGGGGGTCGACATCAGCGAGGTGGAAGCAGAGGGGGCGTGCTTGGCCATCCTGCTTCACGACGTGGGTCACGGTCCATTCAGCCATGCCTTGGAACACAGCATCGTCCAAGGCGTGCATCACGAGGACGTGAGCGCTTTGATCATGGGGCGCCTGAACGAAGAGTTCAGCGGGGCCTTGGACTTGGCGATTGAAATCTTCAACGACCACCACCCCAAGAAATTTCTGCACCAGCTCGTCAGCAGCCAACTGGATATGGATCGCTTGGACTACCTCGTCCGAGACAGCTTCTACAGCGGTGTCACAGAGGGAAAAGTGGGCAGCGAGCGCATCCTCAAAATGCTCGACGTGGTGGACGGCCAATTGGTGGTGGAGGAAAAAGCCATCTACTCCATCGAAAAATTCGTGGTGGCACGACGCCTGATGTATTGGCAGGTCTACCTCCACCGCACCGTGCTCAGCGCGGAGCACATGCTCATGCTGGTGCTGCGCCGGGCCAAATACCTTGCACGCCAAGGGGTCGACGTGTTCGCCTCCCCTGCATTGTCGCTGTTCCTCCACGACGACCTGGACAGGGCCAAGTTTTTGGCAGATCCCGCAGTGTTGGAGCGGTTCTGCGAACTTGACGACTCCGACATTTTTGTGGCCATGAAGGCATGGCGTCATCACGACGACAAGGTGTTGTCCATGCTGAGCACCAGACTTCTGGATCGGGGGTTGTTCCGCATCGAACTGCGGCCCGAACCGTTCACGGACGAGGAGGTGCAAGAACGTGTGGCGGCAACCGCGGTCCATTTCAGGCTGAGCGCAGAAGATGCCCAGTTCCTAGTCAGCAACGCCATGATTGACAACAAGGCGTATGTGCCAAGAGGAATTTTGGTCCACTACAAAGACGGGTCTATCCGCGACTTCGCCGAAGCGAACGACCATCTGAACCTCCAGCTGCTCAGCAAGCCGGTTGAAAAAAGCTTTTTGTGCTACCCGAAGGAACTCACGCCGCCAAAGCCGTCGTGAGCCTTCAGGTCAATCTGGGGTGATGTCCTCGCCCAAGGCGTTGTACACGTGGTACTCCAAGAACTCCAAGTTGGAATTGGACTCCACGGCAATCTTGATCGCGAATTCCTTCTCCCAAGCCCGGCGTATGGATTTCCACCAACCCTGCTGCACGTAAGCCTCCAACAATGGGTGCACCATCAGCGTCATGCGCTTCCGGTTTTCGCCTTCTACAAGGTACTTGAGGGCCGAGGCAATCTTGTCCGTGATCAAGATGCTGGCTTCCACCTTGCCGGACCCGTTGCAGGATGGGCAGGCGTCGGTGGTCACCACTTGAGCCACATCTCGAACTCGCTGACGCGTCATTTCCACCACACCGAACCGGCTGGGGGAGGCTATGTTGTGCTTGGCTTTGTCGCCCTTCATGGCCTCCTTCAAAGCGTCGGTCAGCTGTTTGTTGTGCTCACGCTTGGCCATGTCGATGAAGTCAATGGCAATGATGCCGCCCATGTCACGAAGACGCAACACCCTGGCGATCTCTGGAACCACATCCAAGTTGGTCAGCAACGCGTTCTCCTCCTGGCTTGACGCGCCTTTCTTGCGCCCGCCACTGTTCACGTCGATGACGTGCATGGCCTCCGTTTGCTCAATCACGAGGTACGACCCCGACCGCAGGTTCACCTGACGCCCAAACGCCGCCTTGATCTGGCGATGGATAGACATGTCGTTGAACAGGTCTTTGACACGGCTCAACTTGACCATGGCCTCGTCCCCAGATGTGCTCTGGGCCAAAAACTCCTTGACCTCGTCCGACAAGCGCGGGTCGTTCACATGGATGGCCGTGCACGACTTGGTCATGACGTCCCGGAGGACGGCGCTGACCTGATTCACTTCCCCCAACACGCGTTTACCCGGTTTGGCACTCTTCAGGTTGGCGTACAATTTCTGCCAACGGTCCACCAAGTCCTGCAGATCCGTATGCAGGTCTGCCGAACCTTTGTTTTCCGCAACTGTCCGTACAATGATGCCAAACCCAGGGGGTTGAATGCTTTGCATGAGTCGCCGCAGACGATTGCGTTCTTTTTCTCCTTTGATGCGAGAAGACATACTCACCTTGTCGCTGAACGGCACCAGCACCAAATAGCGCCCCGGCAGACTGACCTCAGCCGTCAACCTTGGACCCTTGGTGCTGATGGGCTCTTTCGCAACTTGAACCAGAACAAGCTGAGATGCGGACACGTAGTCCTTCATCTTGCCCTTCCGCTCAATGTCCTCTTCCCGCTTGAATTTGCTGATGTCGGCTGTGGGTTGTTTGCCTGACATCACACGTTTGACCCAAGTCTGCTGCGTTTTGTACTGAGGCCCCAAATCGGAGTGGTGCAAAAATGCATCCTTCCCGTGGCCCACATCGACAAACCCTGCATTCAAGTTGGGCATGACTTTCCTGACGCGACCGACGTAAATGTCGCCCACGGCGTATTGCACGTCTCCACGGTCGCGGTGCAGCTCCACGAGCTGACCGTCTTCCAGGACGGCAATGTCAACGCCCTTGGGCGTCGAATTGATGACGAGTTCCGCGTCCATCACATGAAGTACCGTGATTTAAAGCTGCAAGTCACAGCCTCAACTCACGCACATTACTTCTTCTTGTGACGGTTCTTGCGAAGACGCTTCTTCCTCTTGTGCGTGGCCATCTTGTGACGCTTGCGCTTTTTTCCGCTTGGCATGATGATGATGTTTAATTGCTTGTTTCTGCCAACGCAGATTCAAGCCGTTCGATGATTCCTTCCACACTCTTGGTCACGGCTGTGTCCGGAGCGAGCGGAAGGTAAGATTTGTATTCAGTCAGGGCGAGGTCAGGTTTCTCCATGGCTTCGAGGCATCGCGCCTTGAAGAACCTGCCGTTCACGTAAAGTTCGTCGGCAGACACGCAAAGGTCAAATCCCTCCACGGCGTCTTCAAGAAAACCTTCTTCCATATCCAACATGGCGCGCTCCCAATAAGCCTCCACACGGTCGGGTGTCGCATCGATGACTTGGTTGAAACGTTCTCGGGCCTTGTCCAATTGTCCACTCTGAACGCTGAAGCGGCCAAGCCACATCACGGCGTCCAAGTTGGGCGGGGTGGATTCGGCCAGTTGACGCAACTCAAGAATGCCCTCCATGGGGTTCTCGCCGCTCACTTTGGCCACCGCCAAGTCTACGGGATTGGACCCGATGTCTTCCAGCGCGACTCCTTCTTCCATAGGCACCGCAGGTTCGGAAGAACCTGGTGTCCGGGGCATCAGCACAAGTCCCGCCGCCAATGCACCCGCACCGACAATCAAGACCCACGATGATTTGGAAATCGCCATGCTGAAGCCCTCTTACTTGACTTTCACGTTGGTCTTCACATTGTCCAAGAAATCACGGCTTGGCTTGAATGAAGGGATATTGTGTGCGGGGATCTGAATGGACTTCTTCGCGAGGATGTTGCGGCCGGTCTTGGCGGCACGCGTCTTCACGACGAAGCTTCCAAATCCACGCAGGTACACGTTGTTGCCATTCTCCAAGTTGTTCCGGACGGCGCGCATAAACGCTTCCACAGTCACTTGAATGTCTCCTTTTTCCATTCCGGTTTGTTCCGAAATCTGGCTAACGATGTCTGCCTTGGTCATGGGTCGAGAGGGGGATGTTGTTTGAATTCAATGAAGTAGACCTTGGGCGTCGCCCTAGGTTTTCGGGGTGCGAAAATACACCCATACCTTTGGAAACGACATGAATAAGCGGGGTTTTCTGCAAAAAAATTGGCGCCAAACCGATGCGGAGCGCGCACGACGGTCCCTTGCTGCGTGGTACAACAGCCACGCACGGGACCTCCCCTGGCGTCTGACCCCCAGCCTCTACGGCACGTGGTTGAGTGAAATCATGCTCCAGCAAACCCGAGTGGATACGGGCATTCCCAAGTGGCACCTGTTCCAAGAATTGTTTCCAACCGTGAACGATTTGGCCCAGGCTTCGGAAGCCGAGGTGATGAAGGCCTGGGAGGGTTTGGGGTACTACCGCCGCGCCAGGTTGCTTCACAAAGCCGCCAAGGTCATCGCATCCCAAGGGCGCTTCCCCAACAACCGCCAGGGCTGGCTCGCCTTGCCTGGCGTCGGGCCCTACACGTCTGCGGCCATCGCATCCATCGGTCTGGGTGAACCCGTGGCCGCCGTCGACGGCAACGTTCAGCGCGTGATGAGCCGTTGGGCCGGGGTGACTGCGCCCGTGGACAGCAAGCCAGGCGCCCAAATCATTCAAGAGGTGGCCGACGACTGGCTGGACCCCGATCGGCCAGGCGACCACAACCAAGCCGTGATGGAGTTGGGGGCGCTGGTGTGCTCACCCAAACGCCCGCGCTGCATCGAATGCCCTGCGAGGTCCACTTGCGCCTCCGCGGACAGCCCGGACATGTGGTCTGTGCTGCCGAACAAAACGCCCAAGCGCAAAGCCGCGCGTTGGGAACTTGCATGGCATGTGGCCCACCACGGAAATCAGGTGGTGGCCATCCAACGACCAGACACGGGGGTTTGGGCCACGCTGTGGGCCTTTCCCGAGCAAGCCCCAACCTTCCCCACAGCCCCCAGCCACACGTTGATTCCAGAAGTGGTACATGTGTTGACCCACAAACGCATCCACGCCCGCATGGAGGGGACCGCCATGTCGTCGGCAGAGGCGCTGCATGCTTGGGCCAAGGAAGTGAATGGCGTGGTGATGACCTGGGAGGAATGCGAGGCCAAAGCGTGGCCAAGGTTGGCGACCAAGGTTTGGCCTCAATTGAAGGCCGCCTGCATGGCGCACAACTGAGGCGGAAGAAGTACCTTCGAGGCATGGCTGGCATCAATAAAGTGATCCTCGTAGGCAACCTTGGGCAGAACCCCGAATTGCGCTACACCCCCAACGGCGTGGCAGTATGCTCCATCCGCGTGGCGACATCGGAATCCTACACCGACCGCGCCTCGGGTGAACGCATCACGACCACCGAATGGCACAACGTAGTCCTTTGGCGTGGGCTGGCTGAAACCGCTGGGAAATACCTCAAAACGGGATCCCAAGTGTACCTCGAGGGCAAACTCAAGACCCGCCAATGGCAAGACCAGCAAGGGCAAAACCGCTACACCACGGAAGTCGTGGCCGACGTGATGCAGCTGCTGGGACGTGCCCCAGGCCGCGAGGAAAGCTCCCCTCAAGCAACCGCACCGGCCGCCACAGCATCAGCGACAACCCAGCCTGCACAGCCTGCACAGGCCGTGCAACAAGCTGCCGCAAGTCCAAGTGCAGCTCCAGGCACCGCCGACGACCTCCCGTTCTGAATCGAGTCCTCTGAATGGAGACTGAACATTGGCTGAGCACTTGGGCTGAACATGGATGGTCGATGTTGACTGTGCTTGTGCTGCTCGTGATGTCTGCCCTTGTGTCCGGATCCGAGGTCGCGTTTTTCAATTTGTCACCGCGCGCGCTGCACGACCTTGAGCAAGAAGACAACCCCAGGGCCCAAAACGTACTCGCCCTCATGCGTTCACCCAACAATGTGGACGGGCCGCGAAACCTGCTGGGCACGATTTTGGTCATCAACAACCTAGTCAACGTCTCCATTGTCCTGATCGCCACGGTGTTGGCTGAACAGTTGTTTCCGAGCGACGCCATGCCTCTTTGGCTTGGCACCTTGATTCACGTGGTGGGAGTCACGTTCCTGTTGGTGCTCTTTGGGGAGGTCATCCCCAAGATTTACGCCACGTCCTTTGGGGTGGATTTGGCCAAACTCATGGCCGCCCCTCTCTTGCTCTCGCAACGCGTCCTTCGCCCCGTCTGGAAACCCCTTGTAGGTATGGGTCGCTGGATGGACGACAAACTCGCCAACCCCACCGCCGACATCAGCGTAGAAGACCTAGAGCAGGCGCTTGAATTGACCGACAATGCGGAGCGTTCTGAAGAAGAACAACGTATCCTCGAGGGCATTGTCAACTTTGGGTCCAAAGACGCCAAGCAAGTCATGACCCCACGGACAGATATGCTGTCGTTCAGCATAGAGGACACGTGGGAACACGTCAGGGCCACCATTGTCGCCTCGGGGTTCAGCCGCATCCCTGTGCACGAGGGTTCAGTCGACCAAATCCAAGGGGTCTTGCACGTGAAAGACCTCTTGCCGCGACTCCAGGACGACCAAGTGGCGTGGACCCAGGTCCTTCGCGCCCCGATGTACATCCCGGAGAGCAAGAAGATCGACGACCTCTTGAGGGAGTTCCAAGAGAAAAAAGTCCACCTTGCCGTCGTGGTGGACGAATACGGCGGCACAAGCGGCTTGGTGACGTTGGAAGATGTGCTGGAAGAGATTGTGGGGGAGATCGCCGACGAATTCGACGAGGAGGACATCACCCACTCCGTGTTGGACGAGTTCACCTACTTGATGGAAGCCAAAACACCGTTGCTCGACGCCTACCGCATCCTGCAGTTGGATGAAGAGGCCTGGGAGGCGGCCAAAGGAGAAAGCGACACCCTCGGCGGGTTCATGCTCGAACAGGTGGGCCGCATGCTCAAGCGCGGCGAGTCCATGGAGTTCGCGGGGACCGTCCTGCAGGTCGACGCCCGCGACGCCCGTCGCATCCACCGCATCAAAGTGGTGCTGCCCCGGCCTGTGAACGACCCACCCTCAGATCCCGAAGCGTGAAGACCCGTTCCAAAATTTGGCCATGGCTCGTGGCGATGGTGGCCGTGGTCACCGCCGGACTCTGGTGGGTGAAGCCCGACGCTGTGGAGGTGCCCCGGCCTTTAGGACAGATTCGAATCACACTGCCCGACACCACCACTTCTCCCTACAAGACCCCATGCGGGAGCCAATTTCGCATACCCAACCACGCCAAGGTCGAGTTGAGAAATTCAGGGGACAAGGAGGGGTGCTGGTTCAACCTTTCCTTCCCCAGGTTCAACGCCAAACTGCATTGCACAGAAGTTCCTGTCCGCGACTTGGAGTCCCTTTTGCGAGACGCCCAATCGTTGGTGTTTGGCCATGAGGTGGCCGCCACCGGCATCCGACGTCAGGCCCTGGACCTCCCTTCCAAGAGCGGCACGCTGTATGCCTTGGAGGGGCCAGTGGCCACCCCCCTTCAATTCTTCGTGACCGACAGCACCGACCACTTCATAAGAGGCTCGCTTTACTTCAGCCACAAGCCCAACCCGGACAGTGTGGCGCCTGTGCTCCAAAGGCTCGAGTCCGACGTGCGCATCATGATGGAAACCTTGCTGTGGCCATGAGCACGTGGATCCTTGAAGTGGGCAATTCCCGTGCAAAATGGGCGAAGTTTTCTGCCAAGGCGTCTCCCACAGACGACCCGCTAAGCGTCCAAGCTTGCGACATTCAGGAGAAACTGCCAGACATGGCTCAAACTTGGTTGAAGGACATTGCACCTGAGGACCAAGTTTTGGTCACCGGATCAGGAGATTTGGCCCCTTGGGTCGAGGCGTTCGACCCCACCAAGGTGCTCCGCCCTGGCGACGCCCTGCCCCTGTCCACAGAAGTGAATGAACCTGGCAAACTCGGATTGGACAGGATCGCGAATGCTTGGGCAGTAGCCTCAGGAACCGTGCCCGGGGCAGACCCGACCCAAGCATGGTTGGTGGTGGATGCGGGCACGTGTGTGACCGTGGACATGGTCTGCGGCGGACGCCACATGGGCGGCTCCATCTCCCCTGGCATTCAAATGCGACTCCTCGTCATGCACGAGCACACCTACGCCTTGCCGTGGATCCAAATCCCTGTATCGGACATGCGCAGCATGCCCATCGTGGGCGCCAACACCGAGGAAGCCATGGTCTCTGGCGCCTTCCACAGCCTGGAAGCTGAATTGACAGGAACTTGGATGCTCCTGAAAGAGGAGTTCCCAAATCTTGGCATCATTCTGACCGGTGGAGACGCCCAGCACTTGCAACTCCGTGCGGTCTCCCCGAGATTCGCGGACGCAAATTTGACCCTGAAGGGTCACCATGCACTGCACAAACACCTCAATGAAACGCAATAAATTCCAGACTGTTTGCCTGATGCAATGGGCCTTGGGGAGCGTCTGCATGTGGGGCCTGACGCTTGGAGTGTGGGGTCAAGAGACCGACTTCAGTCCCTACGCACGCTTTGGGTTGGGCACACATCAAGGGTTGCTGAGTCCAGGGCTTGCGAGCACCGTGGGGCTTGTTTCTGTGACTCCCGACAACGTATTTCTGCACGCGGACCAGCCCGCCTCGGCAGCAGGACTGGCCAACCCCACCTTTCAAGTCTCCGCACACAGTCAAAGAATGCATTTGAGCGAGGGCGACCGCACGTCCAATGCATGGACAGGAGGTCCTGGGAACATGGGGTTGGTGGTGAAAAAGCCCCGTTCCAACAGCGCGTTGAGTTTTGGGGTGACCCCATTGACATCCAAGGCCTTTTCAGTCCAGCGTTTGGCTGAAGACAGTCTGGTGGGCAACTTGCTTGAACGCTACGAAGGGACTGGAGGTTTGGCCCGTGCCCACGCTGGACTCAGCCAGGGCTGGCGCAGCAAAATCTGGATCCAAGCAGGAGCAGACAGCGTGTTGGTGAGCCACCGAGGGTTGGACCTCGGTGCACAAGTTGACCACTGGTTTGGAGACGCCCGTCAAATCTCCACGCTGGACCTGGAGGATGCGTCCTTCAGGGACGTCCGAACCGTCACCTCGTTCCGCCACCGTGCGGCTGGTTGGATCTTAGGGGCGCAAGGGTTCCAGGTGCTTCAAGCCAAATACGACGAGAACATGCAGTTCAAGGGCAGTTGGGTGATGCGGTTTGGCGGAACATACAGCCCCGCCAGAACGCTCAACACCGACTACGAGCGGCTGGTGCAATCCACCCTACCCTTGGGAGGCGTGACCACCGGAATCGACACCTCGAGCTTTGAACAATCTAAGCGCTCGGGCACGGT
>MDSV01114648.1_pt1 | contig 19426 bp, 18 predicted proteins | sample 810851 | NCBI WGS metagenome assembly MDSV01 (sample SAMN05326640, study PRJNA326480) | marine metagenome | isolation source: seawater | place: Atlantic Ocean: North East | collected 2012 | reverse complement strand
TTTTAGGAAAAGAAGTTGATATGCATAAATATGCTATCCAAATAACAGTAGCCGATACTAGAGATGGTGCTTGCAGCAGCTCAACACTTAAAGAGGCAAGCTCCTGGGGTAAAGTAGATATTACCAAAGAACAAATGGTTTTTGCTGAAGCTACTAGTGTTCTTCCTTTAATAGCGAGTGATGCATTTCATAGACAAAATTGGAAAGGTAGACCAAAAAAGGAATTTTCAAAAATTTTTAAGAACTAATGAAATATTTATCGCAAAAAAAAGGTTTTCTTGGATATGAAGCTGATTCTAAAATTGAAAATAAGGTTATAGTTGTTCCTTTCGGATTAGAAAAATCTGTGAGTTACGGTGGAGGCACAAAGGATGGTCCAAAAGAAATTATTAAAGCATCCCATCAGGTTGAATTATTTGACGAAGATCTTAATAAAGAAACATATAAATATATTGGAATAAAAACTTTAAAGTTTTTTCCAATAAAAAAAAATCTTAAAGCAGCAATTAATCAATTAAGTATGATAAATAAAAAAATCTCATCAAGCGGAAAATTTCCTTTGGTATTTGGAGGAGAGCATTCAATTACACCTGGATCTATTGAACCATTTGCTAAAAAATATAATAAGCTTACTATTCTTCATTTTGATGCCCATGCAGATTTAAGAGAAAAATATAAAGGAGAAAAATTCTCACACGCTTGTGCAATAAAACGGTGTTTAGACTTTAAAAATGTTGAGGTGGTTTCTTTTGGTATTAGAAATATTTCAACTAATGAAATGAAATTTTATAATAATAATAAAGGAAGAATAAAAATTTTTTGGGCCAAGGATAAAAATAAATGGAGTTTAAATAAAATATCTAGAATTTTTCTAAAAAAAAATGTTTATATTACTTTTGATGTTGATGGATTTGACTCAAGCATTATGCCAGCAACAGGAACTCCTGAACCAGGTGGTTTATTTTGGAATGACGTAATACCAATAATTAAAACTGTTTGTAAAAATGCTAATGTTGTTGGGGCCGATATAAATGAACTTGCTCCTATAAAGGATTTTAATTCTTATAATTTTACCGTGGCTAAACTTGCTTATAAGATTCTATCCTACGCTTTTGAATTTAAGAATTCACGATCAGACTAGAAGTTGACCAAGAGATTTGTACTACAGCGCCGCCATATTTTATACTACTTGAGAAAGTTAGTTTTGCTCCAGATCTTTCTAAAAGTGTTTTTCCAAGAAAAGTTCCTACGCCAAGACCAGAGTTAGATTTAAATTCTTTCGACTTTATATATGGCTGACCTAAAACATCAATTATATCCTCGGGAAAACCTGGACCATCGTCTGCAATAATTATATTAATTTTACTTTCATCGCTCGAAATTTGTACCTCTACTTTTTTATTTGAGAATTTTACAGCATTGCCTATAAAATTTCTTAGGCCATAAATCATTTCAGGCGATCTTGTTATGTTTATTTGATTTTTATTTTTTGCTGAATTTAATTTAATATCTTTATCAGAAGTTTCTATAAATGATCTTAAAATTTCTGATAAAAGATCCTCAATCTTCACAGCACTCATAAATTTATCTTCTATAATTTCTTTTTGAGATATTTTTTTTAATATTTCACCACATCTTCTTGTTTGACTAATAAGCAAATCAAGGTCTTTAGCATGTTTTGAAGTTTCTCCAATTTCATTTTTTAATTCTTTAGCAACAACCATTATTGTTGATAGTGGTGTTCCCAGAGAATGAGCTGCTGCAGCTGCTTGACCACCTAGATTTTCTAATTCATACTCTTTGGCTATTACCTGCTGTAGTTTGTTAAATGCTGAAGATCTTTTTTTTACTTCTCCAGCAAACCTAATTCCAAAATAACTTAGGAAGATAAGTCCTATCATTATTGCTAAAAAAAGTCCTACTAAGTAAAACTTTGGAAAAGTAAAAGAATTTTCATGAATACCCGGTAATGGATAATGAAAAATATTTAACAAAAATAAAAAACATAATGTCAAAATACCTAAAATTATAGTTGTTCCTTTGCTCAGAAAAGTTGATGAAACTACGGTTGGTATAATAAGTAATATTATAAAAGGATTTGATATTCCTCCAGTTAAATAAAGTAAAACAGTAAGTTGAAATAAATCATAAATTAAAAGAGTTAAAGCACGAATTTCATTTACTTGGACTGATTTAAACTTAAATTGTAAAAATAAATTTGAAATTAAACCAAAAAAAATAACCACATGAGAAATTATTATTGGAAATTCAAATTCAAGATAAAAGAAGACCACATTTATGGTAATCAGTTGACCAATTATGGCAATCCATCTTAGGTTAACTAAGGTATTTTTATCTAGATGAACATCTTCTTCTAACCTGAATAGAGTAGAAAGATTCATAGTTAATTATTAAATATCTAAATTTTCAACATTTAAAGCGTTACTAGTAATAAAATCTTTTCTAGGAGCAACCTCATCTCCCATTAATATCTTTATTATTTTTTGATCATCTTTGGATTTATCTTTTGTTCCTTTAGTGTATTGTACTTTAAGCATAGTTCTGTTTTCAGGATTTAGAGTTGTTTGCCATAACTCCTCAGGATTCATTTCACCTAAACCTTTAAATCTTTGTATAGTTAATTTTTCCCTCTGTTCTTTCATTAATTTTTGAAAGGCAGGTGTATTTTTTTTAATGTTTTTTTCAGCTTTATCGGACATCTTCAGAATGAAGTCTTCAAGACTTTTTTCATCTTTTATATAAACACTTTTATTTGCTTTTGTGACTTTAAATAATGGAGGTTGCGCTAAATATAAATGTCCATTTTCAATGAGTTGATTAAATGGGTGATTGTTAAAAAAAGTTAATAATAATGTTCTAATATGTGATCCATCAACATCGGCATCTGTCATGATAACAATTTTATCATACCTTAAATTATCTATATTAAAGTCTTTGGAACCAGTTCCTAAAGCGTTTATTAAAGTAACTATTTCATTTGATGACATCATTTTAGCTAGTGCCTTGGTTTCTTGTTCGCCATTAGAACCGTTTCCTTTACCATTGTTGTTCACATAAGTGTTGAGAATTTTTCCTCTTAAGGGTAAGACTGCCTGAAACTCTCTTACTCTACCTTGCTTTGCTGAACCCCCTGCTGAGTCTCCCTCTACAATAAAAAGCTCAGTACCTTCTCTTTTTTGAATTTGACAATCTGCAAGCTTACCAGGTAAACCTGAAAGTTCAAAAGTTCCTTTTCTTCTAACGCTATCTCTTGCTTTTCTAGCAACGTCTCTAGCTAATGCTGCTTGTGTAATTTTCTCAATTACATTACGTGTTACAGAAGGGTTTTGATCAAACCAAGTAGATACTTTATCATTTATAATACCTTCTACAATTAGTCTCACCTCTGAAGAAACAAGTTTATCTTTGGTTTGAGATGAAAATTTTGGATCTGGCATTTTAATTGATAAAACCGCAGTTAAACCTTCCTTAATATCTTCACCAGATAGTGTAAATTTATTTTTTTTATTCTTATCAATAGAATATTTATTAATAACTCTTGTTAGTGCACTTCTAAAACCCAAAAGGTGTGTTCCTCCATCTTTTTGAGGAATATTATTTGTAAAAGGGAGAACTTCCTCTGAATAGCCTGCATTCCATTCAAATGAACATTCAACTGTTACATTGTTTTTAGTAGCAGTAACATATATGGGTTTTTTAAAAACTTCTTTTTCGTTTTTATTTACTAACTGAGGCTTCTTTTGATTTATAAATTCTACAAATTCTAAAATACCACCGTCATATTTGTTTACAAATTCTTTTGGCTTAGAACTAGTTTGATCAATTAAAGTAATGCTTATCCCTTTATTCAGAAATGCGAGTTCCCTCATTCTTTTTTGCAAAGTATTTACGCTAAATTTAGTTGAAGAAAAAATTTTTTTTGAAGGTAAGAAATTAATTTGTGTCCCTTTTTTCTTGGTTTTACCTATTTTTTTTAACGGTTTTATCGAATTACCATCTTTAAATGTAATAGCATGTTCATTGCCATCTCTAAAAATGTTTAATTCTAATTTTTCAGACAGTGCGTTTACTACTGAAACACCAACACCATGCAATCCACCAGAAACTTTATAGGAATCATGATCAAATTTTCCACCAGCATGCAACTGAGTCATTATAACTTCAGCAGCAGACATTTTTTCTCCTTTGTGCATATCTACTGGTATTCCTCTTCCGTCATCCTCTACTGTTACAGAATTATCTTTGTTCATTGTAATTAAGATATTTTTACAATACCCAGCTAGGGCTTCATCAATAGCATTATCTACCACCTCGAAAACCATATGGTGCAAACCAGAACCATCGTCGGTATCTCCAATATACATTCCAGGTCTTTTTCGAACTGCATCGAGACCTTTTAAAACCTTAATAGAATCGGCTTCGTAAGCTTTTGTGTTTATTTTTTCAGAATTTTTAGACATTTTTTTTTGAAAAAGAGACCAAGTATAGCATTTTTTTTAACTTATAGACAATTATCACTACTAAGCACCTTAAATTATTCATTAATACCAACGATTATAGATTAAAATCTAAAAAAAAAAGATGGTTTTAGGGTTTCCTAGATTTTCATAGGCATTATAACGAAATAGCTATTTTTATCCAAGTTGTCTTCTATCAAAACAGGGGAAACAGAGTCCTTAAAATTTAATTTTAAATTCTTATCTTCTATTTCTGATGAAATATCAATTAAGTACTTTGAATTAAAACTTACTGTCAATTCTTCAGAATTAAAATTAGCTTTAATTATTTCATTTCCTTCTCCAGAATTAGTACTATTTACTGAAAGTTTAACGTTATCTTTATTTATAACCAATTTAACACCTTCTTTCCTGTCAATTGATACAGTAATGACTCTTTCAATGGAGTTTATAAAATCTTTTGAAGAAACTATTAAAGATTTGTTATTATTAGTAGGAACTACCTTGGTGTAATCTGGGAATTTTCCGTCAATTACTTTTGAAACAAGTTTTGTATTGCCAATTTTAAATTGTATTTTAGTCTCACTAGTTTGAATAACAACCTTATCATTTGTTTCTTGTAAAAGAGTACAAAGTTGAAAGACAGTTTTCTTTGGTATTATAAGGGACGAGATATTTTTTCCTTTTTCCACTTCAATACTGCTAGATGAAAGCCTATGACTGTCTGTAGCTACTGCTGTTAGATAAGATCTATTTTGGACTTCTGTCATATGTAAAAAAATTCCGTTTAGATAATGACGTGTATCATCGTTAGATATTGAAATTTTTGTTTTATTTAATAATGAGAGAAGCTTTGATTTATCTATTGTTAATGGATCATTCTCAAAATTATCCGAGAAATTGGGAAAGTTGTCAGTAGGCAAACATAATAGGTTGAAATTTGCATTTTCAGTTTTTAAACTAAGTTTATTTTCACTCTTCAAATCAAAATTTATTTTTGAGTTAGCTTCAATTTTTCTTAAAATATCATATAAGATTGTTGCAGATGTTGTTGTGCTTCCTTCTTTAATAACCTCTATATCTCTTATTTCATCATAAAAAACTAAATCTAAATCTGTCCCTATAATTAATAATTTATTTTCTTTTACCTCAAGTAGAACATTAGAAAGTATAGGTAATGTATTTTTTTTTTCAATTACACCTTGAACTAAATTGAGAGATCTTAATAATATGTCTCTTTTTATCGAAAACTGCATTAATTTATTCTTCTAATAATATAGCTTTAATTTTATTTATATTATTTCTCATCTCCTCATCTTTTTCAGATAACCTAGTTATCGTTTTTACAGCATGTATAACTGTAGTGTGATCTCTATTTGCGAAACGTCTTCCTATCTCAGGAAGTGATCTAGTAGTCATTTTTTTTGCTAGAAACATTGCTATTTGTCTTGGTCTGGCTAATGGCCTTGATCTTCTTTGAGACAACATCTCATTTAAAGGAAGATTAAAAAAATTAGAAACTGCATTTTGTATCTTATCTACCGTTATTATCTTTGCTTGATTGAAAACATCCTTAAGTATGTTTTTACAATCGCTAATAGCTAATTTTTTTTTATGTATTCTAGTATAAGCAACAACTCTATTTAAGATCCCTATTAGTTCTCTAATGTTAGTTTTACTCTCATTAGCTATGAAATTGATTACTTCCTCGCTTATATTAGGATTTTCTTTAAATTGATTTTGAATGTCCTCTATTCGTCTTTTTATAATTTTAACTTTTAACTCTAAGTCTGGTTTTTCAATATCTACTATTAATCCACCAGATAATCTTGACTTTATTCTTTCTTGAACTCTATCCAATTTCATAGGTGCTCTATCAGCTGAAATTATGATTTGAGAGTTTTTTTCTATAAGGCTATTAAATGTGTGAAAAAACTCCTCTTGAAGACTTTCTTTACCTCTTAAAAATTGAATATCATCTATAATAAAAACCGAGGATTTTCTAAAAAAATCCTTAAAATTCACCATATCATTTTTTTTAATAGATTTGATAAAATGGTACATAAATCTCTCAGCAGAAATAAACATTACATTATTTTTATCTTGTAATTCTATTCCTATAGCATTTAATAAATGTGTTTTACCTAATCCAACTCCACCGTAAATATAGAGTGGATTATACCTAGAAGTATGCTCGCAAACCTTCTGGGCAGATGAAAGAGCTATTTCATTGCTTGATCCCTTAATAAAATTTTCAAAGTTTAAATTTGGATTAAGACGATTATAATTTAAAATTGAGTCTTTAATTTCTGTTACTTTATTTAAAGTGTCAATTTTGAAATTTTCAGAATTAGAACTAGATTTATTTTCTTCTAATATTTTGAATTCAATCCTATTTAGACTTAATTTAAAGTTTTTTAATTGTTCTAATATTTTATCGAGATATCTAGATACTATCCAGTCCCTAAAAAAACGTGTTGGCACACCCAGAATTAAGTGATCATTATATTCTTTCAATAGTGAGATGTTTTTTAACCAGCTAGAATAGATCTCTTTACCAAAAATTTTTTCGAAAGCCTCTTGAACTTCAATCCAGTTTAAAGTTTTTTCTTCTTCAGAAACAAACTGATCTTTGGATTTTGTAGAATTTTTTTCCATGTAATAATTTTATTAAGAACTTAATGTCTAGTTTTTAATAAAGATTTAATCAAGAAAAAATTTAAAAAAATTAAAAAAAATTCAATTTAGGTTGTAATCTTTCAAGTTGTAATAGATTATAATTAAAAAAATATTTATTTCTTTTTAAAAAAAAATTAAAATTTAATTTCACAACTTTAAAGATAACTTGCCTAGATTTAGTCAATTTTAATTGATTGTCCTAAATATAATTTTCGACAACTTTAAATTGATTACTTTGATAGTTTTTTAGAAATTTTTGAAATTTTTCGGGAAGCAGTTCTCTTATTGATTGCACCAGACTTAGCAACCTGCATGAGAATCGATTGAAATTTAGAAAAATATTTTTTTACTTCTGTTTTTTTTCCAGATTTTATTAATTCTTCCATATGTTTTACAGCGGACCTATATTTGCTTTTTCTCAACCTATTTGTGATAGTTTGTTTTTTTACCCTTCTAACTCTTCTGATTGCTGACTTTGTGTTTGGCATAATTTCAATTGGTATATATCTCTAATATATAAGGGTCAACTTCTTATTTTTGACATCTGATACAATAAAAAGTTGAACGATTTGAGATAATACTTTTTTTAATAATACCCTTGCAGTAGTTTTTAGTACATTTTTTGTTATTTCTACCATAAACCTTAAATTGTTGCTGGAAAACACCATCTTTTCCATCACTATTATTAAAATTTTTAATAGAAGAACCTCCCTCCAATATTGATTTTTTAAGAATTTTTTTTGTAAAATAAATTATTTTTTTTACATCTTTAATATCTAATTTTTTTATACTTTTATAAGGATTTAATGAGGATAAGTGAAGAATTTCGTTCACATATATATTTCCCAATCCTGCAACAAAACTTTGATCCATTAAAATATTTTTTAAATTTTTTTTTTTATTTGAAGCTTTTTTTTCAAAATACCCTAAATTAAATTTTTTTGAAAGTGGCTCTGGTCCAAGTGTTTCTAAATGTTTGTTTTTTGATATATCTTTAGTTGATATTATTTTTATAAAACCAAATTTTCTTATATCGTTATAAATTAATTTTGTATCGTTATTTAAGAAAAAAATAACATGATTATGTTTTTTATCTCTATTAGATATTTTGTAATAGAAACTTGTTTTACTATGAATTTTTTTTTTATCAACTAAGAAAAATTTTCCCGTCATACCAAGGTGAGTCAAAATAGTAATGTTTTTCTCTAGATTTATTAAGATATATTTAGATCTTCTATCAATAGATAAAATTTTTTTGTTAGTTATAATTTTGTTTAAATCTTTATTGATTGTATATCTAAGCTTATTAGTGTTAATTAAGACTTTTCTAAATGATAAATCTATTATTTTATTTTTTAAAGACTTTTTAACAACTTCAACTTCTGGTAATTCTGGCATATAATTTATTTATGAAGACACATTTTCAAGATAAAACAAAACTAGTCAATAGTGTTTTTGACAAAGTTTATAAAAAATATGATTTTATGAATGACATTATGTCTTTTGGAATTCATCGCATATGGAAAAAAAATATGATTGATTGGATGAATCCACAATTAGGAAGTAAATTAATTGACGTTGCGTCAGGAACAGGAGATTTAGCTAAATTATTTTCTGAAAAAAGTAAAAATAAAAATGAAATTTTTTGTGTAGAACCCAATAAATTCATGTTGCAGGCAGGAAAAGAAAAATTATCTACTTACAAAAATATTAAATGGTTTATCGCTTCAGCAGAAAAACTTCCTTTTAAAGACAATACATTTGACTTTTACACCATTAGTTATGGAATTCGAAATGTTACAAATATTAATTTATGTCTAAAAGAAGCTTTTAGAGTTCTTAAAACTGGAGGTCGATTTATGTGTCTAGAATTTTCAAAAGTAGAAAATGAAATTTTAAATAAAGCCTACAGAGAATACTCGAAACTAATTCCATTAATTGGAAAATATGTAGTAGGTAATAAAATGCCTTATGATTATTTAATTTCAAGTATAAATAAATTTTATAACCAAAAAGAGTTGTCTATGTTAATGGAGAAACATGGCTTCACAAAAGTAAACTATAGAAACTTATCTAATGGTATATCTGCAATTCATTCTGGGTGGAAAATATAAAGATGTTTAAAAGAATATTTCATTTATTTAAAATTGGAAGAAAACTTTCTTCTTCAGGTGCTATAGAAACTATTGGCGAAATATATCAAATACCTTTATCTATAAAATTATTTTTTGATTTGATATCTATTGGGTCTAATAAAAAATTGCTTTCTACTTCAAAAAAACCTGGTGAAAAACTTTGTGATGCTCTTGAAGGTATGGGGACAACTTTCATCAAATTAGGACAATTTTTAGCGACAAGACCAGATATTATCGGAGAAGAATTGGCTGAAGATTTGGTTAAACTCCAAGACAAACTTCCCGCCTTTAAAGTAAATGAAGCTAAAGAAATTATAAGAAAAGAGCTTGGTGAAAATCAATTTAAAAATATCTCTAATATAAGTGATCCAATAGCTGCTGCTTCTATAGCTCAAGTTCACATTGCTAATATAAACTTCGAAGGTAAAAAAAAAGAAGTTGCTATTAAGATTCTTCGACCGGATATTGAAAAATTATTTAATGAAGAATTAGATGCTCTTTTATTATTTGCATACATAATAGAAAATTCAATTTCTAAAACTAAAAGATTAAAACTCGTCGAGGTTGTTTATCTTTTAAAGGAAATTACCAATATTGAAATGGATTTAAGATTTGAAGCAGCGGCCGCTAATGAATTATACGAAAATACTAAAAATGACATTGGTTTTAATGTCCCTAAAATTTATTGGAATTTTACTTCTAAGAGAATTCTGACTTTGGATAAAGTAGAAGGTGTATCAATAAGAGAATATAGATTACTTGAAAATTCAGGCATAGATCTAAAGCAGTTATCTGAAAATCTTATTCAACATTTTTTGAAACAAGCTGTAAGAGATGGTTTTTTTCATGGTGATATGCACCAAGGCAATTTATTTGTTGATGAAAAAGGAAATATTATACCTGTAGATTTTGGAATAATGGGAAGATTAGATAGAAATAATAGAAAATATTTAGCTGAAATACTTTATGGATTTATACAAAGGGACTACATGAAAGTTGCTGAAGTACATTTCCAAGCTGGTTTAGTGCCAAAAAATGCTTCTAAAGAAGAATTTGCTCAAGCTCTCCGTTCTGTCGGAGAGCCTATTTTTGGCCAATCTATTAAAAATATTTCAGGTGGTAATCTTTTAGCTCAGTTATTTGAAATAACCGAAAAATTTAATATGGCAACTCAACCTCCTTTGCTATTACTTCAAAAAACTATGGTGGTAGTTGAGGGTGTAGCGAGAAAATTAAATCCTGAAACAAATATTTGGGAGGTATCAAGACCAATTTTAGAAGACTGGATCAAAAACTTTAAAGGACCGAAAGCTAGTGTTGACAATGTTCTAAATACATCAACTGAAATTATAAAAAGGATTCCTGACTTGCCGGATTTTATGGACAAAGCAAATTATGCTCTTCAGTTAATTGCTGAGGGTAGACTTAATATTGCTATCAAAAACAATAAGAATTTAGAAATTGAAAAAATGAGGCTTAAAACTTTAAAGAATAATATTATTATTGGCATTTTAGCGGTTGTAATTATTATTTTATTAGTATTTTAATTAAAAAATGGAAATAAAAAATAAAAAAATACTTTTAATTATCGGAGGCGGTATATCAGCTTATAAATCATTAGATTTAATTAGATTGTTAAAAAAAAATAATATTCAAATTAAAACTATCTTGACGCAAAGTGGAAAAAAGTTTGTAACTCCGTTATCATTAGCCTCTCTATCAAATAGCAAAGCTTATGAAGATATTTTTGACGTAAATAATGAAACTGAGATTGATCATATTTCTCTTTCTAGGTGGGCAGATATTATAGTAGTAGTTCCAACCACGGCAAATCTAATGTCCAGATTATGTTCTGGAAAAGCTGATGATTTAGCAACTACAGTTATTTTAGCCTCAAATAAAGATACTATTTTAATCCCAGCAATGAATGTGAGAATGTGGCTTCATAAGGCTACACAAAGAAATAAAAAAACACTTTTAGATTTTGGTTATAAATTTTTAGGACCAGAAAATGGTGAAATGGCTTGTGGAGAATTTGGTGAAGGTAAAATGTCAAGTCCAAGACAAATTTATACCTTTTTAAATAATTATTTTAAAAATAAAAATATAGTTAAGAAAAAAAAAATTAGTGCTTTAGTAACTACTGGTCCTACAAGAGAATACTTAGATCCAGTCAGATTTATTTCTAATGAGTCTAGTGGAAAACAAGGATACGAGGTTGCCATAGCTCTTAAAAAACTAGGTGTTAAGACTACTCTAATCGCAGGTCCTTCAAAGATTAATTTCTCAAAAGATATAAACGTAATTAATGTTGTGAGCGGTGAGGAAATGATGAATGAAGTCAAAAACTTACTACCAGTAAATATTGCTGTTTGCGCTGCTGCGGTTTCTGATTTTAAACCAAAAGTTAAAATTAAGTCTAAATTCAAAAAAAAAGAAAGAAATTTAAATAATCTATATTTAGAGAAAAATCCTGATATCCTCGAATACTTAGGTAAACATAATAGGCTAAGACCAAAAATTTTAGTTGGTTTTTCAGCAGAGACTGAAAAATTGATAGAAAATTCAAAAAAGAAAATTAAGGAAAAATATTGCGATTTAATAATAGCAAATGATGTTTCAAAAAAAGATATCGGTTTTAATGTCGATTATAATAAAGTTTCGATCATAGATAAAAAGGGAAGAGTAGAAAATATTCCAAAAAATAAAAAGAGCTTTATAGCAGATCGAATTGCCAAAAAAATAATAGATAAATTTTTAATTGATGACAAAAATATTAATTAAGCGATCTTCCGAAAAAGTAATAATTCCTAAATATGAAACACCAGGCTCTGCTGGAATGGATATAAATGCCTTCTTGAACAATTCTATAGAAATTAATCCAGGAGAAAGAAAAATAATACCAACTGGTTTTTCTCTATCAATACCAAAAGGGTATGAGGTGCAAATAAGACCTAGATCCGGGCTAGCTATAAAAGAAGGGATAAGTGTATTAAACACTCCAGGAACCATTGACTCAGATTATCGAGGAGAGATTAAAGTTATATTAATAAATTTAAGTGATAAAAAATTTATAGTTGAAAATGAGACTAGGATCGCTCAAATGATTATAGCTCCAGTAACTCAAGTAAGTTTGGAGGAAGTAAGTGAACTTTCTAACACAGTTAGGGGCACTGGTGGTTTTGGCTCAACAGGAATAAAATAATTTTAATGAAAATTTCTAATGCTGATTTTAAAAGATACTCAAAACAAATTATTTTAAAAAAAATCGGTATTCAAGGACAAAAAAAAATTGCCTCGGCTAAAGTACTTGTAATTGGCGCAGGAGGTCTTGGTTGCCCTTTAATTTTATATCTTGCCTATTCTGGTGTTGGAACTCTTGGTATCGTAGACAATGATAAAATTGATATTTCAAATTTAAATAGACAAATTTTATTTACTTCGAATGATATAGGAAAATATAAAGTAGATCAGTCAAAAAAAATAGTAAAAAAAATAAATAAAAAAATTAATGTGAAAATATTTAAAGAAAAACTTAATAAAAAAAATATAAAAAAAATATTTCAAAAATTTGATATAATTTGTGACTGTTCAGACAATTTTAATACAAGATACATTATTAACGATCACTGCCTTAAATTTAAAAAAATTTTAATCTCAGCTGCAATTAGTAAGTTTGATGGCCAAATTTTCAATTTTAATTTTAAAAAAAAAGGCCCCTGTTTTAGATGTTTTATGCCTGAAGAACCAGAGAATGAAAACAATTGCGAAACAGATGGAATAATGTCAACATTAGCTGGAATCGCTGGAACACTTCAAGCTAATGAAGTGATAAAAACCATTATAAGTAAGAAACAATTATGTACAAAAGAGATTCTAATCTTCAATTCTCTATATTCTAATTTTCGAAAAGTAAAACTGACAAGAAATCCAAATTGTACTGATCAATGTTTAAAAAGATAATAATTATTTTTTATTTAATCTCCAATAACCTCCTTGCGGATGAATATTTTCTTACATTAAGGAATGAAAAGGTAAATTTAAGACAAGGCCCATCTTTTGAATATCCAATTAAAATATTTTATAAAAAAAAATATTTACCTGTTTTAATAGAAGATAAATCAGATAATTTTAAAAGAATCAGAGATCATGAGAATAATTCGGGCTGGATACATGTTTCCCAACTTTCTAAAAAGAAAGCAGGTATTACAATAAAAGATGATCTGTTAATTTTTGATAAACCTACTATTTACTCCAAACCTTTAGTAGTTTTAAAAAAAGGAAGATTATGTATAGTAAAAAAATGTAAAGGTAATTGGTGTAAAGTAAAAGTAGATGAATATGTTGGTTGGATTAAAAAAGATGATCTTTGGGGAAGATTATAGATTAATGAAAAGGATTTTCTAAAATACAAGCAACTAAATGAATTCGGGGTTGCTCTCCTCCATTAAAGAAATTATGGTATTTGGTGTTGTTAGTAATTGTAACAGAACCATCTGCCGGCATATGCTTACTTACGTCTTCAATTACCATTCTGCAACCATAATTAGTAATTATAGGAATATGAAGCCTTGGTTCAGGGTCTCTGTGCCAACTCAATGTAGATCTGGGTTCTTTTAATAAAATTCTTACTCTTCCAAGTTTGAAATGTTTTTTTAATGTATTATAAACTTCTTCAAAATATGTTCCTTTAAATTCAGATACCAATTCAGTGTATTCTGACTCTTCAATAGGTTTGTCTCTTTCTTCCTCTTTTCCAGTCTCATCTGGAATAGTCCAATATGTGCCTCTTACATTGTGGCCTTCTGTTGAAAATTTATCTCCAGGTATTTGGTTTAAAGAAATTGCACCAAAACACTTAATACCCAAAGTGTTAAATTCTTTTTTTTGCAAAATTTTTTCTAAATCTGATCTCAATCTATTAATATCAAATTTGAGACCTGGAACTCTATAAAAGTCACCTAATTTATTCTTATTTAATGTTTCGATATTTTCTTTTATTTTTAAGCTGCCCATATTTAATTAAGTTTTTTTAGCTCTTTTCTATCCGCATTCATTATTTTAGTCCATATGTCTACAAAATCTTTTACAAATTTCTCTTTATTGTCATCTTGAGCATAAACTTCCGAATATGATCTTAAAATAGAGTTTGAACCAAATACTAAATCAACCCTTGTTGCTGTAAATTTTATTTTTTTTGTCTTACGATCTATAATTTCGTATAGATTTTTATTTAGCGGTTTCCAAATAAATTTCATATCTGTTAAATTAACAAAAAAATCATTTGTTAAAATTCCAGGTTTATTGGTAAAAACACCATGCTTTGTATTTTTGTGATTTGTATCTAATACTCTCATTCCTCCAATTAAAACTGTCATTTCTTTTGCTGACAAGTTCATTAAAGAAGCTCTATCTAACATCATTTCCTCTGGGCTAACTGCATATTCTTCTTTTACCCAATTTCTAAACGCATCATGCAAAGGTTCTAGTACTTTAAATGAGTCGATGTCAGTCTGATCTTGTATTGCGTCTCCTCTACCAGGTGAAAAGGGTACTTTAACTTTGAATCCAGCTTTTTTGATAGATTTTTCTAATCCGACATTTCCTGCTAGAACAATAATATCTGCCATACTTGCTTTAACTTTTTTGGCAACTTTTTCTAATTTTTCAAGTACTTTACTTAATCTAGATGGTTCATTACCTTCCCACTTGTTTTGAGGTAATAAACGAATTCTAGCTCCATTTGCTCCACCTCTGCAGTCAGTTCTTCTATAAGTTCTAGCGCTATCCCAGGCAGTGCTGATCAAGTCTGAACTTTTTAAACCCGTTGCTTCGATTAATTTTTTTGCTTTAGTTACGCTAAAACTTTTACCTTGAGGTACCGGATCTTGCCAAATTAATTCTTCTTTTGGTGAGTCTGGTCCAATATAATATTTTTTGGGTCCCATATCTCTGTGAGTCAATTTAAACCAAGCTCTAGTAAAAGAGTCAGCCATATATTTATGATCTTTTCTAAATTCTTCTGAAATTTTTCTATAACTCGGATCCATTTTCATCGCCATGTCTGCATCAGTCATTATAGGATTTCTTTTGATAGAAGGGTTAGCTAAATCTATTGGTTTATCTTCCTCTTTCATATTTATTGGCTCCCATTGATTTGCTCCCGCTGGACTTTTCTTTAATTCCCAATCATAATCCAATAAAAGTTTTAAATAAGAATCATCCCATTTATTAGGATGTGTAGTCCAAGCACCTTCTATACCACTAGTTACTTGATTTACTCCTAAACCACCTCCACCTTTTCGATTCCAACCAAATCCTTGCTCTTGAATTTCACCTGCTTCAGGTTCAGGACCTAATAAAGAAGCGTCACCATTTCCGTGAGCCCTTCCAACAGAATGGCCTCCAACAGTTAAAGCACAAGTTTCTTCATCATTCATGGCCATTCTACCAAATGTTTCTCTAACATCGTGAGCGGTTCTTAATGGGTCTGGTTTGCCATCAACACCCTCAGGATTCACATAGATTAACCCCATAACAACTGCAGCTAAAGGATTTGCTAGTGATTTACGATTATCATTATTTGAATAACGCTTATCTTGAAGCCATTCTTTTTCAGAGCCCCAATAAACATCTTTTTCTGGATGCCATATATCTTCTCTTCCAAATGAAAACCCAAACATTTTTAGTCCCATTGATTCGTAAGCCATATTTCCGGCCAATATCATTAGATCTGCCCAACTAATTTTGTTTCCATATTTTTTTTTAATAGGCCAGAGTAAACGTCTTGCTTTATCTAAATTTGTATTATCTGGCCAAGAATTTAACGGGGCAAACCTATGGTTTCCAGTTCCGCTACCTCCACGTCCATCAGCTATTCTATAAGTTCCTGCAGAATGCCACGCCATTCTAATAAACAAGCCCCCGTAATGACCGAGATCAGCCGGCCACCACTCCTGACTATCTGTCATTAGCTTAAGTAAATCTTTTTTAATTCCTTTAAAGTTTAATTTTTTAACTTCCTTGCTGTAATCAAACTTTTTGTTCATAGGATTTGTTTTTGAATCGTGTTGGTGTAAAATATCTAAATTGAGATTTTTCGGCCACCAATGAGTTGGTGTTGATTGCTCAGTCATACTACCATGCATTACAGGGCATTTTCCATTTCCATTTTTTTTAAATTCTACACTCATTTGATCTCCTATATTTTTTTAATATAATAATTTTAACTTGAAATAAAAGCGACAATCTGTCAATTTTTTAAATTTATAAACACCTCTAAATTCTTTATTTTTTTTCCATTTGGTGCTTTTGGAATTTTTTCAAAAACCACCTCATCCTCGTTAATATCAATTAGTTCTGAAGTTTCTGTATCATAAAAATGATGGTGATTTTTTACATTAGTATCAAAATAGGTTGTTTTTTTTTTACCTCTAACATCTACCTCACTTAAGTGTCCAGCAGTTTTAAAAGCATGAACAGTATTGTAGATGGTTGCTAATGCAAATTTATTTGTAGTTTTTTTTGTTAAAAGTTTATTTAAACTTTCTACAGTAAAATGAAATGTTTTTTCTCTGTCGAATAAAAATTTAGCAATTTCAACTCTTTGCTTTGTTGGTCTTAGTCCTGAGGATCTTAATTTTTTTAAAATATTTGTTTTTTTCATGTTATTTTACTATATTTTACTTAGTTTATAATCATTCTAAAACACAAATATATATGAAACCTTTCTTAAATCAAGTAAAAGAGTTTTTAAATGATGCAAAAAAATAGCTATAGTTTTGAGGAATTAATTGAGTGTGGAGAAGGTAAACTTTTTGGTAAGGGAAATGCAAAATTACCATTACCACCAATGCTAATGTTTGATAGAATAACAGAAATAAGTAAAGATACCGGAAAATTTAAAAAAGGATTAATTAAAGCTGAGCTAGATATAAAAGATGATCTTTGGTTCTTTAATTGTCATTTTCAAGGTGACCCAGTAATGCCAGGGTGTTTAGGTTTAGATGCGATGTGGCAATTGGTTGGTTTTTATTTGGGTTGGGTAGGTGAGCCTGGAAAAGGAAGAGCGTTAGGAGTTAATTCTGTTAAATTTACAGGTGAGGTATTAAAAAAAATAAAAATGGCTACTTATGAAATAGATATGAAAAGAATTTTAAAAAAGGAAGGAACAGCTGTAGGTCTAGCTAACGGAACCTTAAGTGCAGATGGAAAAATTATTTATACAGCAGAAAATTTAAAAGTAGGGTTATTTAGATCATGAAAAGAGTAGTTATAACTGGAATTGGAATAGTTTCTTGTTTAGGCAATAATCAAGAAGAAGTTTATAAATCATTGCTGAATTCTAAATCGGGAATATCATATTGCGAAGAATACAAAGAGCATAACCTAAAAAGTCAGGTTCATGGAAAACCAAATATTAAAATTTCTGACCATGTAGATAGAAAGATTATTAGATTTATGGGATCAGGCTCAGCATATAATTATATTGCTATGAAAGAAGCTGTGCAAGACTCTGGGTTAGAAGATAAAGATGTTAGTAATTTTAATACAGGAATAGTTATGGGTTCAGGAGGACCTTCAATAGAAAATGTAATTTTAGCTGCAGACAAAACTAGAGCAAAAACACCTAAATTGATGGGGCCATTCATTGTTCCCAGGACGATGGCTAGTACCGCATCTGCTACTTTGGCTGTGCCTTTTAAAATAAAGGGAGTTAATTATACAATGAGTTCTGCTTGTGCAACTAGTGGGCACTGTATTGGTAATTCAGTAGAACTAATACAATCTGGAAAACAAAAAATTATGTTTGCTGGAGGAAGTGAAGAAATTCATTGGGCGATGACGGCTATGTTTGATGCAATGACTGCATTGTCATCAAAATATAATGACACGCCAGAAAAAGCATCAAGGGCCTACGATAAAACTAGAGATGGTTTTGTAATAGCCGGAGGTGGGGGTGTTTTAGTACTTGAAGAATATGAACATGCAAAGGCAAGAGGAGCTAAAATATATGCTGAAATTACTGGTTATGGAGCTACGTCAGATGGTTATGATATGGTAGCACCTTCTGGAGAGGGAGCAGTAAGATGTATGAAGCTAGCATTAGCGACAACGAGAAATAAAATTGATTACATCAATACACACGGAACATCCACTCCTGTTGGAGATATAACAGAACTTAAAGCAGTTAAAGATACATTTAAAGAAAATATTCCTAAGATTAGCTCTACAAAATCTTTATCAGGCCATCCATTAGGAGCAGCTTCAGTACATGAGGCTATTTACTGTTTAATAATGATGAAAAATAATTTCATTACTGGATCTGCAAATATAAATGAAATGGATGAAGAGGCAAAGAAATATCCTATTGTAACTAAAACTGAAAATAAAGTGTCTTTAAATTCAGTTATGTCTAATAGTTTTGGTTTTGGTGGAACTAACGCAACTTTAATTTTTGAGAAAGTGTAATCATGGACTTGATGAAAGGTAAGAAGGGATTAATAATGGGCGTAGCTAATGAGCGCTCAATAGCCTGGGGAATCTCTAAAAAACTTTCGGAAGCAGGGGCTGAATTGGCATTTACCTATCTAGGTGATGCTTTAAAAAAGAGAGTTATTCCCTTAGCTGAAAAATTGAATTCAAATGTAACTTTTAGTTGTGATGTCGAAAAAAAAGACGAAGTATTAAAACTTTTTAACGACATAAAAGCTAAATGGGGACAAATAGATTTTGTTGTTCATGCGGTGGCATTTTCAGATAAGTCTGAACTATCAGGTGAATATTTAAATACTAGCAGAGATAATTTTTTAAGAAGTATGTTAATATCTTGTTTCTCATTTACTGAAGTATCTAAAGAAGCATCAAAAATTATGAAAGAAGGTGGTAGTCTGCTTACTCTGACTTACGAGTCAACTAAAGCGATACCAAATTATAATGTTATGGGTGTCTGTAAATCAGCTCTAGAGGCAAGTGTCAAATATATAGCGAGAGATCTCGGAAAGAAAAAAATAAGAGTTAATGCTATAAGTGCCGGACCAATAAAGACATTAGCTGCCTCAGCTATTGGAGATGCAAAATTTTTATATAAATGGAATGAAGACCATTCATTTTTAAAAAGAAATGTTGATATCA
>MDSV01112316.1_pt1 | contig 19426 bp, 19 predicted proteins | sample 810851 | NCBI WGS metagenome assembly MDSV01 (sample SAMN05326640, study PRJNA326480) | marine metagenome | isolation source: seawater | place: Atlantic Ocean: North East | collected 2012 | reverse complement strand
TCTATTTCAGAAAAAAAGATTCAGTCCGCATTAGAACGCCTCATGAAGAATCGCACGAGCATTGTTATTGCACATCGTCTATCCACGGTAATACACGCCGACAATATCATTGTGATTAAAAAAGGTAAGGTTGTTGAACAAGGAACACATGAGCAATTGCTTAAATCAGGGAAAGAATATCAACGCCTATATAAAGGGCTAGAGAAGCAATGACCAAAAAACAATTGCTCAAACACCCTGCACTACAATGGTGTATTGTGATGCTTCTTTATGTATATAGCCTGTTGGTATTTTATACCATCAGGTGGCAAAAACACATTCACCCTGATGTAACAAAAGCCACTCAAGAAGGCAAACCCATCATCACGCTTATATGGCACAGTCGTATTTTTATGGCTCCGTTTTTTCGTATTCATCAACAACGTCACGCAGCTATTATTTCGCAGCATGGTGACGGTGCTTATGTTGATAAATTCATGAAACTTCACAATGTCAAAGGCATTCGCGGCTCAACAAAAACAGGAGCCTTTGGAGCTTTTAAACAAGCCTTAAGCTGGCTCAAACAACATCGTGTGCTGGTTATAACCCCCGATGGGCCAAGGGGACCCGCTAGAATTTTCCAAAGCAATGCCGTTGCACTAGCACAAAAAACAGGAGCAGTGATTGTTCCGATGACTTATAGTGTTTCAAAGTGCAAAAAGCTTAATACGTGGGATAAATTTCTAGTACCATTTCCTTTTTGCAAAGGAGTACTTATTTTTGATGAACCAGTCATGGTAGACGCAAAAATACACCAAGAAAATGGGAAAAAAGCTGGCATTGAACTACAAAACAGGTTAAATATCATAACGACCCGCGCGGACGAATGTGTGGGCGCTCCGGTAGACAACATCTAACCTCTTACACGCCAAACATAACGCATGCTTTTAACCTTTTATCAATTTATCAATATCTTACTCACGCCCGTTATCTGGGTCTATTTGGTATACCGCAAAAAGAATGGTAAAGAAGATCCATTGCGTTTTTCGGAGCGTTTTGGCAAAGCGGCCTCACCAAGACCAGCTGGAACATTAGTTTGGATTCATGCAGCAAGTGTTGGTGAATCTTTGTCTGTGCTACCGCTGGTACAAAAACTATGCTCAGCATATAGTAACGCCCATATATTATTCACCACAGTTACGGTGAGCTCGGCAAAAATGATTGAAAGTAAGCTACCTGACAATGCATTCCATCAATTTGTTCCCATTGATAACCCATTGGCAGTAAAACGCTTTTTGTCACATTGGCAACCAGACTTAGCATTATGGGTAGAGTCGGAATTGTGGCCATCACTCATTTACCAAACCTCTCAAGACTGTCCCATTCTACTTGTGAATGCACGTATGTCTGACCAATCATATCGTTATTGGAAATATTTTAAAGGCTTTGCCTCTCAAATATTATCTCGATTCACCCATGTGTTTGGTCAAAGCCAACACGACACGGATCGATATCGTGAACTAGGTGCCAGACAGGTCACCTTTACTGGCAATATCAAATACGATGCTCCTGCATTGTCAGCAGACCCCAAGAAAATGGGAGAATTAGTCAATACTATCGGACAACGTCCCGTATGGTTAGCTGCTAGTACACATCACGACGAAGAAACAAAGATTGCTGAAATTCATAATCACCTTAAAGAAACCCACCCTGACCTTTTAACCATTATTGTTCCTCGCCACCCTAATCGTGCAGACGATATTATCAAAGATATCGGCCCTAGCATGGAGGTAATTAAACGCTCCTCAGAAGAAGAGATTACCTCAAGTACAGATATCTATCTGGCGGACACCATGGGTGAATTAGGTATTTTTTATAGGCTGGCTCCCATCGTATTTATTGGCGGCACACTTATTCCACATGGCGGCCAAAACCCTCTTGAGGCCGCTAGACTTGATTGCGCGATTATTTTTGGCCCTTACATGGATAATTTTCTAGAGATCAAGCGTGAATTCGAACAGCATAACGCTGCAATTAAAGTGAAAAGCAAATCGGAACTAGCTCAGGTTGTTGAAGAACTTATTGTCGATCACGACAAACAAGAGGCCCTTGCCCAAGCAGCAACAAAACTTGTTGAAGAAAAATCTGGCATCCTTGATACATTATGTGAGCATGTTCACCCGCTTATTCGTAAAGTTGAACCAACCTCTGATACTAATCTGCAAACGCAAGAAACCTCAACGTGACGCGTAACCTGCCTAGTTTCTGGAGCAATCGACGCTCGGTCATCAGCATCTTGCTAACTCCTATGACCTGGTTATGGAGATTGGCTGCATACATACGTTACATGATGGCATCCCCATACAAAGCAACCGTTCCTGTGATATGCGTAGGCAATATTACTGTTGGTGGCGCAGGAAAAACACCTACGTGCCTTTATTTGGCCCAATATTACCTCGATCGTGGGATGAAGCCTGCATTTGTCACCCGAGGTTATTTAGGTAACATACAGGGCCCTGTTAACGTTGATGTAGGCAAACATACGGCCAAAGAAGTTGGCGATGAAGCCTTATTACTTGCAAACCTTGCTCCAACCTACGTAGCAAAAAACCGAGCAGAAGCTGTATGCATGGCACAAAACAACCATCCGGATGTAATCATCATGGATGACGGCCTACAAAACCCTACTGTTCACAAAGACTGTAATATACTGGTTATAGATGGCATATACGGCCTTGGTAATGAACACATCATTCCTGCAGGCCCGCTACGAGCTAGCCTAAAAGCAACACTTCAACACATCGATAGTGTCATTATTATTGGCAAAGATAACCACAACATTATTGATCAATGTACCTGTACCACTGTGTTAAGTGCACATTTAAAGCCGGTAGAAAAACCTAATCCTGAAGCGGCATACATCGCATTTGCCGGTATTGGCCGACCAGAAAAATTCTTTACCACACTCAAAGAACTCTCACTAAACGTCATTCATGAGCATGCCTTTGGCGACCACCACCCTTATACTGAAAAAGAAATGGATCAACTCATCAGTGAAGCAAACACGCATCACGCAAAGCTCATCACCACACAAAAAGACCTTGTTAGAATTAAGCCACAATACCATAAGCACATAGTATCATTGGCCGTTACACTTGCGATGGACGAAGACCAGCAAAAAAGCTTGATATCTGTGTTACCCAACAGTGAGGTCACATGAAAACATTCCGTTACCTTCTAGAGGCAATTGCCATTATCCTTGCCATAGGAATATTCAAACTTATCCCTGCTGATAAAGCATCTGCTATTGGCGGAGCCATTGCTCGATGGATTGGCCCCAAGCTAAAAGTCCACCACACGGCAAAAAAGAATCTTGAAATGATTTTACCAACTTCAGACCACGAAACCATACTCAAGGGCATGTGGGATAATTTAGGACGCACCGCTATTGAATTTATTTACATGCCCAAATTACAAGGCAAAGCATTTGATAAAAGGGTTACGATTCATAACCAAGATCTTTTTATGTCATTACTGGATGAACATAAAAACCAACATCGGCGCATCATATTTTTTTCAGGCCATTTTGCTAACTGGGAAATTTGTCCAAAATCTTCCGCGCACCTAGGATTACCACTTGCACTCATGTATCGGCGGGCTAATAACCCTTATGTTGACAAACTCATTCAAAATGCACGCAAAACCTACCAAGTTGAAGCCATCTCCAAATCTAATAGCGGCTTAAAACAGTTAATTAAATCCGTGAAATCAAATATTCCTGTGGGTATTTTGATGGATCAAAAAGCGAATGAAGGTATCAGTGTTCCTTTTATGGGAAAACCCGCTATGACAGCCCCTGCAATTGCTACGCTGGCATTAAAATACAACTGCTTGTTAGTACCCGTTGAAGTAGTACGTAACCCTGATCAATTTAGTTTTACCGTAACTCCCTACCCGCCCCTTGAATACACCACCTCCGGCGATATAGAAGCCGACACACTCTCCATACTTACTCAGATCAACCATCAACTAGAAGAATGGGTCACAAAACACCCTCAGCAATGGTTTTGGGTTCATAAACGTTGGAACATATAACAAACTAACCTTGTTATTTTTAATTTTCCTACTTATTCAAATTATGCTAGTAATGTGATACTAATCGTAAGTAGCGATAGCGCCTGTTTGGCGCGAACTACGCAAGCGTATAGCCTTCGTGGCATTTGCCTATCGGCCAAAGCCGGGCGTAGGCTGAAGATGAAATACCATTTCTCTGAAAAAGAAATGGTATCGATTTAGAAGAGAAAAGAAAGAAGGAACCTCATGACTACCAGTCAAATATTACAAGGCATTGAACCATTTAGAGCACTTCCTGCTGCAGTCAGGCACGCAGTAGAAAGAGAATTAAGCCTAAAGAAAGCCGTTTGTGGTGACATTATTTGCAAACAAGGCAATCATATTGAGGGTATCTATATCATTATCAGTGGACGACTTAGAGCGTACACTCAAGACGGTGATAATCATGAGCAGCTTCAAACAATAACAGACATGATCGAAGGTGATATTGTAGGTAAACGCTCGCTTTTATACGATGAGGTACACTCATATAACGTAATTGCCGTACGCAAAAGCACCATTGCATACTTACCAAAACAAGCATTCGAACAATTGCTAAAGAAATATCCTGAACCAATGTTTGCATTATTGCAGTCGTTGTTGCACCGGATTCCTAAACACCAACGCCCAGATAGTGCACGCAACATTGTTGTGATTCCAACCGATAACTACATTCCCATCAAAGAATTTATGCAAGGTTGGCAACGTGCAAATGATACTATCAATAAAGGCAGCAAGCCTTTTTCGCTATTATTAAATCATGAATTTGTCGCCAAGAATATTACCCAGTCCGAGAACGAAGATGCCATGGTGCATTACTGTAAGGAACTAGAGAAAAATTATGATGTTCTACTCTATGAAGGCCACGAGGGGCTAGACCAATGGAATACTGCATGCCTACAACAGGCTGATAAGGTATTAATTTTAGTGCATGCCAGTGCTTCACAACTAACACCTGAGATTGAACAAACCCTCGAAACCATGCGTCTTATTGCACCCTTGGTGAAATGGGATCTTATTTTATTACAAGATCGTAAAAGCCCACTAAAACAACGCCACAATCCGTGGCTAAGTCTTGGATTATTTGACCGTTGTTTTTTCATGGCCCTGGATGAACCGGAAGATTACGATTATCTAACCCGTTGGTATCGGGGTCAAACGACTGGCGTTGTACTCAGCGGTGGTGGTGCACATGCACTCGCTCATATTGGTGCGTTACGAGCACTGAAAGAATCAGGAATAACCATCGACACCATTGCTGGAACTGGAATTGGGGCGTTAATCGCAGCACTTTATGCAGCCGGTTATGGCTATAAGAAGATGCTCTCCATTGTACATCAAATGTTAAATACCAAGTCAATTTACGGTGACCTTACGTTACCTTCGGTAGCATGTACCAAAGGTAACCGCCTCAATGCATGGCTGGAAACATATTTTGAACATCAAGAAATTGAAAATCTATGGCGACCATTTTTTTGTACTGCAACAAATTTAAACAAAGGCACAACTCATATATTTGAATCAGGCGATGTCCATCACGCATTAAGAGCAAGCCTAGCTACACCCGGTATCACACCGCCAGCTGTCATTAACGGCGAATTATTTGTTGACGGTTCAGTCCTCAACCCATTGCCCGTAGACCTGATGAAACGCCAAGGAATTGCTAATATTATTGCGATTGATGTTACAGGCCAATCAAACAAAATATCGATTGGCCATCAACAAGAATTGGGTATACGTCAATGGTTTGAAAAACGCCACGACCCTTTTTATCCTCATATCGTCAATCAGTTAGTCCGTGCCAGTAATCTAAATCCTGCATCGGTCACAAAAGAATCACGCGACCTTGCCAATCTCACCATAACCCCAGATGTGAGCATGTTTGGCGTTAATGAATATAAACAACTTGCATCTATTGTAGAAGTAGGCTATCAGGCAACAAAAGATAAGCTTGCAAAAATGAAAATAGAGGACATTAGTGTTGCCACATCAGCTGCCCTTAGCAAAACCAGTGAGACCTTGCCATAACACCCAAGATACCCAGGATCTGTCTAGGATTACAGGCTATCTTAACCAAATCATGACCGGCAAAAAGAATAGAGATTTTTCAACATCTGGTACCCCCATCTATACCGAAAATGAAACCGTGGTCCAGATCCAACGCCACCTGGAACAGTTTAAGAATGCCCCTAATATATGTATTACAAGCAAAGTAAGGGTACTATCAAGGCTGTCTGATTATTGCACCAATCATGACGACATAGCACGATCATTGCGCTTATCCATCAAACAAACGGCAGCAGAATTAAACCTTTCAATGCAAGAACTTGAAAAAGAAATAGCATCCCACCTAAAAGCCGTACACTTTCAAAACATCAGTGCATCCAGTGTGTGCATGATATTATAAAGAATACCAAGCAAAGCGGTTTACATCATTTTTTTACAAACTAACCTGTAAAAATGATGTTAGGCATCATGACAATAGTGATATGTAGTATGCCACACACCATCATCATGGCATACTCTACCGACATAGCCAGTACTACCATTGGGGCAAGAAGCCTGTTCATCCTTTATCATAAAGCCAACAGGCAAGCCATCGCATAAGGCGGGTTGGCAATGATCATAAAGGGTCATCCAGTAATCTTGGCCACCATGATCAACACATTGTTGAACATGCCTCCCTACTTCTCCTTTGGGACAACCAATGTCACGTTGATCGTGAATACTTGCCTGACATGATCCATATTGTGGAGCGCACTCATTACCGATGACCTGCCAAGTACCATCGGGTGCACACATGGTGGTTACAGCTGCTCTTGCATCCTCAAGGCGTGTTCTCCCTTTATAACCGGACGGGCAATGCTCCGCACCAAGGGACCCCATCATACCCACCAAGAACCCTCCAGGGCACGTGATCATGTCACACCCTGCCTCCAAATCTTCTTTAGGCCTACGCCATACCCCATACTCGGTACACTCTAAAACATACCCAAGTGATGCATCACCAGGACATGTCTGGGTCATGGTCTGACCAGGAGCATACCTATTTACCCCATCATGACACATCACTGGCTGCATGCATGAACCCGCTAATTGCTTCCAATAGGTGAATTGCTCGGTAGTATCATTACCACTGCATATTTCCATCATTTTACCAATGCGCCCCTTAGGGCAGCGCACTGCTGGATCCGATATTTCACGCATATGCCCAACTTGCTTACACGCACCCGCACCACCGACCGCAGACAGCCCCTGGTCTGCCTCCAATACCACATGCATAATGCATTTATCTTGATCATTATGCTGTTTATAGCGCTCAGTATTACTTTGTACACAAGGCGTATCAGCATCTACCCGAATACGACCATAAAAAGGATGGCCATCATCAATTTGGTTATCTAAATAGGCAATCGCTTCACCGGTTAATACCCCTGTATCTTTATCAGCACTGGCTAATGTCAATATCAATAACTGTCCCCCTCTAATATGAAAGAAACCTCCTTCAATAGGAGACTTCACTACTCCCTGCTCAACCGAAATATCTTGCAGTTTGCCACTTTGCTTCATGGCATGCCAATCGCTCTCACTATTAGGGTAATGTCCAACACGCTGCTTATACTGCTTAGCCACCTGACTAATAGTTGCAATATCGCGAATAATCTGTGCTAGAGCGCTGCGCTCTATCATCCTGGCGCCACCAGCAACAACTACCACTAAGGCAGCAATTGCAGCCAATGTCACCGCCATTTCAGTAATCGTAAAGGCTCGTTGCATGTCAGATTATGTACTATAAATCTTTCTGCTTTCTTTTACAAGATCGACTATTTGCTGTGCATAAACTGTATATATTTTCTTTGCATCAAATTGTTGGCTAAACAAAAGAGCTGCATGCATACTCATGGTTTGACGCTTCACTTGATCATGCAAATAAAACATTTTAAGGCATAAAGCATCTGCATCCAACATACTTGCGGATAAACCTATTTTATGTTGTTCAATCAATTCTGCCACTTCTCCTTTGTTGGCACTAATTACAGGCTTACCTGCCGATAGAAAAAGCATGGTATCCGAATCGACACCATCATTATGCAAACTCATACCAACATCTGTAATTTGTATTAAACCAGCATGTTCTTGGGCAGTTAAATGATGGTATATCGAAACATGACTTAATTGCTCGCATGTCGCTTGCATCTTTTGCCACATTGCCTTGTCATCGGTCACTAGCACCAACATGATATCGGCTTTTTCTTGGTTGTTTAAACGCGTAGCTATGTCGGCAAAAACATTCAAGTATTTTTGGTCAGAGGAAGATAAAAAACACGTAAACACTGTTTTGCCAATAACCTTACCATCTAAAAGCACCATCGAATCAGTTGCATACACCTCATCCGAGTTAAAGAATGGTACGCCATCATAGAGTAGTTCTGTTTGAATTTCAGGAGTCACACGCTTAACCCAATGGTCACATGCTTTACTCGCCACCACAATTTTATCAGCATATACAAAGGATGACTTCAGCCAATAATATGCCAATTTTTCTATTGGCCCTGAGGGAACATGCTGGATGTCCAGTACAATCCGAATATGCTTCGCCTTAGCCCAAGCAATAATCTTTGAATAAAAATATGCATGTGTTACATAGGGTAAAATAATTACATCGGGGTCATCATGTTCTTGGGCATGCTGTACAAAGCTGTTCCAAAGTTTCTTTTGGTAGCGCCAATACGCCAATGAATATTGATACCTATAACTTCCTGCTTGTAACAACTGCACCTTGATGTCACCATCAATATCACCTGCTACATCCTTATTATTAAGAAATTTCGCTGAGCTAGCATCATAGCTATTACTATAATACATTACTTTATTTCCAGCATCTGCCAGTGCCTCAGCTACAAGAAAACTGCGGTCTCTTTGCCCTTGACGACTTGCAGGGCTTAAATGATTCAAATTAACAATCCAACAGTTCATAGGATTATACAAACAACAAGTTAAAATACGAGATTTCTAAAAAAGTAAAAATACTGCTATGATTTTTAGACGAAGCACGCTAAATTTGCGTCTGTCGTATAGCATATAATTTACTATAGAACCATGAATTTTTCTTGCTTTGAACACAAAAACCCTCTAATGCCTTCCAACACATGACTCGTGATATCATCAGGAACATTACCCCTATGGACCATCCTCCGCTACTACATGTCCACAAAGGAAACATATCGTTAGTGGTCACTCGTGACCCTGAGGAAATCAGGAAAGCACAATCTCTTCGGTATCGCATTTTCTTCGAGGAAATTGCTGGAGTCACCCCTACCTCTCATGAAAATCTGGATTGTGATGAATATGACGAACTATGCGACCACGTCATTGTTTATGATCAAAACACCGTCATTGGAACATACCGCTTTCTTCGCCCAGAATATATGAAAACCGTTGGCAAATACTATACACAATCGGAGTTTGACCTAGACAAGCTTCTCGGAAAATATAGTGGCAATGTAGTTGAAGTTGGTCGCTCTTGTATTGACCCTGCCTACCGCACCGGAAGTATTATCAAACTACTCTGGGGTGGCATTACCCTGTATTTGGAAACATTTAACATTGATTTAATGTTTGGCTGTGCCAGTTTCCCAGGTGACGACCCAAGCCAACACGCACACTGTCTTTCTTATTTGCATCACTTTCATCGGATCAATGACACATTGTGCCCTACCCCGCTTGAACATGTAAAAGCATCGTTTGAACTGACTCCCAAAGACAACCTTGATGAAAAACAATCTTTTAGTTCACTGCCACCACTTATTAAAGGCTACCTCAGATTAGGCGGCAAAGTAGGCACTGGTGCAGTAATTGATTCACACGTCAATACCACTGACGTTTGTATCATTGTTGACAAAAAGGATATTTCTCAACGATATTTAGATCACCTTATGGCGTCCATTAAAGAATAAATTGTCCTTACCATGAAAACACTTCGCGGCCTTATTCGTTCGTGTCTCCTTATTTGCTACACGTCCCTTTACGCTATCATCCTTCCTATCACAAATGCTCTTGGTGCATATAAAGTGCATCAATGGCTACTTGTGCTTTGGTACGGCACCACCCTTAAACTGCTGGGCATAAGCACCATTGTTCGCGGCCATATTCCGAAAAATCAAGCAGGCTGCTTGGTAGTTGCCAATCATTGTTCTTATGTTGATATTCTGGTATTAGGAAGCTTAATGCCGGTGCATTTTACACCCAAGCTTTCTATCAAATCATGGCCCATTGTTGGCTTCTTTGTTACCTTAAGTCAGCCTGTTTACATTGACCGAGGCAATCGCAGTAAAATGCATGACCAGTATCAAAAAATTGTTAATTTCATCGATAGCGGCAAACATGTGGTCATTTTTCCTGAAGGCACCACAAATAATGGCGCTGCCGTCCTTCCATTTAAAGCCGGTGCATTTGCCATATTAGAGCACACCGCCTCTCCGGAAAACCCTACACCAGTATTACCTATTACCATTACCTACACTGAATATAACGGAACCAACCACACTCCCAGCACCCCTTCGCCCATCGCATGGTTTGGTGACATGACCCTCATGCCACATTTGTGGAAAATGCTTACTAGCAATTATGGTGTTGTAGAAGTTGATATACATGACACCGTTAGCCTAGCAACACACCAAAACCGCAAGGCCATTAACCAACATTGCCATGAACTTATTAGTACCACGCTGACAAAAAACTTGTCCCGTAAGGGTTAATGGGTTATTAAAGGGCTGTTTTTGTACTGTGGCGGCACTGTTTTATAATCAATGCTTGTCCCTACAGTTACAAACACCACTTATTTTTTGCCACGCGCGTCCTTAGCTCAGCTGGATAGAGCAACAGCCTTCTAAGCTGTGGGTCAGAGGTTCGAATCCTCTAGGACGCGCCATCCGCTTTTGGGTACATACCGCAAGACATAGGATCTACCCGGGTCTACCCCAATTAGGGAGGCACAAATATGCAAGCATCACACCAATCTTCGTTTTTGTTCATAACAAGCACAAATCCACACCATTAGTTGTTTTAAAGCGTAAAACTGCCAAATAATAGTAGCAAATAATTTATAACCACCTATAATCAGCCAATGCTCATAGAGTATTATCTATCATATTGAAATAAAAGGGGAGAGGCATCATGCCTAGAGGTGGACAACAAGCAGACGCAGCTAAAAGAGTTGATAACAATCCTTTACATAAAAAAATAGCTCTTGCTAGACAAGTACTTGGGCATGCAGCTGGCGCTGCAAGACTAGGAGATGATAACACTCACTGGTTGCTTATGATGCTTGCTATGCCGTTATTAACACAAATTGCAAAGGCTGACCCTCTCTTGTTTGTTGGCCCAGGACAAGGCCCTTGTAACGGCACAGAGGGAATACACCTTGCCAACCAATCGCAGATCATAAATGGCTTTCCATTTGCATTAGGAGCGTTTAACGCATTTCAAAATGGTAAAGACCAAGTAGAAGGCCTTTCTAAACTTCCTGACGGATGGCTCTTCCGTCAAGCCCCAGGCAAAAACGCCAGCATGCAAATATACGCATATGGACCAGGACAAGGCGTATTCTGCGGAGCTACAATAGAGGTCCCAAATGCTGGCGAGCTTGCTTTTTCTGACGTTAGAAAAGGTCAGGCTTATGCATTACAAAATGGAACTGTATTTTCACCTGAAGGCATATCACAGGTTACACTCGTAAATGGGCCAAAAACTGGAGAAATCGTACCACCAAGAAATGTAACCCGGCGTGACCTTTTTGGGGATGCACCACCAAACACCAAAGTTCACGAAAGCCATAGCAGACAGCAAACACAGCGCGGGAATGACGTACATACCGGTGGAAAAACAGGCCGGTGATAAGGATAAAAATTAGCATACCCAAGCCATTTCCATATTTTATATAAAAAATAAACCAATCTGGCGAAGACTTTGTCTAGCTGAGTTGTAATACATAATAGAAGGCAGGTTACAATATATCTGCCCATTATTGTTACTAGAATGAGGTTTATTATGAAAAAAATACTTACAATTGGCATCTGCTCTACATTCATCTCTTCTGCTGCCCTTGCATTTGGAGGATTTCCAGGTGAAGGTCATTTCTCGCCACGCCACAAACATGATCACATGCTAACAAAAATGGATAGCGATGGAAATGGTGTATTAACCAAAGATGAAATCATCACATTTCATACAAAAGCATTCGCTGATATGGATAAGAACAGTGATGGTACCGTTACAAAAGACGAAATGCATACATTTCATGAAGCCCGCATGAAAGAGAGGCTAAAAAAGAAAATTTGTGACAGTGCAAGCTAATAACATTAAAAATAGTATGACGACACGCCACATGGACATAACCGATGAAATACTACTTACTCACATTGCCAGTGGCAATCGTCATGCATTCACCACATTGGTAGACCGCCACGCAACACGTTTTTTCCGTGTAGCATACCGCATTGTCTTAAATAATGAGGATGCAGAAGATATTGTACAAGATGCTTTTGTGAAGTTATGGCAACATCCTAACATGTGGGATGCCACAAAAGGTGCCAAATTTACAACATGGTTCTATCGAGTTATTACAAACAGCGCATTAAATGTTAAAAAATCACACCGCCTCTTATCATCATCTCATATACACGAAGAAACCATAGAAGACACTAGCATTGCAACAGATGATGCCTTAATGATTAAAAGACACCGTCGCTGGATAGAGGAAAATATTAAACAACTACCCGATAACCAACAATTGGCACTTAATTTATGTTTCTTTGAAGAACTTAGCAATCAAGAGGCAGCTAATATTATGGGCATCAGCGTAAAAGCGATACAGTCTCTTATTATGAGAGCAAAAACCACACTCAAAAACAAAGTCACTAATGACAGCACAACGATGTGAGAAATGTATGAGCAAAGACACTTTAACACAATGGATCATATGGTACGGTAAGGATACCTCAAAATGGCCGCTAGACATACAACAACAGCTAGCACAGTTGCTACAGAATTCACCCAGTATGCAACAAGTGCTGGATGACGAAATTGATTTCTACAATCATTATACGTCTTGTTTTAATGCAGAGCCTTCTTCTGACTTCATCAACCGTATTACAGATGCTGCCTTTTCAAAGCCGCAAACTACGCAGCACTCCTTGCTGACTAGCCTACAGCGCTATATTCGTACTTTAATGCAAGAGCTGCACATACCAGCACCAGTAACAACATTTGCATCTATTGCATTACTGGGCATTGCACTTGGTTTTGGCTACTCTTCTATTGTAGAACACAACGACTATATCATACCAAATATTTCACTCATTTATGACACCAGGGATATATTATGAATAAGCATTTAAGAATTATTTTAGCTATATCATTAGCCATCAACCTTTTGTTAATTGGGGCAATTGGTGGTCGTATGCTACATGGCTTTAAGCACGGACATCCAAAATTGATGTCACCGGATAACATGAAAAAAGAACTTAGTAGTTTTTTACCTGCCAATACAGTTGAAAAGCTCGAAGCATCCATGCATAAAAACTTTGAGAAACGTAAAGATACTTTTTCTGCAATCAAAGCTGCTCACCAAGAAATGGAAACCATCATGACTGCGGAAACCTTTGATGCTGAGGCATTTAAATTGCAAATCGACATACTTGACTCCCTTCAAGCAAAGACATTCAAAGGCATCGGCGAAAGCTTGCTCGAAATATTACCTACCTTAACCCATAAAGAGCGCATATTACTTGCCAAGCACCTCAAAAAAAACAAACCCCGACCAGGAATGACCATGCCCCCTCCCAAAACTATCACATGCCCTCAAGATCCAAATACGTATAGTGATGATAAGTAATTTTGTTTAAAAAAGACAAAATGAATAACACAGCTTGATAAATAACAGTTGTTCTAATTCTACCACCACATCCTATCAAGTTGCTTGACATACATGAATAAGATAATTATGTGTTAATAAACTTAACTTATATCATCTGACGTATTTTTATGTATAAAGCTCTCGACGTCCAATACGGATTCACAAAATTTTCACAATTGCAGGTAGCTGAGCAAGAAGATGGTCGTTATTTGCTTACACTTTGTTTCGATAAGGAAGGCTACATAACACAAAAAAGGAAAACAGGCACGACCGCATTGATCGCTAGACAGTGTCTTTCCACTGTCGCTGGTTTTCTTAACGAAATCGAAGGAATAACGGCAGTTGAACGTGGCATAACCAGATCGGGTAGGCCAGAACGATACACTATTGACCCACAAACAGAGACAGGCTATTTCCAATTAGTCGTGGATAACTATCACGTTGCAGGCAACATACAGAAATTTTATCAAAGATTGAAGAAAAATAAATCTTCATCTACGCCGTCTCAAGCATATCCCTATCAAGATACTGACACTATAAAAAAAATGATTCTTAGTCCTCAAGGGATAGACTTGTTTCCATATTCTATAACATTAGTCCCACCCTCCCAAACAATTGAGAACCTCTCAGAGGGTGAAGCACAATATGTTTACGGTGGATTAAGAGGTTTTACCGATATTGAAATAACAAAAGATGATGCAACAGATAATTATATCGTTACCTTTTACGCCCCAAGTACCGCAACAACCATGAGACAATATACAAGGCAAGGTCAACTGCATCAACATCCCGAACCAGCAACTCAACTGAGTAAAGCAATACGATTTATATCTACCGTTACCGGTGCACCCAGAGTTAAATTTGGAAAACTTTTTTATAGAGTAAATCCAGATTCAGAACTAGAATCAGAAAAATATATATACGAACTACGCACTCCCAGTCTCGAAACCGCTCAAAGCATAGAAGAATTGTTTAGAAGCGCAACTGAAAAAGAAGTTTTGCCTAACCATAAGACTAAATATACCTGGAAGAGTCCGACGACTACAGAAATGGCCGAAGTTTTGGTATCACAATCGGCCAATGATACAGACGTAGAAATAGTAGATTCAACGACACCATTCTCAAAACATAATACTCTTAGCGTTGAGCCCCTGCCACCGTCGTCTGAGAAACCAAGATACCAACTCACCCTTGCCTTTAAGCCACTTCCCGAAGGCAAAACAATCTATCAACAAATGCGTATAATTAAAGCAGTATGCGCGGATATTGAAAAAATTTCAACAATCACGCCATCTGCAGAGTCTTCAACCCTTACATTTACTATTTTAGCATCAAACTACAATAGGATTTGCGAAAAACTTTTAGATGATCGAATTGTGTATTTCCTTGACGAGCATAAGCTTGCGCCCATAACCGCTTCTTCTAAGGTACAAATGCAACCTACTCTCCCTAGCACCCATGGCTCAAATGTTTTGGCCACAGCCGCACTTCCTCCGTCACAAGCATCATCCATGGACTGCGGCGTATAGAGCAAGTTTGCTTAAATCACATTTACGCCGGCATCGTAATACCATTTATGCCTAAATACAAAAGTTTAAAAAAAATGTCACATTTATGTGGTATGCTTGCTGGGCTCTTAACAATATCAATGGTCCTATCATGCCACCACCACCTAATACCCCACCGTCAAGCCGTCTAGAATCCGCCCAATCAATTTCAACAAATGTAACGACACAAGACGTTGATCACTTTTTTAAAAGCATTTATCCCTTCATGACCCTCAGGCATGCACTTGAGCACCCTGAATTAGTAGATAGTGGTTTTTTTATGAAAGGTGCACGAGAGGCAATTCGTATTTTTAACGCATTTATTCACTGTGTTGAAGATCCATCTCAAGTATCACAAAGCAAAAGTGGCATTCCGTACACACTCAAAGCCAATTTGGGAATTAAAGACACTCAAGCCAATTTTGGACTTCCCATTACTTTCAAACATACGCGAACATCACCAATGGCCCGTATCATTCAAAGCCTCAATGGTACAGAATTTATCGGCTACACTACCACATCAGGCTTTGCGATGCACAATTATGCCCCTGGCACTAAAAATCCCATCTCGCCTGAACACACAGTCGGAGGATCAAGTGGCGGAGCCGCTGTGGCAGCCGCCCTGAGAATGGCTCTTTTAAATCCTGGAACGGATTTTGGAGGCTCCATACGCATGCCTGCTGCATATCTTGGAATATTTGGCTATAAAGCTGGTCCAACAAATGGATTATTCATGCAAAAGGTTCTAGATGGCGATCCTATCGATAGTCAAAATATAGATGCACTTATAACAGCTTCTGAAAAGGAGTTAGAGACACCACCAAAATATGGTTGCCGAAGCGCCTCATTCTTAGCATCAACCATAGAAGATATTATATTAAGTGTTGCTCTATCATTGGGCCAAGATCCACTAACATTCTTAAAAGAAATTCAAAAGCAAGCAATAGGGCAACAAACAGTTCGTATTGGTATTGTCAAAACCCTACCCACCGCAAATCCTAAAATGCAAGAAGCAACCGAGCAAGAATATGCGGCCGTGCAAGACATGGCAGACAGGTTACAAAAATCGGGAATGAATGTAGAATTTATCGAGATAAATCCTGACGAACTCTCCATTGGCAGCCCAAAAGACATCTACAAAAGCTACCATGCCATGGTAGGAAGATTAACCGCAGACTTTAATGACACGCTCAAAGAACAAGGCTTTACTGACGAAGAAATTTGTCAAGACGCAGACCAAACCGGAACCTTCAGACACATGTACATTAAGATGGGAGAGTTATTGCAACAGCAAGCAAACGATTCACCAAAGGAAATCGACAAACACCTCCAGGTTATGCGCCAATTGCGTGATAAACTCGACGAGGTGGTTGCTAACCATGGTCTGGATTTCATTATTTCTCCTACATTAGAACGACGCGCTGCCGAAGGTGAACTTTATCCAACGCCAGAAGATAATAAACGTTATCAACAGCTCATCCAGAACCCTAACCTTGAAGGAATGCTTAATGAAGCAGCAACCAGAACATTTAATGATGCTATCCACGCATTAAGTGTTAACCCCATGGGACGTGCTGCCATCGCAATACCTAACCCCAAAACAAATAATGGCTTGGGATCTGTTCAGCTCATCGCAGCAACACCAGCACATGAAGCCAGATTATTAAGCACCGCTCTTAGCATCTCACAACACTTAGACCTTGGCCGAGAAGTTCCAGAAGTCTTAACCAAGCGGGCGCACGACTTTATGCTCCAGGCTATTGAAGAACGAGAAAAGAATGCGCCTCGTTCACGGCTGTAGCCGTTGGTTGCTATGATATACTCTATCAAGAGAGCTAATATTAGGAGACAGTGTAGCGCCCTAACACTTCTTCTGTTTTTTGCAACGCCTTTTCTAGGCTTTGTATGATTCCAGAAACATCTGATTGACCAATCATTAAACATTGATTGTTGTCATCACAGATGTCGATCACAAATGCTTCAAACAACCTGTCTTGGGCATTTAAAATTTTCGGAGTATAGAAACGATCATTTGCAAAGCCAAAATCATCCAGTTTAAAATGAATTTCTCTTGTTTCATTAACTGGCAAAGTGGGACTTAAGTTCCATGAGTTACCTCGGTTTACATGACCGTCATATTCAGTTACCGCAAGAACTTCTCCGTTGCTTGAAACACGCATTAAATACTTAACCTTTGATAATTCAAATGGCGCGTTATTCTTAATATTAACAGAGCCATACCAAACTTTTTTACTAAACACTCTTCCTTTTTTAAGGTGCATGTTAGAAATTTTTATGGGCAGCTCATTTACAATTTTTGATCTTTTTTCATATTCTGCTTGGCTTGTTTTTAACTGCGCCAAACGAAAAATTTGTCTTGTTGAGGCACTACTGGCTTCTGTTTTGATCAAGTCACGTAACGTGCCCCGATACCCAACAAGTTGTTGGGCGCTTTTTTGAGACATAAGCCATTTAATATCTTCAAAAAGCGTTGATTCATTTTCTTCCTTGGCATCCATCAATGCACGTTGTATTTGTTCTTGTGTGTCTGCAGTGGTAACAATATTTAAATCACGTTCTTCAATTTTTTCCGTGCAACCAATTAGTAACCCAACCACTAAAAAACATACTAGAATTCTCATAACGACTCCGTCTATCTAAACTTATACTCTCTATTAATGATAAATCTATCTACCTAATAACGTTCCCAGCCCTACTATACTTTTATTAGAGCGTCAAACAATTTTATACAATCGCCTTAAATTATTTTCCTGTTCTATCCTAGTTCTTGGTTATATCCCAGCATTGGTTGACCGTTATTCACGAACCCGCATAAGGGATATTACGCAGCCAAAAATAATTATTTCAACCCGCACGAGAACGAGGCATAGACCCCGGGCACAAAAAGCCGAGGAACCGAATTGAGGAAACCAGAGCACCAAATTAAAGAGACTGGGGGAGATGCAACTTACAAAAAAGAACTGCAGTAGTAAGCCAGCAATTATTGCAGCTCTTCTGTTTTTACAATTTGTTCATAACGGTCATATAAATACCTTGTATCTAAGAGGCCATCGCCATTAGCGTCAAAATCTGAAAATTTTAAACGATTATTGTCGTAATAATTTATTTTGACTGTTTGGTCGGCATGAGGATCAAGAAATGTTATTTTTGATAAAACACGCAACGCATATTGTTCAATAGAATCTACTTTATCATCACCGTCAATATCTGTTTCGGACTTTAATAACGAGCCATTCTTATAGATAACATGCGTCTCAAACCTACCATCAAAATTATTGTCCAGTCGCATATCATCATAATTGCCATACATATTATATGTCGCAATTTCATCAACTTTACCATCTCCATTACGATCTTCCTCTGATCGCAGTAATATTCCATTTAAGTCATACGAATAACTAGCTTCAAATTTACCGTCAAAATCATGATCTTTTTGCATCAGACTCACAGTTCCATTATCATTATATTGACTTACGACATCAAAATTACCATCAGAATTCAGATCAGACTTGGATGACTTTAGAACCCCATTATCGCCATATGTTTCAAATACTTCAAATTTACCGTCATAATTAATATCATACTCTACAGAGCGTGCTACACCCTTATGGTTTGTCAAAATAACATCAATATGGTCATCAAAATTATTATCTGATTTTGTGATCTTAATAAGACCTTCCTCATCATACTCGTCAAAACTATCAAACTTACCATCAAAATTTCTATCTTGCTCTGACCTAACAGGATTATAGGTATTTTTTCCTTCGTAATAGGTTCTGTTGAGATTTGACAAACTCCGTGTTATAAGCAATAAGAAAAACAGGAGGTTTTTCATGTCTTATACCCGCCG
>MDSV01042597.1_pt1 | contig 19427 bp, 8 predicted proteins | sample 810851 | NCBI WGS metagenome assembly MDSV01 (sample SAMN05326640, study PRJNA326480) | marine metagenome | isolation source: seawater | place: Atlantic Ocean: North East | collected 2012 | reverse complement strand
GTTGGTCTATGGTCTCAGTTAGATAACTCATTTAAAAGAGTTTATAACAAGTCTGCCTTCACTCTTGATATGTTCAAGTCTGAATTATATAACTTCTATCAAGGCAAAGTTGAATTCAAAGGCCCAGATCCACAAAGATCACTTGTTGTACAAACAGGTATTGGTGGAATGCAATTGATCAACAAAGCTATTGCTGATGAAGTATATGGTTCTGGTTTAGTACAAAATGCTTCTGATATTGGAGCGGTTAAAGGTTCTGGAATGGATCTAGATTTTGGTTTTGCTTACACAAGCTTTACTATTCCATTCTTAGCTAACGTTAAATTTGTATTGAATCCAGCATTTGATAACTTACATACTAATGATGTTGAGAACCCATTAATTGACGGACGTCCGTTAAGTTCTTACAGCTTCATTATTTTTGATGTAACAGAGAACGGAAATGATAACATTCACTTATTGAAGTTATCTTGGGATAATCAACTTAAGTGGTTCTACCAAAATGGTACTATGGACTACATGGGAAGAAACCAAGGTTTTGCTTCAACTGGTAACTTTAATGGTTATAGAGTTATGATGACTCAAACCATGCCGGCTATCTGGGTGAAAGATCCAAGTAAAGTTCTAAAAATTGTAATGAGAAATCCAATTACAGGAGGCTCATTCTAATATTAATTAATTAAAAGGGAGGAGATTTAACCCTCCTCCTTTTTTATGTTTAACCTGTAAAAAAGATTATATCATGGCAGTAAAAAAAGTAAAGCAAGTAGTAGATGATTCTGTCTTAGGTAAAGCACCAAGAGCTGAACATGGTTTAGCAAGATATGCACATGTTAATGAAGTTATAGCAGAAGTCAACAAAGTTGTTGGCCCTATAGCTAAAGTTAGTAATGCTGCACTTCTAGCAAGGAATCATGCAAACAATGCCGCAGCTAAAACTGCAGGTTTAGTAAATGGTGATATTTATCATACGGCAGGAGCAGTAAAAATAGTTACAGCGTAACTCAAAACACTTGTGCTGGGCTTAGGCTCAGCATTAGATATTTTAAGAATGTACATAATTATGTACTTTTGAGTTGAATATTAATTTTAAAAACCAATAAAAATGAGTGATTATACAATAGTAGAAAAGTATCAGCAAACTAAGCAGAATAGCAGTATTGCTGTACGCCCATACTTTAATCCTGGCAAAAGCAACATGGGATTAGAAAATTATGGAATGGCCTTACATGATGGTGTTTATCATGAAGAAAGCTTAGCATGTTTAGAAATAAACGGTGTTAAGAGATATGTAACTGGTCTTAATGAGTTTGCACCAGAAGTTAAAAAACTGGCTGTAGCTGAGAGAGAACAAAAGATAAAAGAAATTAGAAGCATTGTTTCTCAATTAGAAAAGGATTTAGCAGCTAATGTTGTAGATGCTGAAGACAAAGAATTTTGGAACAAGCTTACTTTATTAAAACCAGACAATGATAAGTTTTGGTCAAGAATAAGTATAAAGTGTGGTAATGATCCTGTATTTCTAGATCCTTACAATGATCCTTATGATTTAATAAAACTTTATGCTATTAAGGCAGGTGGGTTTTCTATTGTAGCAAAATCTCTAAAGCATGCAAAGACATCAGGTGATGCACCTAAGTTTTACTTAGATACTGTAGAAGAAACTGTTTCAACTAGAACTGAATTTAGTAAACTAAGAAATAGGGCTATTGTAGAATTACAAAAGCTATATGATAAAAATCCAACAAAACTAAGATACGTAGCAAAGGTAGTAGATGTAGAAAGTACTCAATATACAAGCGGCATTTCAAATGATGTTGTATATGAGAACATGGATATGTATATAAATGGTGAAGGCTCTGAGTCTAATAAGAAAAGAGCAACACAAACATTTGTAGATGCAGCTAGGTCAAAAATGGAAGATCTTAAAATTAGAGCACTAGTTAAAGATTGTCTATACTATAAATTTATAACTACTAAAGCTAACGGATGGATAGAGACTTTAGATAGTAGTGTTAAATTAGGAAAAAGACCTGATGAATGTGTTGCATTTTTAAAGAATCCAGAAAATGAAGAAGCACTTACTAGCTTACTAGAAAAGGTTGAACCATATTGGAACGCTTAAAAAATTAAAATATGACTAATGATCTCATACAAATTAAACTTAGACAGAGACTTAACAAACTGTCTAGCAATGACTTTGATAACCTAGAATGTTGGCAAATAATTGAAGCTTTTAATAAAGCTGCATTACAATGGGTAAGAAGACAACTCCATGGTATGAACCAATTTAAAGAAGGTGATGAAGGTTCTCAAAGACGTATAGATGATCTTAGTGTACTTTTAACAGAAACAAATCTATCAGGCTCAGAAAATAAAGATTATTTTGAAGCCAATGGATTACCAGATAACTATTTAGAATATAAAAGGCTCAGTACAAAAGCAAAATCAGAATGCTGTAAGGAGCCTTATTCTATGACGGTTTATCTAGTAGAAGAAGCAAATATTGATTTAATATTAAGAGATCCGTTAAAGAAACCGGATTTTGATTGGGCAGAAACTATAGCAACATTTATAAATAATACAGTTAGAATATATAGAGGAAGTGATTTTTCTATTGTCAGACCAACACTAACATATTATAGAAAACCAATAACTATACAAATTCCTGGATGTATAAATCCACAAGATGGAACTACTACTACAACTGATGTTGAAAGTGAGTTCAGAGATGACATTGTAGAGTTAATTATAGATGAAGCTGCAGCACTTATTGCTGGTGACATAGAGAACGTCATACAGATGCAAAGAGGCATGCAATCTGCTGAACGATCTAATTAACATTAGTTTGTTATTAGAGAAATATTTTGTATATTATTTATATACCTAAGAAGGTATACATTTATTAATTTTATTTATAAACTTTAAAAACAATTTATTATGGCTTATTTTAATCACGCTTTTGTAAAAAGCTTTGTTGTTGCAGAAGTTGATGCAACCGCTAATACAGCGACTTCAGCTTTAGCAGCAGGAACAATGGGTTTAGTAGATAGTAGTGACTGGCAAACTATTGCAACTGCAAATGGTACGCTAGGTAACAACGGTCTATTATATCTAGTTCAAGGAAATTATCAGACAGCAGACTCTATAGGTAACAATCCAGGACATGGAGGTTACTCTGAATCTGTAAAGTCTAAAGGTATCAATCCAAAGTATATTAATGCTCTTTGGAAAGGTGCATGTGTCAACCCAGTTAAAGCTACGGCTACAGTTGGAATTGGCAAAAATTGCTCACCATGTGGTGAAACACAATATGTAAGAGTAGATATCAAAGGATCACCTGCTCTAAGATTCTTAAATAAAAACATATATGCTATTGGAGACAGTGGTTCAGTATGTTGTGCAGATGGTCAGACTCACGTTGACCCAGCTGTAGCTCTTGCTACAATTGGAAAAATGTTATTAGCTGATCCAGTTGTAAAACCTTTTATTCAAGAAGCTACAGGTGGTGGTATAGTAATAACAACAGCTGGTTCTGCAGCTACCAAAACAATTGCTCAAACTTTAGGTGAAGCAGGTTCTGGTAACTATACTGCAAGTACAGATCCAGTAACAGATCAAGTAAGTGCTACTTTAAAAGTAGAAGCTGCTTATGTTGAAACTACGTTTGGTAACTGTTCATTTGATACTAGAGACTTTTATGGAAAAGAGCCTTTATCAGTTGAATTGTCATTTGTTGACATGAAAGGTGATCCATGTGATTCATGTGGAACATCTTCTAAAACACCTGGTAAAATGCAGCAGACAGTTGGAGAAACAGTACTTAGAAAAGTATTGTTATCTGAAGCTTATGCACAAAATCCATTTAGTCAAGGTGCAATTGATAGCGCAAGAATTAGAGAGATTGAAGGATCAGATAAGATTTTAGCAGCTGTAGATAGATCAGCTTTATACAGATCTTATTATGTTCAACACAGTGTTCCAAGATTTAATAATCCTACAGGAACTTTTGATAATGATCAATATCTATATGAAATTTTTGTTAAGTGTTCAGATTCAGATCTAATTAGTAAAATGGATGCTCTTCTAACAAGAGTTGAAGCTTTAGCTAATGGAGTGAATAACATGGTGAAGATTGAAACACCAGATGCTTAATATATAATTTAAGTAGATTTTATATTATTTTAAGAAAGGCAGGACCTAAAAGTCCTGTCTTTTTTATTTTATATTGTATGATTAATTTTGTATATTATTGTTGTAGTGTAGTTATTCCGGACTAAATACATATATATAATGGCAGAAAAACATATTTTAAGCTTAGAAGTACCTACAGTTAGCAATTGTGAAGTCTTATGTGTCAAAGACACAAGTCAATACACTAAAAAATTAAACGTAGATTGTAGTGAATTATTAATTACAATGCCTGGGTTTACTGCTCCCGTATTGATAAAAGTTGATCATGAATTTGATCTTTGTTTAAATGCGTGTGTCTTAGCACTTCAAAAAACTGATTGCGGTACAAAGCGTATGAAACTACCTGATGGCGTTTATGTTGTCAGATACAGTGTTGCTCCCAATGATAAAGTATATGTAGAATATAATCATTTAAGAGTAACAAATCTTCTTACTAATTATTATAATAAATTATGTGACATAGATGTCAAACCTTGTGAACCTAGCAGTGAAAGGGAAGACTTACTTAAACAAATGAATTATATTAAAACTCTAATTGATGCTGCAGTAGCAGAAGTAGAGTATTGCACCAATCCTAAAAAAGGGATGGAATTATATAACTATGCAGAAAAATTATTAAGTAAAATAATATGTTAGAAAAATGAATTGTAAAAATTGCAATAAACCAATATCGTGTGGTTGTCAAAAAGCAATAGCAAAAGATGGCAGCACGGTTTGCAAGATGTGTTTAACTGAATATAATAATAAAACTCAAAAACAATAATGTACTCAGAAGTTGAAATCATAGAGAAACATCAAAAGTTTGCTGAACAAGCATATAAAAATTTTATGTCAAAAAGATACGGCATAAGTTCTTGTGGTTTAACAAATCTAGAATCAACTATAATTAAAAAAGAGTTATGTGATTGGAATAGTAAATGGAGAGCACAAGAAGCTTATCCTACAAATGAAGAAGGCAAATTTATTGCACCATTTGAAGTTATGTCAGTTAAAGACGAACCTTGTACAGATCCACTACCTACAGAAACCAACTGTGTAGTTAATTTACAAACGATAGTAAATGCAGCTAATGATGCAGATACATATGTTCACCACCAAAGTGCAGCTTCTAATACATGGGTTATAGTACACGGGTTAGGAAAATTTCCATCTGTTACAGTAGTAGACTCAGGTAATACTGTAGTTGTTGGTAATGTATCATATGATAGTCCTAATCAAGTGTCAATTACATTTGAAGCATCATTTAGTGGTAAAGCTTATCTAAATTAAAATTAAACAGTTATGGCAATAAAACATTTATCAAGTATAAGCTTAGAACAAAACGAGTTACAGAATGCAGTAATTCATTCTTTAGGTACTGCACCCACAAGTCCTGTTCAAGGGCAAGTATATTATAATTCTGGTGCATCTAAGACTGTATTTGTATATACAAAAGCATCTGGTGCATATGATGCAGCTTATTGGAAAGCGTTAGCTCCTGGTGATATTACAAGTATTACTACTTCTACAGCAAGTCAATTACAAATTACAAATGGTTCAGAAGGTGATACTGTATTAGATATAATAACTGCTGCCGTTGCAGACGGAGGAACTGGATTAGCAACAGGTGATCAAATACATGATTTTGTTACTGCAGGTACACTTACACTTACTAACAAAACTATAGATGCAGATAATAATACTATTTCTAATTTAGAAGTAGACAATTTTAAAGCAGCTGCTATAATTATTGAGTCAGAAGGTATTGGTAGTAATGATAATGATACTACTATACCAACCTCAGCAGCAGTAAAAGATTATGTTGATGCGCAAGTTGGTACACAAGAAGAAGTAGAAGATGTTGTTGGTGGAATGTTAGACGGTGATGAAACTTTTATTACAGTTACATATGATGATGCAGATGGCAATATAGATTTCACTGTACCTGTTAAAGATGAAGACAATATGGCTTCTGATTCTGCAACTCATTTAGCTACTCAACAATCTATCAAAGCTTATGTTGATAGTCAAGTAACTGCACAAGATTTAGATTTAACATCAGATAGTGGTACAATTGCAATTGATTTAGATAGTGAGACTTTAACAATTCAGGGTACTTCTAACGAGATTGAAACAAGTGCAAGTGGTAATGTTTTAACAGTAGGATTACCAGATGATGTAACAATTGCAAGTCAGTTAGTTGTTGGATCTGCTTCTAGTACTGATACTCCAACAATAAAAGCTATTTCTGCTTCTACATCAGCAAACATTTTATTAGAAGGTAAAGATACATCAAGTGCTTCTGCACCTGATTTAGTATTATATAGAAATGCTGGGACACCTGTAGATAATGACACACTTGGTGTTGTTGAGTTTAGAGGTAGAAATGCAATGGGTAGTGCTGATACAGCAGATATAAGCTATGGTGGTATTTATGCTAGAGTAGTTGATGCTAGTGATCAAGAATCTGCATTAACTTTTTCTATAAATAAAGGTAATGGTTCTGGGGCATATGGTACTGCTATGAACATAATGTCTATTGGTGCTAATAACTCAATGAGTGGTGCTGTAGTAATTAATCCTGCATCTGATCTTTCAATACCTACACATAACTTAGATGTTAATGGTACTGCAAATATTAGTGGAAATACAGAGTTGGGTGCAAACTTAACAGTAGCAGGAGATTTAACTGTATCAGGGACTACAACTACAATAGACACAACAAACCTTAAGGTAGCAGACGCCCTTATAGGATTACAAGAAGGTCATACTGCTGGGAATACTAATGATATAGGTATTATATTTGAAAGAGGATCAACTGGTGATAATGCTGTATTTGTTTGGGATGAAAGTGAAGATAAGTTTGCTTTAGGAACAACAACTGCTACAGCTGCTTCAACTGGTTTTTTAACTATTACTAAAGGTAGTTTAATTGCAGACCTTACGGGTAATGCAGATACAGCTACCAAATGGGCTACTGCAAGAACAGTAACATTTACTAATGATGTAACTGGTAGTTTCTCAATTGATGGAAGTGGAAATGTAAGCAGCTCTTTATCATTAGCTGGTACATTTGATAACTATGTAGGTTGGAATTTAAAAGTAAATGGAAGCAATACTACAGGTGGTGCATCAGTAGCATCTGGAGAAACAGTTGATTTTACAAATACAACAGGAAACGGTGGTATTACCGTAAGTAATCCTGGAACTAATGAAATACAGTTTACTGCGCTTGGCGCTACTACTACTAGAGCTGGTGGTATAGAAATAGCAACACAAGCTGAGACAGAAACTGGTACAGATAATACTAGAGCAGTTACACCTAAAACTTTAAAAGATGGTATTTTAGCTAAAAGATTCTTTAAAGCTACAGTAGGTAATGGCTCTCTTACAACTATTACGGTAACGCATAATTTTGGAACTAAGTTTGTTTTAGTACAATGTGCTGATAACGGTACAAATGGAACTGACCCAGGTGAGACAGTATTGGTAGATACAGAAAGAGATACTAATAATACAATAAAATTATATTTTGCTTCTGCACCTGCGGCTAACTCTATTGATGTCATGATTGTTAATTGTAATATATAATTGTACATTTGTTTAATATAAAAGAATTGTAGGTATGAGTTTAAAGTCCTTATCACCAATAAAAGTAGGACAATACACGCTGCCAACTTCTGATGGAACTAATGGACAAGTCTTAACAACGGACGGAAGTGGTAATGTAACATTTACAACTGTTACAGTACCAAATGACAAATACCTTAGTGGACTTTCCTTTGATACAGCTACAGGAGTTTTAACAGCAACGGTTGCCAATGGATCTAATGTAACACAAGATCTAGATGGGAGATATCTAGAGCTTGGTGGTGGCACTATGACTGGTAATATAGTTATGGATGATAGTTCAGGTGCTTCTCCTAATATTCAATTTACTAATCAAAACAATGATTCTTGGTATATTTACACTGATAGTAATGGAAAATTCCAAGTACAACAATCTTCAACTATTAGAGCTACTTTTAGTAGTGGTGATTTAGAAGTAAGAACACCATTAGTTGTAGATGGAAACATTACAACAAGTGGTGATTATAAAGTTGGAGGTACAACTGTAATAAATTCTGGAAGACATGCTGCGTTTGTTAATTTAACAACTACAGGTGATAATCAGTTAGGTAATGCTACTACTGATGGTACAACTGTTGCAGGTACTTTAAGTGTAGGTGCTAATTCAACCTTTTCAGGAAGAACGGATTTACAAAAAGATTTAAGAATTAGAGGTAATGATTCTAGTAGTAGTTTAGGTGTAGTTAGACTTTTAACTGATTCAAATAATCAATTAATTATAGATACAGGTAATGATGGTTCTAACCAAACTGTTATAGATGGTTCAGGTAATGCAACTTTTGCAGGTGATATATTAGTTAATACTGCAACAGGGGGTAGATATATTCAAATTGATCATAGTGATGATAGTTTAAAATTTGCTGATGGTAATGTTGCTAAATTTGGAACTGGTAATGATTTAAGAATACAACATACAGGATCAGAAAGTCAAATATTTAATAGTACTGGTCAATTAGATGTAAGAACATCAACACAATTATTAGTTACTTCTTCAGGTGGTGAAAACATGATTAGAGCGGTTAATAACGCTGGAGTGTTTTTATATTATGATAACTCAGTTAAATTTGAAACTTATGCTGCTGGTGCTGGTGTAACCGGGAGCCTATATTTAACATCTGGTAACTATATTCAATTTGATAACGGTGTAAGTAATGACTATTCTGTAAGAAAAAATAGCACAAACCTAGAATTTAAAACAGGTGGTGGTTATAATTTTTTAGCGGGTAATGCTACTTTTGTAGGTTCTATTACTGCTGGAGGAAGTAGATCAATATTTGCTGCAGATACAGTTGTTAATTCATATAGCGGTACTGCTGGAGTTGAGGTATATAAAAATGCTGGAGACTCAGTACTAACGATCCATCAAGATGATGGTAACCATGAGTCTAAATTACATTTTAGAACTGGTGGAAATGACACTTTCTTTGTGGTTCCAGCTAGCACTTATGCTTTTAAAGTACATAGTGAAACTACTAGTGACGCATTTATATTATCTCTTGCTGGTGATGCAACTTTTAAAGGTAATATTAGAACAACCGGAGATATTGGTAGAGATGATCACAATAGAATAATGTTCTCAACTGATAACAGTATTATATTTAGAGTATCAGATAGTCATAGGTTTAGAATGGACAGTGATAATTTTAGTCCTTATGTAGATAGCTCTTATGATTTAGGTACATCAAGTAAATATTTTAGAGCAGCTTATATAGATACTATAAATACAACAGGTGATTTAACTGTTGGCGGTAATTTAATTGTTAGTGGTACTACTACAACAATAAATACTGCAACAGTAGAGGTTGAAGATAATATATTACAACTTAATACAACTCAAGGATCACCAGATACAGCTACAGCTGCTACATCTGGTATATCTGTATATAGAGGCAATGGTGTTACACAAGCTAGTTTAATATTTGATGATGGTGATGATACATGGGATTTAACAAATAATTTAGTTGTTGCAGGAAATGTTACTATTGATGGATCAATACTTACACATAAACGTACTCAAGGTACTGTAACTGAATCTGCACTTTCAGGATCAGCAACAGCATCAGCTAAATTAACTACAAACTATACCTATACAGGTACCAACAGTAGTGGAACTTATGCTAGACAAGATTATTTAAATCTAGCTGGATCAGGCGGATCCTTCCAAAATGTTGTTGGTTATCAAATGAAAACAAATGTAACATCTACAGGTACTGGTACTGCTATTAAAAATATATTAAGTAGAGTACATACAGCTTCTTCAGGTGATATAAATAATGTTGCTCATTTTGTAACTCATAATGAATTTGCTGGTACTGGTGATGTTGGTAATTGGGCTGGTTTAGCTATTGCTGATTTAGGTGGTGGTTTTGAAAATTCTAGAACAATTACAAATACTTATGGTATTAAAATTGGTGACATAACACATGGTACACAAACAAACGCTCCTTACGCAATACATACTGGTAGTGAAAGAGTATATTTTGGAGGACAAGTGGGTATTGGTACAGATCCAGCAGCTGGTGTAGGATTACATGTTAGTGGTGAAATTAGAGTTGATGATAATGACGGTGTAGCAGCAAGAAAAATAAGATCTAGTTATTTCTCAAGTAGTCAAAATTTAGATTTAGTTTGTGGGTCAGGAGCAAGTCTAATACTTGGAGATGGCACTGCAAGATTAACTTTAGCTTCTAATGATACAGCAACTTTTGCTGGAGATGTGGTTATTGGTGATAATCAAAAATTACATGGTGGTAGAGTACATCCAAGAAGTGTATACAGCACTTCAAATACTAATGGCTTTTTAATAGCCACAGACGTAGCTTCAAACAATTACGCTATGATACAGGGTGAAATTGATTTAATACAATTTAACTCAAGTACAAAACAAAGAATAGAATTTTCAGCAACCCTTAACAACAACGGAACAGTATTTAATAAAAAGGGAACAGCTGATATAGATATAACTATAAAATTATTTGTATATAACAGTAAATGGTATGTACATGTTCCACAACCTTCTACTTACACTACTTGTACAGCTTATATTTCTAAAGCAAATGCTTATGTAGGTGATGACGATGCTAATAACTCAATAACAAATCTCACATCAGCAGCAGTACCTAGCTCAGGTGTTACTGGTTCAACAGATATAGTTTGTAAATTTTCTCAAGGTGCTGTAAGTTTAGCAGGTAATATAGAAATGCCTAGTAGCACAAGAATTAGATGGGGTGCTGGAGATGCACAAATTGAAGAAGGTTCAACAGCAAACTACGCTTTAGATTTTTCTACTTATGATGGGTCAAATATGACCAAAGCATTAACTCTATTAGGTAACAATAATGCATCTTTTACAGGTCATTTAGAAGTACAAAATAGTCAATTAAAAGTTAGAGATACAAGTACTAACCATCAACTAACATTACAATCTAGTGTAGGTGGTAATGCTAGGATAATGGCTCATAAGTCTAACTTGGGTGCAAACCAAAATTTAGATATTGTTTCTACACAAATAGATTTAAAAACTGGTTCTATATCAGGAAGTGCAAATGCTTCTGCTCTTTTATTAGATTCATCTAAAAATGCAACATTTGCTGGTATTGTTTCTGTTCCAACAGGAAAAACATTTAGAATGTATAACGCAGCTGGAAGCGGTTGGGGTGAAATAGCTTTAAATGAAACTGATAACAAAATACAATTTAACAGAGGTATTCAACCATCAGGTAATGATCAATCTGATCAAGACTTAGGTACATCAAGTCATAAATGGAATGAAATACATGCTACACAGTTTGAATCAGGAACTAATGCTGTTAAATTAAAAAATGCTGGTAATACAAAATTATTAACAACAGGTGGTGGTGTTGATATTACAGGAGCTTTAGCTGTGGGTAATATAAACATGACAGGTGCTTTAGATATATCTGCTACATATCCAAGAATTAATTTAAATGATACTAATCATGAAGATGATTGGAGTATTATAAATGATGATGGTAGCTTTAAAATATATAATGTAGATGATTCCGTAGATTCACTTAAGATAGATACTTCTAATAATACAACTTTTGGAGGAGATATTAGATTGCCTAGTTCCGGAAAAGTATATCTATGGACGGGTCATAACTCAAACTTCTTACAATATAATGTATGGCAAGCATCTGCTTCAGGAGGAATGTTTATAAAAAATATTGCATCAGCTGGTGCTATATATTTCCAAACAAATTCTACAACTGCTATAACCATTGATTCTTCACAAAATACAACTTTTGCAGGTGAGGTAAAATTAGCACTTTCAAGCACAACACAAAGAGCTCTTTCTTCTACAGGTACTAACAGTATGCAAATTGGAGATGCTGGTACACAAATGTTAAGATTTAAAAACGCAGCAGGAGTTGCTTTAGATATAGCAGCTAGTGGTGATGCAACTTTTTCAGATAATGTAACTATTGGAGCATTAACATCTGGTGCAACAGCTCAATTAACAGTAAACAATGAAGGTGGTGTTCCATCAGTAGCTAGATTTAAATCAAGAACTAACAAAGCTCATATTGAAATATCAGATAATGATACAACTGGATATATAAGTTCAGAAAATGGGTTCTTCAGTATTGGTAGAAATGCTGGTGTAAACGCAGCTCATATAAATATAGATGGTAGTAACCGAGTATTAATAGGTGCAACTTCAACTGCTTTTAATGATAAGTTATACGTAAATGGAGATGCTTATAATACCTCAGCTTGGAGAGTAGGTACATCAGCTACTTATGTTGGTAAGATGACTAATAACGCTGGAAAATTAACTCTTGAATCTGATGGTGATAGAGATATACAATTCCAAAGCAGTAACAATGCAAGTATTATGTATATTGATACATCTACTCAACGAATTGGTATTGGTACTACCTCCCCAGGAGTTGAATTAGATATTTTTAAAAGTGCATCTGCAGCATTAAGAGTTAAAAGTGATGGTCAGGCTACAATAATAATTGATTCAGATGCTGATAATAGTGGAACTGCCGGAGCTTATTTACATTATAGAGATACTGGTGCTACTAAATGGACACTTTATAAAGAGACTAATAATGATTTTTATCTTTATAATGCTGCAGCAAATAAATATCCAATACATGCTAAAGCTAATGGACATATAGTCTTAATGGAAGACGGTAATAATTTAGGTGTAGGAGTTTCAAGTCCAGGATATAAATTAGAAGTTGGTGAAGATACAGATGGTACAGCAGATTTATTAATGTTAAGAAACTCTGATGCTACATATGCTCAAACTTGGGGATTCCAATCAGACACAAATAAAGATTTAGTAATTACAGGTTCAAGTGGTGCTGGTGGATTTAAATTTGTTCCAGGATCAAGAGGTACACATTTTACACAGAAAGTAGGTATAGGAACTGCAGCAACAAGTAGAGATTTAAGTGTATTTAGAAGTACAGCTGGTTCTATTGCAAACTTTTTACATTATACAGATGCAAGTAATTTTAGTGGTTTATACATAAATGTTAGTCAAGCAGATGATGAAGTAATACTTAATGCTAGTGGTAGCAGCGGGGCAGCATTTATTTTTCAACAAGGTAACTCACAAAGTTTAAAATTAGACACAAGTTTAAATGCAACGTTTGCAGGTAATATAAGTGTTGGTCCAAAAAATAATGCAACAGTTCAAGTCTCTGAAAGTGGTGGTTCAACAGTAAAAATGTTAGCAGGTAGTGTAGGACGTATTGGTACTTATAGTAATCATGATCTAAAAATAGTAACTAATAGTACTGATAGATTAACTATTTCTGCAGCTGGTGCTGCAACTTTCACAGGTAGTCTATCATCAGATACATTTTCTACATCAAACGCAGCTACATTTGGTGGAAACGTAAGACTTCAATCTACTCTACAAGTATTAAACAAAGCACAATCATCTTATATAAACCTAGCAGCTAGAGACACAAGTGGTTCTGAAGTTGTATATAATTTAAGTAATGTAGGGTCTATAACTACTGATGCTGTTATTATTGACAAAACTGGTACTCACGGTAGAATTAGTGCTGGTAGTTCATTGTTTGTAGGAGGTGGCAGTACTACTTTAGTACAGCTATCATCAAAACTAATACCTGATGCAGATAGCTCACGTGATTTAGGGGCAACTAATAGATACTGGAAAGATGCATATATAGATACAATAACAACAACTGGTGATATAACCATTGGTGGAAATATAAATGTAACAGGTGATATAAATAGTGTTTCAGTAACTGATCTTGATGTAACAGATAAAACAATAACTGTTGGTAAAGGACAAAATGCTGCTAACTCTAGTGGTTCAGGTATTGCAGTTGAAAGATCAGACTCTACAAATCCATCATTATTATGGAATCAATCAACTGGTAGATTTGATTTTAATACAGGTTTAACTGTAACAGGACAAATACATACAACAGGCTCTGTTTATGCAAAAGGTTCTTTATTTGTTGTAGATACAAATGGCACAAGTAGTCATATACAAGCAAGATCTAATGGTACTGAAGGATTCATGACGGTTAGCAATGGTAGCAACTGGGGGTTAATTATGAGAGGGCCTGCTAATGATCCTAGAATAGGTGCTTATCACGGTGGAACATTAAAAATAGAAGGTTTCCATAGCTCAGATGGTGCTACAGGCTCAAATGCTATTGATTTTGCTCAGTTCCAATTTGGCAACGATCATTTCCAAATGAATGCTGCTACATCAACTTTTGCAGGTAAAATAACAGCAACGGGTGACCCTGGGGTAGTAGTAACAGGTAGTGGTAATTCAACTATTCATGTTGCTAGTACAGGAACTGGTTTAGCCGGTATGTACATGGATGCTTCTAATGGTGATTTTGTTGGTAGTGATTATGTTTTTATAGGACAAGACAATGATAAAACCTTTAGATTAGAATCTTTTAATTCTTCTGGAGATATATTATTAAAAGAAAGTAATACAAATACATTACGACTCTCAGGAGGTAATGCAACTTTTGCGGGATCAGTACAAACTACCAATTTAAAAACACCTCAAATAATATCTGCAGCCACAAATCAAAGTTTATTTATATATGCTAATGGAAGTGGTCACATATATTTTGGTGATTCTGGTAATGGTAATAATCTTTACCACTATAGTACAGCAAATGACGGTAAGTATACAACTTATGATTGGAATGGTAATTACTATAGAATTTCAACAACAGCCACAAGTGGTGTTTGGATAAATGAGGATTTAAAAACAAGTAATGTAACGGCTTCTTCATTTATAAAATCTGGTGGTACATCTTCACAGTTCTTAATGGCTGATGGATCTGTTAGTACAGGAGGTGGTAGTGCAGATAACTTAGGTAATCACACTGCAACACAGGCATTAGATATGGATGGTAATAATATTACTGATGCTGGGACTGTTACAGGTGTACAATTTTTAGCAGCTCAATCAGGTTATGCTGATGGATATAAATTTAGTAGATCAGGACATGACTCTTATAGATTAACTTTAGCTAACTCACAAGGATTAAGAGTACTTAATGAAACAGATAGCAGAACTGAAGTACAGTTTATTGGTGATGGCTCAGTTACTTTCTATGGAAATGTTAGAGCAACTTTATTTTCTGACCAAGACAATACAGCTTATTGGTTGAATCCTGCCGGTGCACACGCAGCTAATCTTGCAGGTAGAGTAGATATTACTACTACTAGTGATGTTAAGATGAGATTTAAATCACCTAGTACTGATAGTTCTGATTGGGGTTATATAGAGTTCTATAAAAGAGATGGAAATAGATCAACCTATTTTGGTATAAATGGTACGGGTGAGCCTGTATGGGCAACTCATGATGGTGGTCCTAATATAAGATTAGTAGATTCTTCTGATTATGTAGATGTTCAAGCAACAAGTCTAAGGGCTAGTAGTTTTATAGATAGAGATAATATAGCATATCTTTTAAATCCAGCAGAGACAGGCACATCATTAAATATTGCAGGTAGTATAAATATACCTGATAGCAAAATGATAATGTGGGGTGGTAACTCTATAGTATCTCATAGTGGATCTGCAACTACCATTGGAGATAATAGCTCAGGTAGTGTATTAACTATTGCAAGTGGTGACGCAGACTTTACAGGTAACGTAGAAATGCAAACAGGTAATTCTGTAGGTAAGTTTGCTGTAATGAGTTCTGCTGTTCATGGTTCATATGATTTCTATAATAACGGCACAAGTTATTTTAATGGACTAGTTGTAATAGATGCTACATGTTTATTTTCAGATAATGAGCAATTAAGATTTGGAGGGGCTAATGACTTTTTAATATATCATAATTCAACCACAAATGTAAATCATGTTTCTTCTCAATTAGATAGACAATTATCTATTAATGCAAACATTATACAACTTACTAATCAAGCTAATAGTTCAACTTATTTAAAGTTAGAGAGCAGTAAGGCAACTTTAAATACAGGACTTAATATAGGAGGTAGTATAGGGCAAAGGATTTATGCTAAGAATTATGGTAGTTTAGATACTACTGGACAAGCTGTAGCAGGACTTCTTAGTGGTTCTAATGGTAACAGTGCAAGTTTTGTTTTTGAAACAGCAGGAGGAGGCTCAGGTGGTTATCAAAGAGTTGTATTTAGTTGTATAAATGTATCAGGTACATGGACTGTGAGTGAAGATATAAATGAAGGTGGTGATAGGTTTGATATTACATCATCAGGTAATGGTAGTACGGTAACATTTACTTTTAAAGCTAGAAGCTCAACTCAGAGTTATTCACCTAAAGTAAACATTAAAGCATTTGGAAGTAGCGTAAATGAAACATATTTTTAGTAAATTGTAATATATGGCTAATAATAAAATTTTAAGAAATGACGAGTTACAGATTAGAGTATCTAATTCTGATCCTAATCTATTATCCTTACATAATATAAGTAATGGATCTGGAGCTGGTATAAGTATGACTGACCATGGTAGTGAGACTCAAATAGGCCGCATAAGATATTATCATTCTGATGGTGTTTCTCAAGGTGGGGGTGCTAGCTTTCATATAACATCTACAGAACAAGATACTGTTCTTGTTTTAGGTACAAATACTGAGACTGCTAGAATAGCTGTTAAAAGTGCAAATTCAAATAGTGAAGTAGATTACGGATTTTATGGTGATACAAATACAGGAATGTATGCTCCATCCTCTTCTGGTGGTCAAGTAGGTTTAGTATCTGACGGCTCAAGAAAGTTATTAGTTAGTTCTAATGGAGTACATATTCAAAATGGTAATTTCTCTATTCCAGATCACGCTATATATGCAGGTAATTATATTTACCATGATGGTGATACAGATACCTTTATGCATTTTGATTCAGACAAAATAAGATTTGACGCTGGTGGACAACATTTACTACAGATAAGAGAAGGTTTTGCAGGAAGACATACAGGCGTACATAGCCCTAGTGGTATTACAGCACAGAATTTAGCAGGTGCTAATATGATTAAGAAAGGTACAGATATAGCTGTATCTACTGGACAAAGAGAAGAAGTTTCATTCTTTGATGGTACTAAAGTACAAGCTCATATATCTACTGGATCAGGTAATACTGCACAATGTTATCATTGGTATTCATCAGAAAATGTACCAGTTGATCCAGAAAAAGATTATGAATTTAGTGTTTGGGTTAAATCTCCAGGTGATCATAATTTATATGTAGGTTGGCATGAATACAATTCATCAGGTACACAAATATCTAGTAATCCATACTTCCGTACAGGTGTTACAGATACAAGCTCACAAACTATAAATAACATTAATGGTTGGACTCATTTTAAATTTAAATTAAAGTCACACAGAACTACTTCTGCTCAAGCAGATAGTGCGGGGACTGATAGATATGCTGATAATGACTCACAGATTATACAAAATACAGGTAGTAATACTGATGGTGTAATGCACTCAACATGTGCATTTGTACATATACGTATGGGTACGTGTTATGGTAACACTAATACAACTAAGACATATTTCTATAACCCTATGATAACAGAGGCTGTTTATGCTGAAGCGACTCAACAGTTATGGACATCAATTGCTAACATAGAAAAAAGTGCTACTATAGGTGATGCACCAGTAACTCCAAATAGCAATTTTAATGAACTTGTTATATCTAGTTCATCACATACAGGTATAAGTATATTCTCTGGCGGTACATCAAATCATGGTGCAATTTACTTTGGAGATGCCGGAGCTAATAATGTAGGACAATTTAAGTATTTGCATGATACTAATGCTTTTACACTTGCAACCAATGGTAACGCTGCATCATTAACTTTAGATAATAACCGTAATGCAACGTTTGGTAGTGGATTATACATACCTAGTTATATCTATCATGAAAGTGATACAAATACTTATTTTGGATTTAGTGCAAATGATACTTTCCAAGTAAATACAGGTGGTAGTGAGAGAATGCGTGTTACAAGTGCAGGTAAAGTTGGGATAGGAACTGATACCCCAGGAATGATGCTTCATATTAAAGGTGGTGATGAAGCCACTATGAAGTTAGAATCTACTAGTGGTGAGCCTGCTATATTTTGGGCACCTGGTGGTAGTAGTTTAAAATGGGAAAATAGAGCTAGTGCTAGTAGATGGCAGTTGTATCAATATGATGAAAGTGAGTGGGTATTTAATATATATGACGCTAAAGTTGGAATTGGAACTGTTTCCCCTGAGAAAAAATTACATGTTATAACATCTACAACAGATGCAACACCTCAAGTATTAGTTCAAAATTCTAGTACTGGTGACGCTTCTCTTCAATTTAATGTATCAGGTGCTTCTTATACACTTGGTATTGATAATTCAGATTCTGATAAATTTAAAATATCTACTACTGGTTTAGGAACAAATGATAGGTTAACTATTGATAGTAGTGGTAATAGTACTTTTGGAGGTAAAATAACATTACCAAGTAATAAAGCGGTAGAATGGCCTGGTGGTTCTATAAGAGCTGAAAGTAACACACTTAAATTAGTTGCTACTACTTTAATTGATTTACAAGATAACACACAGATACAAGGAAACTTAACAGTAACTGGTGATTTAAATATAACAGGTGATATAAATTCTACTAGTGTCACAGATTTAGATATAACTGATAAGACTATAACAATAGCAAAAGGTGCTGCAGATAGTTCAGCCGCTGATGGAGCTGGTATAGTTGTAGATGGAGCAAGTGCTTCTTTATTATATGATCATAGTGGAACTCAATGGGAATTTAATAAAAATGTTGAAACAGATGGTAATTTACTTCCTAAATCAGATGCTGCTAATACTTTAGGTGGTAGTAGTAAAAGATGGAATTTTGCTTATATAAACAATGCTTTATCTGTAACTGATGGTAATATAAATTCTAACAATATTTTTGATTTTAATCAAGGAGGTACATTTAATGGTCCAATAACATCTGAAACTGGTATTCTTAATCTAGATGATAATGGAGATGCTGATGGTGTTATAAATGCAAAAGCTTCATTAACTATTAATATTGACGCAGATAATAATAGTACAGGAGAGTTATTTAGAGTTCAGAGTAATACAACCTCTGCAAATAATAAT
>MDSV01054960.1_pt1 | contig 19447 bp, 10 predicted proteins | sample 810851 | NCBI WGS metagenome assembly MDSV01 (sample SAMN05326640, study PRJNA326480) | marine metagenome | isolation source: seawater | place: Atlantic Ocean: North East | collected 2012 | reverse complement strand
TGGTTAAAGAGACAAATTCTACTTCAGTTAAATTAACTATTTTTAATTTTCTCTCTTGTCTGTTTATCTGTTCCCATGTCCCTAGTGCAAATGTAAAATAATCAGTTTCAACACTACCCGATGGAATACCAACTAAATCATCAAATTTACCTTCATTTAAACGATCAGTAAAAAAAGTACCTGGTCTTGTTATAGATGGTATCTTGGGTTCTCTTTTTATATCAATTTCCATTAAAATGCCTGTTTATCTTGATCAGTTTCTATTTGATCGGTTTGGTCTTCTATGTCTTCAATTATTCTATTATTATCATCTAATGATAAAGAAAAATCTTTAATCAAATTAATTTTATGCCTTGCAGTTAAATCCTCAATTTGCTCATCTGCATTTAGATTCATATTTAAAACTAAATCACCACCAGCATAATTAATGTTCGTAATTATATCTAAAGCATCTGAACCATATACACTCGTGATATCTACTTCTGATACTAGATTTCCGAATCTATCAAACTTAGGTAAATTTGGATACCTATATCCATCAAGCCAATCTTGACTTGCATCTTCATCTATAACTATTGTTTCTCTTTCCATTCTCGGTATTGTTGAACCAGACAAAGGATGGAGTGTTTCTCTTGTAATTCCAACTCTATTTTCTAATCCATAATTTTTTGGTATTATATTGTTCCAATAATCAAAATTATCAGGAATATCAAATGAATCATTTTGAAAACCTAATTGTTTCCACATGGGTACAACACCTTTGAAAACTCTAGCAGTGGATACATCTATATCTTCAATAGATGTATTTTCATAAACACCATTATTTTCTTTGTCGACAAAACCAGAGTGTATTAATTCACCATCTGCATCAAATATTTCATCACTATATGGATTAAGTAATGTCAAATTATAATTATGATGATCATATTTTGCTAAACATTCATTTGCTTTTATTACATCATATAAATTATATTTTTGAGTAAGCACACTACTATCTTTACCCAATCCTAAAAGACTGTATAATGTTTTATAGTGATATGAGTTTTTTGAAAATCCACCTATCATCAAAAAACTTTCATTATTAAAATCTAAAAAAGGTGATTTATAATTTCTCGATTGATTTACAACTACGTTTGATCTAAACCTTTCCCATTCTAATGGAAACAACACATCGTTTGTATTTTTATACATAAATTTTATATCTTTGACGTAAAATGTCCAAGGTAATTGTCTATTATAATTTTGTAAACCTTCAGTTTCATTAAGATCAGGTGGATTTAAATTCCAATCCCAAATAGCATCTTCAGGATTTGGTCTGTAATCTTTAGTAAAATCTCTTTGTCTGATAAAAAGCATAATTCTTACCAATGGTGTATCTGATGCGGCGTATAACTCTCCTTTAATTGTTTGCCAACTATTAGTTCCAAAAAGTATTTCTGATTTTTGTTGCCTTTCACTATAATTTGGTTGGGTTAATATAGGAGCACCTTCTGCATCTAAGGTAGCTGGATGTGCTCTGATGGTTGAAACATATTGTGTTGGATTTTTTGTAGGAAGTCTAAATTGTTCACCATTTGGTCCAACTTCAGCAAAATCTGGATTTAATTCCCAATCAGCACCATTCCATCTCCAATGTCCTGCGCCTTGTCCCTCTTCATTTACATTTTCATTAAGTGTTCCAGCTGCATAAAAGGGATTTCTAGTCCATTGAGCTTGATTATTTTCAGTAGCTCCACCCCATATCCATTGTTGATCTGATGAATACGTACCCTCTTTTAAATTAAAACCAGCATATCTAACAAAAGGTTCTCCAATAATACCTTCGGTATCTACCACTCCTCCCATACCATCATATCCCCCAAGTTGAAGTGGACGTTCACTGGTATATTTCATACCATTAGGATCATCTGTTTCATTTCCATATGTCATAGAGTTAGTTTCCCAATCCCAATTCACTCCCCAAGCATATCTTGGATTATCAAAATTATTTCCAGTTTTTTGAGTAATTTTCCACGCACCAGCACCACCAAGTGCTGGTATTATGTCACGAGTATTATCACTAAATGGATTTGGTTTGTTTCCCCTTTTATTATTTGGTCCAGTAGCATCTGTAATTTCACCTAAGGCAGATGTATCTCCTTCTTTTAACCAAAATACACCTCTAGCATTAACATTAGCTTGTGTAGTGTATAGACCTAAATCGTGTCGAACTGTATCAGGTCTAGTAGCAGGTCCAGATATACCCATATCAGTATGTGGTTCTCTTGGAAATCCAGGTGGAAGTTGAGTAGCTGGATGTGGTGGGAAAACTTCATTTCCTTCTTCATCCACATATATTGCATTATCAAACGAAGAACTTATTGTACGATATTCTGGTTCACTTGAATAAACAAAATTAGTCGCATCATAAAGTTGTTCTAATTTAGCCGCATTAGTTTCATTGGGATAAAGATAACCTTCAGGTGGTGTGCTTGGTATATTTGAAGTGTATAATGATGGTGGTTTTTCAACTGGTGTTAATATTACATATGTACCATCTTGTCTAATCCAATTAGGTAGCCAAACTTTTGCTTCATATTTTAAATAATCATTTTTCTTAACATCCATAAAAGCATTAAGATTTATCACACAACCACCGTCTTTAGTTCTAGTCTTTTGTGAGTAAGATCCAGTAATAGGATCACCACCATATGGTTGACTTGAAGCTTGAACCTTATAAAGACCATTTTCATTATATCCAGGCACTTGAACCTCAACCGATCCCTTAAATGAATCATAATAATTAGGACCTGGAAAATTATAGCTTTGATCAATTAATAATTTGTATGGATTATCAGTTTCAGAATTAATTATTCTTTCAGTGTATTGATCACCCTCTGGAACAGTGCCTATTCTATCAACCAAAACTATATTAGAAAAACTTCTATATGGTGCAACTATAGAAATACCAGGATAAAAATTATCGTCATGATAACCAACATCAGGACCACTTGAGTTTTCAAAAGCCCATTTACTAGTATCAATACCCATACCACTAAGTGCTTGTCCCAATGGTTGTTGACTATACACAGTATATCTTGTGCCTTGTGTGAGGTCTTGAAATCCACTGCTAGCAACTCCATTAGTTGTAGATTGATATATATTCTCTGGTGTTCCCAATGGATGAACCGCATAACCCTCATCCGCTTCACCTTGTGTTCTTCCTCGTTGAACAGTCATAAAATGAGTGGTCATGTCACTACTGCTTACGTGAGCAGATTGTAAGGCTGTATATGTTTTTGGAAATACATCTATAAGTTCATAAGCATTTTTAAAAACTAAACCTTTGATTGAATAAAAACCAGGTTTGGAATAAGTGTGATTAAAGGTTTCTAATCTATCAAATTCATTTGGTGTTTCCACAAATTCTAATGGACTACCATCATCCCAATCTAAATTAGTAACGTAATAATTAAATCCTTTTCTAGTAAATTTAATCATGAAGATGATCCTTGAGTTACTAGTTCAATAAAAACAGTATCACCAGGTGCACTACCCATCGCTACATCTATCAGATTACCAAAAAAGGGACCTATGATTTGAGCACTTGTTCCAGGTGGTCCTGTAATTGACCATCCTTCAGTTATATAATTACTGTTAGCATATGTAACTGAAAATGTTAACGTTTCACCAGCATTACCAGAAGATGGACCGTTAACAATTGCAAAATCAGCTCCAGGACCTGAGATGTTAACTATTATATCAACCGCTCCTTGACCACCACTTCCTTGACCATCACCTCCAAATGATTGATTATAGGCATGTGTTAAATTACTATTAGAAGATATACCAGTTACAAGATATTCATAATACTCTTGACCACTACCTGGATTAGTAACACCTAAAGACTGTCCTGTTAAACCATCAGTTATAAACCAACTATCAGTAATGTCCCAATCTAAATCAGAATTTGTTTTAATTCTTATTGTAAATCCAGCACCAACACCATCCGTGTTATCAATAATTTCTTGAAATATTTCCTCTCTTTTTGGAAAATAAAGATGTATTTCCTCATTTTCATTATACATCTCTGTTACTGATGAAAGATTTCCATAACCTGATGGATAATCATTATATCCTTCAGCTCCAATTATACCAGGATAATTTGTACTGAAAAGAGGTCCTGGATTATAATTATTACCTGGATTTTTTATTGTTAATTTCCAAGTGGTTGGTATAATATTATATATTGGTTTTACTATTACTGGTAAAGGTATTCTTTTATCATTTTCAAAAAAACTTGTAACATTACCAGGTTGCCATGGATCATCAAATCCACTAAAATCTCTTATTGATTTACGACCAGGTCTTAATTGATCTGAAAGAGGACGTGGCTGACCATCAGCATCTATAATTGCTCTAAACAAATAATATAATAAATTTTCTCGATTTGCTATATTTGGATCTTCATCAGTAAATAACTGACTTGGTGTGTATTCATATACTTCTCCTTGAGGAGATGTTAAATGAACAGATGCCAATTGTCCTTGTGGAATTGTAAACTGAAAATTATTATCTTCAATTCTCATACTATCTGAAAGTTGTGCAACCGCTTCAGCATAATACAATACCGTAGCTTGTTTACGATAACTAAGATCAGTAAATGGAGTGTATTCTTCTTGACTCATTGGATTTACAGTAAAATTCTGTGTAACTTGTGGGAAATATGATGCAATTAAATTTAAAAACAAAAGCTGTGTGTCTGTGTAAGCTTGATCTGCATCCTTTACCCAATCGTAAGTACCATTAGTTTGACTCCATGTCCATTGACCACTAGGACTTAATGTTCCTACTTTATCATCAATTAGAGGCGAGTTAGTGTTTATCTCCCAAGTTATGGTGAAATTAGAATCTGGATTAAATGTTGAACCGGCTATTTCAGCAATTCTCCATATACCAGTATAACCCCAAAACGAACTATCTTGTTGAAGCCATTGTTGGTTATTAATTAAGTTATTTGTTGTATATTCAGTATTTAAATTTTCTTCAGCACCTAAAAACCAATAAACAACACTAAGATTATCACCACTTCCTTGAAATGGATTTGATGGTGGTGGAGCTTCTATGGTTTGTGCATATGCATTTGTAGGTGGTGCGAACCCAGGTCCATATCCTGAGGTGTGTGAATAAAGCTCACTAGTGATGGCATTATTTGGATTATTATACGAAGAAGGATAAGTAAAGGCTATTGGTTTTCCTTCAATACTTGGAATAGTAAATCTTTCATGAGTTCTAGGATCATTTTTATCTCTTGGTGCTCCAATAAAAACTTCATATTCACCAGTGGTTTGATAATTTATTTCTAATTCTTCAATAAAAATTTCAGCAGAAGTTTGTGTAAAACCCGCTGGTAATTGTTCTACATAAACATTTGGATCAGTAATATCATCATCTGTTACAACCATAGGTGCACTAAAGGTACGTGAATTTGGAAAAGTAACTTCGCTAACATTATAATTTGAATCAAGATTTCCAGCCATAAAAAAACCTCTACTTTCCCTACTACCACCATCTCGATGATCAATTAAGTTTGTATTTAAAGCTGAATTTGGAAAAGACAATTGATACGCACTACCAGTTGTAACACCAAGTAATTCTGAGTACGCTATTGGTTTTTCACCTTCACTCGCATTACCATCCGCATCTTGATCACCTGCAGGACCTAATATCTCAATGGTTTGTCTTTTGTTAATTCGTTCATCATTTTCGTCACCAAAGAAAGGATGATCAGATGGAATATCTTGATGTTTCAGTGGTTGACCTTCAAATCGTATTCTATGTCTTCTCAACCCATATTGAACCGCAGACACGTTAAATAAAAACGCATTATCAATCTGATCATCTGTAAAAAGTCTTTCTCCAATTCTATCAAGTATTATATCTTCAAATTGAATTTCAAAAACCCCTTTAAAAATTTCTAATAAAAACTTTGATCTAAATCTAAATTCAACATATTTTAAAAATCTATTTGGTTTTGAATTTATTTGATTAGTTGGAATCCATTCAGGTCTTGATAACCATAAATCTAAAATCCCAGCAATTTCAGGTCTAGAAGTAGCATCTATAGTTCCAGGCCAATGTGTATTTACGTCTGCTTGTAAACTATCTCGTTTAACAAAATGATATGCGGCATTATAAAAACCATCTTGTTCTTCTTGATCATCAGATATAGGATCATTAAAACCTAATGCTGGTAGTGGTCCAGCCCAACGATCTCCAACTGGTATTTCTGCTTGAGTACCAGGTTCTCTATTTAACTGTATTTTTTTAGTAACTGGAACTATTTGTTCTTGATCTTCAATTACTATTGGTCTTTCCAAATCAACAAAAGCTTCAGCTGGAATTTCATATATGTGATTATTACTTAAATCACCCCTTTCAAGCATTGATGCCATTGGCAATTGTAAATAGTTAGTCTGTGATTCTCTCTCTTCAACAGTTGAAGTACTGTAATCTAACACTGCACCTTCAACCACAATAATTTTTTCAAGAACTGGTACAGATTGTAATTCTCTTTGGTCTTCATTTAACGTTAATAAAATTCTGTTATTGTATTCATTATAAAGCATTGTGGCATTTATTTCAGGAGGTGATTCATCTATGTCAACCCTTTCCCCTACAACAGCACCAGCTTCTTCTTGTCCTGTGTGATCAAATACAAAATTTATTGGAGCATCTTCTGGATTTTCTTGAATAGCTACTGTCTTAACCCATGTTCCTAGTTGAGCAAAAGTAGTTTGAATAGCGGTTGTTCTATCAGGTTGACCATCGTCATCAAAATTTGATTTGACTGAAATTATTTTATAAGAATCTGAATCTGTGGTTGGTTGTTCAATCTGTGCTTCATATGCAGCTTCCATAGCTCCAAATATAGGACGTATAGCAAAAGGTCTGTCTTGTTGTTCTAAAAGACCAATACCACTTTCATTTCTTTCCTCGTAGGGAACATATTCAAGTACAGTGCCATCAGCAAATGTCGGTGGGTTTTCTGGACCAAGATAGTCTTGATCTAAAGTAGAATCTGGACCAAGATACCACGACTCAAACAAATCACCATCTCTATTCATATCTTTTATATCATAATAATTGTTATTGACATCATCACCAACAAGTGTAAAATATCTATAGGATGATCTAAGAGTTGTATAACCTTTACCAGGATCACTTCCTATAAATAAACTAGTGTTTAATGGAAGTGATCCATACTCAGGTCTAATAGATTCTGTTTCAGGATCTTCATAAACTGTAAGATTATCATTATTTATAGCTACTGTCTCATCGTTTAACACACCTATATTTAGTCTTCCAACACCATGAGTTAATCTTTTCATTAACTTAGTCAAAGGTGTTAATGTGTTTGCTATGTCTTCTTCAATATGTGAATTAAAATTTCTCCAACTATAATTTAATACACTAAAATTTGCAATCACATCTACATATGGTTTTTCACCCTCACCTCTATCGGTTATCAAATATTGTGGACTAAGGTTAAGATTAAAATGACCTCGGATTATTTTCGTGTTAGTAAATGCTATTATTTCATCTGTAACATTTGTTTGTTCTGCTGGTATTGTTAATTCAGAACTGTGGTTTTCATTAATTACAAAATTTTCAAATTCATAACGTGGATCAGAAGTAGCTATTGATAAACCAACATCATGTACAGGTCTTGGTCTTATATTTCTTCTTTCATCATCTATAACATTATCATAAAAATTCTCTGATAATTTGTTAAGTAATTCAGTGGTTGTCTCTAAGTCTTCTGTTAAAAAAAGATTTGTACTTTCATTTAATGCCTCGCCACCCACATCTTCTTTTGCAAATATTTTTACATAACCACTTTTTTCTTGTAAATTACCATCAACCCTAGTAGTTAGATTAACAATTGGATTATGAAACAAATGACCAATTATTTCTGTATCACTACGTGGCATAAAAAAGTTATAAGGATTTTCAATAGATGCTGGTTCTAATGATGGTGATACCGTCCATTTTTCAAGATAAGAAACATCATTTGGATATGCCTCTACTTGTACATAATCACCATTTCCATATAACCCATCACCTACAAGTTCAGCATCAACGACATCAGAACCAAAAACTATAGTTTTATTAAAACCAAGAATAAAAGGCCTAATTGTATCTCTAAATAAAAAATGATCTAAGTATCCATTGTCATTTCTAGGAGAGTTGTCTCGACCTTGTTCACGTAATTCAATACGAAGACTAACCTGTCCCTCAGAGGTTAAATTGTATTCTCTTGGATGTAATTTTTTATCGTAGTAAAAAAAATGTGGTACAGTGCCCTTATTATCTTCTGAAAATGGAAATGTATCTACAGAAAAATTTACCTCTTCTGATATGACAAGATCCCTTGAATCAATTTGCTGTTGAGTTGTTTGAAATTTTAAATTAGAAAATTGTGAACCACCTTTTTTTCTATCATATGTTTGTAATTCCCAAAAATTTCTATTGTCTTCTGTGAACGTACCAAGTTTAAATCTTCCATCGGTATCAACCATAATTCCTCTATGCTTTATTGTAGTGTCTTCTAAAGCGATACCAAAATTAGTTTGATACAATACTGCAATTTGATTGAGTTTTTGTTGAATTCTAAGACGTAAATTATTCCACATCAAACCAGATGGAATAGTTTCCAACTGATTTTGTAGAATATAATATTCTTGACTTATAGACGCTGCAGTTCCTATTGTGTCATCAATATTTTCACCATCTACTACATAAGCATTTCTACCCTGCCACGGTTCTATAACACTACCACTTTGTGGTGTATCTGTATAAGGACCAACAGATTGAAAATTACTTTGGTCAATATCTTTTAGATTTTTACCTTCTATAATTATATCTGACATTTTTAATCAACCTTAAAACCACGAGCTCTTAATAAATCACTTCGACTTATCACCTCTACTTTACAACGATTTCCAAATGTACTATTTGCTACAAGACCACCTGATACCATTTTGTGATTTAACCAAAACATTGAATCTTCTAACATATTTAGTATATTATTAGATTGCTCTTCTTTAATTAAAGGATTATAAGTTGCACAAATAAAAAACCACTCATTTAAATCATCTGTTGGTATTTGTGTGTGTTGATTAAATATAATTAAAGGATCAATCGTACCTTCTTCAAGAGCTGGTTGTTTGTTTTCTAACGTGTTGTATTTTGGTGCACCATTGATTCCAACATGACTATCAAATATAGCTCCATCTTCATAATAAAAATTTTCATAAACAACAAGTCTTACCATTCTACGATTTGTAAGAATTGGACTCGGAGTATTATCTTGAGATTCTTCAAAAGTTTCCACATGACTATCTATTCTAAAACTTGGTTTTGTTTTTAAAAGTGGATTACCATATGTCATCAATGTTCCACCAGTTGTGTTGTTTAAAAATCTAACCCACATCGTTACAGTAAATCCATCTACAGCCCAAGAAGGACCTGTAATTTCTTGTCCCACTACAACATCAATCATTGGTGGTGGACCTCCCATATTTGGTTGCCAATTAGGATCAATTTGCTGAGTTACAGTTTCTTCACCACGTGTAACTGTTTTTTCAAATTCCATAGGATTATCTGTGATATTTTGTAAAACCACTGCTTGATTTAATCTTCGTATTTTTACAAATCCTTCTGATTTATTTTGATATTCAGGTCTTGAATCAGATACTTCTTGAAATTCATTATCAACATCTTGTAGATATTGATTCAAAGTGTTTCTCATATTTTCTAAAGTACCTAAGTTTCCTTCATAATTATCATCGTTTATTCTTACCATTACTGCTTCATTATTATCAGGATCTTCATTTATCCTATTACTAGGATCACTAGTCAATGATTCTCCCACACCATCGTCATCTACATCTTCAAATGTTGGTGGAGCTCCAATAAACTGTAGAAAAGTTTGATAAAAAGTATTCAACTCACGTTGCCTTACAGCTTGATTTGGTAATAACTCTATGATATTTGTATCTAGAATAAAACGTGCTTTATCAGGATTTATTTTAGTTCCAAGTTTTACCTCCGTTAATTGAGATAAATTTAATTTATTTACCCACTCATCAGGTCTATCAATTGTATTTCCTTCTTCATCAGTTATTTGTTGTCGTAAATCACCTGTTGCTTGTTGATAAAAACTATGTCGTTCAGCAAATAAAATTGTTTCACTAAAATTACCATCGTTATAATTTATATTAAAAGTTCTTATCTCTAAATAAAAAAGTGGTGAGTCTGGTTCATCTTCATTAAAAGGTATTGGTGGATCAAGATCCAATGATGATATCCTAGATTGATTTATTGGTGTATTAGCTGTGACAGTAACTTCATTATCTAATTTATCTGATATGTCAACTAAACCAGTCGCAGCAGCTTCTAAATTACCCATTATGTAACCAATGATAGAACTTATCTGTGTTTCACCATTTTGAAAATCCTTAATATTTTCAGGAGTATTTCTATCTTTTTTAAATATTATTAATTGATCATCTTCTGATTCTCTACCTATTTTATATCCAATTCCATCTTCTGATACCGTGGTTTGATATGATTTTATATCTCCAAGATCACCATCTATCAAATCCGAATTAAAAAACTTTTCATATATCTTATCAGCAAATGCTTCTCTGACTTGATTTTCATCAATACTAAGCGCTGGTGGTATAATTTCTGGAGGTGGTGGTGGTATTCGAGGTATTAAAATTCTCGGAGTTTCTATGCTACCATTTACAACATCTTCATCATCGTAGTGTATATACTGATAATTTATTCTGAATTGTGCAAACCCACCAAGTAAAGAATATGGTACTCTAATTATTTGTAGTGGAATATTTACACCACTTACTGGACTATAAATTCTTCTATCAAATTCGTATGGTATATTTATTTCACCCTCTAGTTGATCGATTGTAATAGTAAATCTGTCAAACATTTCTTGACTAAATTCATCATCAACTATACCATCAGAACTAGCTACGATTGCTCCACCAGTATCAGTTACTTGAACTACAAAGTTTAACTCTTTTTTCTGTGTTTCTGAATAATCAATCCACTGCATTTATTATACTCCTGATTCCTCACCAGCTAAAACTTCTGTTTGAAAGGGTAATATAGTAGTACTTGGATTATCTATTAATTGCTCACCTAAAGTATTTTGTATTAATTCAATCAACTGTTGATCAGTTGATGATATAACACTAATAGTTAGTAAATAGTTATACAAATCTTGCCATCTTTCAGAAGTAAACGATCTATCTGCAATCCATTGTTTAAATTTTACACTTGATAGATTATCTAAATTATAGTCTTTAGAATTATCATTTAAAAATTTAATTACTCTTTCACGAATACTAGGTTTAACTAAATCAATATGAAGTCTACCAACACTCTCATAATTTACAAGTCTACTATCAACCAAAACATGTCTACTAGGATTATAAGCAATTTTAGCATTTGTAAAATCTAATTGTGATAATATATTTATTGGACTACCAAAAAAATTTCCATATAAATTTATTATAATTGATTGTGGAAACTCTTGTGGTAAAGATGAAGACTCTTTTTTATTTAACGTATAAGTACAAAGGTGTTGTTGCACTGAATCATATTCTTCTTCTGGTATATCAAACTCAGACAAACCACCATTGTTTATAAAATCTATAGCACTTAAAAATTTATCTTGATCAGTAAAAAAGAAATTTAAAGGGACATTATCAAAATCATAAGCATTACCAGAATCTACCATTCTTCTCAAAGAATCACCGTAGAGATAAGCATTATATGTTGAATGTAATGCGTTCAATGGTGATAGAAAATTAGAAAGATTTGGTTCTTGTGATATTGGATCTTTAACACGTTCTATAAAAAAATTATACAACTCGTCTTCTGAATTACTAGTTTGACTTATACGTGAGGTAAACTCGTTTGGTTGAGCTATTACAGGCTCCATAGTTTTCCAAGCAGCACACCAATAGTAATCACGAGCTATAGCATTCCATTTAGAACAATTACCACTTTCAGCTTCAAAAAATTGACAGTTACTACATTTTCTACCAGTTAGTAATCCTTCAACACCTTCGTTGTTTGAGTTTTGATAAGCTGGTGGGAAACTAGCTGGTATTGGTTCAATAGGTTCTTCTTCATACATCGGTGGTGGTGGTGGTGGTGTACCTATGTAACTTATTTCCCAAAACTTACCAAGAATATTATCTGGATCATCAATCATTATATTGTAATCAGTATCACCTTTTATTTCAGTAAATGTATTAGAGGTATCACTTTTCGCACTAACATTTGATTTAGAATCACTTTTAAATAAGTTAAATTTTTTCTTTTTCTTTTTCTTCTTCTTTTGTCCTTTCTTTCCAAATTTATTTTTTATAACAGAAGTGTAGGTGCTAACAGTTTGACCATTAGTTGAAAGTTCATCTATTTGTATAATCGGTATATCTTTATTATTTTCTATAAATTCATTAATTGGAATACTTTGCATACCATTAAACTTTCTTAAATTACTACCATCATAAACCTTTATGATAAGTGTTTCACCAGTTGTTTGGTTTATTGTTTCGGTGTTAAATGTAGTTTGTTGCTGTTTACTTTCTTGCTCAAAAGGTGTTATGTTTGTTATCATTGTTTCAAGTAAAGGTACACCTGTTCCAGGAACATAAATCACTATTGGTCTACCAGGTGTAAAGGGTGGATCTTTTTCATCAATGGTAAAATTATTGTCAATTAAAAATAACCTACCTTGTATACGTTCAGCCGTAGCTACATATGTATTATCAGGACCTGAATTACCTAATATTTGATATTGATACTCCACACCTTGAATCAATGATTTGGTTTCTGATAGTTCTATCTTTATAGTTCCATAACCACCACCATAGCTACTCATTCCATAACTAAAAGATCCAGTTGCCATGTTAACTCCTTATTATAAATTCAAAATCATCATCATACACAATAGTTTGACCATCATTATGGTTTACCTTGAGTAATACTTTGTAAGCCCTATTAGGTTCAAATGTATTTAAGTCTTGTGTAAAATATGGTGATATGGGATCACAACTCATAGTGGTGTATGAACTAAACGGTATGACATCCTCATTTGTCGCCATGTCAATTATTGAATATGACGCTGAACCCTCAGCAAAATAACTACCACTTACAGTCTGTATCGATGTTGTGAAACTCTTATTGATATATCTTTTACGAGCACCAAATCTAAATTTAACGGTTTCAGTTTCTTTATAAGCTTCTCTTGTGTGTAATTGATACACATAGTTTTCTGATTGACCAGATAAATCTAATGGAGTCAAACTACCTGTGTTTGAACCAGTTGCTGGTAAATGATCATCCCAACGTAGTTCTAATTTCGGTGAATAAATTGTATTGGTTTGTCTTGAAAAGAATTTTAAATCTTCTGATTCACCAGTTTGTAAAGTATGATTTATAGTTGTTTCTACTATTGATGAAGATGTAGATGATGATATTGCCAATGTGTTTGTCTGTATTGAAGCACTGGCATCATTACCCATACCAGCATGATTAGTGCAATAGTAATATAATGAACCTGTTGTAGAATCAGTAACATCTATTTTAACATAAGCACCAGTAGTACCAGGATCACCTACTGCAGTAACACCAATACTGTATAAATTAGTTCCTCCAGGCCCACTAGTTTTTGTTGAACTAAACCTAAAGGGATGTCCACCACCAGCAGCATTACTACTGTCATGTTGTAAAAATCTATATTGATTACCAGAAAGTAGTGTTAGATTTGGAGTTGTGACTCCATCTATAGCATATTTATTTCCACCATCACTTACAACTGTTACACTAAATGATGATGTAACACCAGTTCCACCAGCCTTACCAACAAGTGCAGTAGAAGCAGATATAGCTAATGATTCTGATATGGAACTAGATGTTATAGTACCAAGCTCTGAACTACCTGAAAACCTAAGTAGAAATCCATGATTTTGATTCACACCACCAAACCATTTTTTTGCTATTGATGTAACATCCATTTCGATGTCAGGTGATGATAGTGAAAACGATTGTGTGACCTCATCTTCACCTATATAAGTACCACCAGCATTTGACCAAGTTATTTCAGATATATCATCACCACGATTTTGCCTATTCAACCAACTACATCCAACAGTTGTTTTTGGATTATCTACTTCTTTACCAATACCCTCATCCCAAGATTCACTTAGAGGATAAGCAGCTATATTGTAATCATTACTAAGTCCACTTGTTCCAGCAGTTTCATAAAGTCTTAATACTAATTTATAATCACTTGGTAATACAGAGGAACTAATGTAACTCTCTACTTCATCAGTATCAAACTGAACTAACATTCTTGTTGGTGCATGAAACTCTTTATTTCTAAAAACTTTTTTTAGTTCTAAGATTTCATCTTGACCTACATTTTTATCTTGAAAGGTAGTACCATCAGATTCTCTAGAACCACTATCGATAAAGGTATCTTTTGTAGCAAAAAATGAACGATGCATTAGATTACCCTCCCATAGATATCTGTATTTGGATTTCGTAATTCAAAAACTGCTGGTGTTATAGATGGTTTTATAACATCTGCATCTTCTGATAGCGCTGTTTCAAAATCATAAACAAATCCATATCCAGATGTTCCATCTGATATAGTTCCACCACTGGCATTTAAATTACAAAGTCGTCTTGTTGTACCAGTAAACTCAGGTGTTGGAGATTGGTTACCAAAATTTTGAGTTATCTTTAACGTAGGAATGGCAATTACACCATCTAATCCTAGTATTTCATATTTTAAATTATTTAAATTTATAGGTTGACCAAAGTGCATTTTATCTATTAAAAAATAATCTCGTATTACATCAATAACCTCTAGTTTAACATCAGTTGGATTAAATCTCCTATCAGCATTTACTTGAAAGTAAACACCAAAATTAATAAAATATGCTGAAAAATTACCAGTTACATTACCATCAGCATCGGCAGTAGCAAATCCAAAATCTAAAGAATCATTTATCATTCTAAATTGTTCTAAATACATTCTCAAATTGTTTATGGCTAATAAAGGAGTTTGTACTAATTGTCTTTGTTGATTATAAGACAATGTATAAATTTTTAATCCACTGACATTATTTAATCTAACCACTTGAGCTTTAGCTATATTACCAAACTTAGCAGGTAAGTTAAGTATTCTAGCAGCATAATCCTCACGAGTAACACATCTTAATTGTGAGGCAAAAAATGTTTTAGCATTTTCTTTTATCTCTGTTATAGTTTCACCATCAGTTCCACCACTAGCTGGTTCAAGATTGGTCACAGTTATTTGCTCATCTGAATTAATTACGTTTGTTAATTCACCAGCTTGAACATTAGAATCAGCCCCACCACCAACTCTATAGGTTACAGTTAATACAGTGTTAGTTGGAGTTTCACCAAGATTCAATGAATTGTTTGTAGTTAAATTATTTAGAGCAGCATTTATCACAGTGGATGGTACACCACTTGTCGACATACCTTGTTGTTCTATTGTTGAAAATAAACCAGCACTAGATGATCCTGATATATTAAATTTATACAATCCATTACCAAATTGTAATTTAGTGTTATTAGTTTCAGGATCAACCTTACGAACAAATTTTTTATTTGTCTTTACATATTCTAAAGTATATGGTATTGATACATCAACACTAACATTTTGTACACCCTCTCCTAAAGCTGAAATAATACCTTGATTATAAGCACTACCATCTCTATCAGGATCATCACTATAATGAATTTCTTTTAAAATTCTATCTTGAGCTAAATAATCTACCTCATAATACTTCGCTTGAGAACTATCCCTTACATCTAATATCTCAACCACATTAGTCTCATCTAAATCTATTTCTAAAAATTTAGTTGGAGATGTTATAGTAAAAGATTTTATTTTAGTTTCACCAGATACAGCATTTACAAATCTCGTTATTTTATATTTAATAGCAACTCCCGCATCATTACGAGTTATCACTTCTTCTCGATTTTCAGTAGTTATATTAAAATCAATTTCACCTAAAGTTTCAAATACTAATTCTGTATTTTCTGTTGATCTAATCTGTAAACCACTGTTGATTGGATTACTTAAATTACCTGAAAGAGTTGTATAATCAGGTTTACCCAAATCATCACCAGGTGATGTTATTGCATCTATTTCAGTACTAACAGATAACCTAACAATAGATGGTGTCGTTGGTGTTGTTTTATATCCTAAAAACTCTGCTAACCTAAGAACATTCTTACGTTCAGTAGCAGTGGTAAGTAGACTTTCTTTATAATTATAATCAATGTAGTAACTCAACACGTCACCAACGTAACTTGCTAATTCTATCAACATCATTCCAGGCGATGTCTCATTGAAATCCTTATAGGTATCAGGAAAATATGATTTAGTATATTCTATGAGATCAGCTTTTATAGTAGCAAAATCTTTACTGGTATAACTTACATTTGACGGTATCACTGCTTGTTTTTTTGTGTAAGGCATATCTCTACTCCACCACCACACCAACAGATTGTAAATCAGTGGGTGTGTTTTTAATATTAAATTTAATAAAAATATTTATTTGTTCCTTACCCTTTTCAGGTAAAGTAATATCTATTTCTCTTAACTCAACAAAAGGTAACCAAATTTGAAATGTATCCACTATATCATTTTCAATTTCTACTACAGTATCATTGGTTATCTGTTCAAATAAAAATCTTCTTATATTCATACCAAGAAATGGTTGAAACAATCTTTCACCTCGTTGAGTTGTTAATAACATTTTAATATCTTCTTTCACAGCATCCATTGTTGTCGTAGTAGATGTAAAATATCCATCAGTAGTACCAGGTTGTCTACCCAATGGCATCTGTAAACCAACACTTATCCTAGTGTCTTGGTCTTCAATAAATCTATTTACTCTGTTATTTGGTATTGCCATTTGTTAATTCTTTACTGTTAAAGCTTCAACTTTTGTTGTATTTACATTTTGGTTTACTTCCTTTCGACCATGCTTATTACTTCGTTCACTTACCTGTACATCAATATCAACAAAACCAGTGTTTGCCTGAGCGGCAGCAGAACCTTTAACTTGTATACCACCAGGTTTAATCCTACCAGCTGCTTCTAAATTAGTAATGTTTAATATCTGTCTAGACATCCATGATTTTATCGCTTCCATTTGATCAAGACATTTCTTTTGAATTTTTAGTCGACTTGCTTCAGGCATATCATTATACACCTGTTGACCTAATCCATCAATTTCAATTTGAAGTAAATCTTCTGATAAATCTCCTTTTGTTTTAAATGCCATTTCCTGGTCCTTTATTAAACTTAGCCTTTTCTTCCACCTTTTTCATCACACCTGAATAATCTTTGTTAAGAGCATTTGCTAAATGATCAGGTAATCCAGCAGTTTCATCCATTACAGAAGAAGTCTCTGCTTCTTTATTGATATCCTGCCATTCACCTGAATCAGCAGTCTCTTTAAGTAAATTATTTAATATAGAGTCCTTTGTCATCGGAACTCTTTCAGTCGATGATTTTTTTTCGACTGCTTTAGTGGTAGTTACAGATGGTGTTTCATTAAGTATTTCATCATTTATCTTACTAACCAGTACTTCTTTTAACTCTTTACGAAGTCCAGCAAGAGAATATTCTATTTCTTCTCTAACTACTTCTCTTATTACTTTCTTAAATAAAGATAACTTCATTTTAACTCCTATTCGGTTCTATGAAATGGTGTTCACTTAAAAAACTAGCTAAATTATTAGCTCGATCTGTAGTTGGTACACCATCTACTATGTTTAAATTCTCTCTTGTACTACTGAGTTGTATCGGAGTTTGACCTGGTATCAACTCACCACCCTCTAGTAAATTAAAATCTGATATAATTTTATTAACTTCCGATTTTAAAGTACCTGGTGTTGTCAAACTTTCAAATACTGATAATGGTGTTGGTGTTCCAGGAGGAGCACCTACTGAATATGAATCTCCTATTAGTCTTAATATCCTAACTAAAAGTTCTCTTAATTTATCACCCAATACCATAGGTTCAGTTCTACCCTTTGATTGTTTTCCTATATAAATATTCTTAGAATCAATTACTGAGAAACCTTTATTACTTATAGCAATATTCTTATTTGCTCCTATGTTTATGTTTCTATTAGAAGAAACAACAACATCATTTACTAATGTATTAAAAGTAATTTTATCAGAGGAAATGATAATTTGATCAAATTCTCTTTGTTCATTATCGGTTGGAAGTTTTACCTCACCATATTGATAATTAAATGTTTTCTCTTCTTGTACATCATTTGAAAATTCTGTTATAGCATCTGTATCAATTGATAGTCTGTAGTTATTACCATCAACAGGAAAATTATCACCTATTGTACCTAACGATGTCATAGCAAATATAGAACCACCATCACTTAAAGTTTCTACGTTTCTTAAATTGTTATTAGATATTATAATTTTAGGATTTTGATGTCTAGCACCAATTCTAATGGCATTACCATATCTACCCTCTAACATAAGATCAGAAAAATTTGATTCGGCGTATTCTACTAGAGCTGGATTTACAGCATTTTCTAAATACTCTATTGGAAAATCCATTGATGTGTGTCTTGGTTTTGATAATTTTTTTACTTTCTTTTTGGGTATGTTTTTATTATATCCATTTTTGATATCTTTATTAAATACTGAAATTATATTAGAAACAGTACCCGGATCGTATGTATTGTCAGGTGATTCAGATGGTTTATTCTTGGTGTTTATCGGTCCTAAATAATAATACCTACCTTCTATTGAACAATAAAGAATTAAATCACCTCGTGTAATTGAATCTTGAACTCCTCTAAATAAAGGGTGTGCTGAAAAAACAGTTTTACGAATTCCTCGATTACCTTTTGGAGTAAATTCTACTCTCTGTGGTTCAGTTTGATCTCGTTTAGTTGGATGATAGTCATTGTAAGATGTATGAACTCTTTCAACATGTCCTGCACGAAATTCCATTATGAATCTCCATATTTTTTTCTTAGTTCCTCTATACCCATCTCATCTGATTTTTTCTGTAAGTCTGTAGATACATCCTCAAGAGCATTCATTAGCTCTTCTTTTTCTTCATCACTTAATAATGTAACATCAGATTCAGCCGTCATAGTCTTAGCCATAAGTCTTTGATATAACGTTGCTAACTTAACTAGGTTATCATCATTCTTAATTCCTACATCCATCAGTTCTTTTATAATAGGTCCTACAACAGCAATATCTTCTATACCTTGTATGTAACCATGCACCTCTTGGATTAAGAGATCAATTTGAGTCTTTTTAAGTTTAGAATTCTCG
>MDSV01134378.1_pt1 | contig 19448 bp, 17 predicted proteins | sample 810851 | NCBI WGS metagenome assembly MDSV01 (sample SAMN05326640, study PRJNA326480) | marine metagenome | isolation source: seawater | place: Atlantic Ocean: North East | collected 2012 | reverse complement strand
TTCTTCACTCACGCGGCATCGCTGCATCAGGGTTTCCCCCATTGTGCAAGATTCCTTACTGCTGCCTCCCGTAGGAGTCTGGGCCGTGTCTCAGTCCCAGTGTGGGGGGTCATCCTCTCAGACCCCCTACTGATCGTCGCCTTGGTGAGCCGTTACCTCACCAACAAGCTAATCAGCCGCGGGCTTATCCTTGAGCGATAAATCTTTGATCCGAAGATATTATAAGGTATTAGCAGTCGTTTCCAACTGTTGTTCCTTACTCAAGGGCAAATTCCCACGTGTTACGCACCCGTCCGCCACTAACACCGAAGTGTCCGTTCGACTTGCATGTATTAGGCCTGCCGCCAGCGTTCATTCTGAGCCAGGATCAAACTCTTAAGTTTGAAATCCAGCATCATCTTGCGCTGGCAATAAATTGCCAATTCAAAATTCACTGTTAAAAAAAATTAACAAAAACCTGCACGTTTTATGCATACGAGATACACAAAGTACAGATTTTAGTTTTATATATTAAGCAAATGCCCAACAAAAAACCAGAACCGCTACCTGCGTATCCCTTCTTCCAAAAATACAATGTCCAAGAACCGCGCATCAACAATAAAAGCCTAAGCAAACATTGTCTCCGCTTAACGTATCCGAAGATACAGTCTCATTAATAAAAACGAATGCACACATATAAACATGACTTGTTTAAAAAGCAAGCCTAAAATGGCATTTATTTTTATATTTTTAATGATCAGACTTACATCAAATTTGAAGCAGTCTCCGCTCACCGAGATGCGCTTTATAGAACGAACAGCATCGCCGTGTCAAACATAAAAACGCAAAAAAATGAAAAAAAAGTAAATTATTTTCACGATCCTTGAATCTACTAGGCTTTTATTAAAATTTACTTAACCAAATAATAGACTTTTTTTCTAAACACGATAGGCTTCTAACTATGGAATACTGGACATTTGGATATGGGTCTCTCGTCAATCAAAGCACATGGGACGATACCAAGATAACTAAAAAGGCCACTCTCAATGGATGGCAAAGAGAATGGCGACACAATCTCGAGCCAGACACTTATGCGCACCAAACAGCCCTTACGATCAGCCAACACTCCAATCAACAAATAGACGGCATCCTTGCCAAAGTGAATGAATATGACCTAATTTACCTAAAAGAGCGCGAAAAGAATTACGAAATACATTATCTTGAGCACACTCAGTTCATCGACCTCAATATAGATGGACAAATTTTCACACATATATCAAAGCCCGAGAATCATGGATGGGCAAGCAACCAACACCCTATTTGTCAAAGTTATATAGACGTTGTCACCCATGGCTATTACAAGACATTTGGCTTGGATGGTCTTAGACGCTTCATGGAAACCACAATAGGGTGGAACCTACCTATTCTAAATGACCGAGAGAATCCTCAATATCCTCGTGCTCAAAAAATTAACCAAAGCTTCCTAGACAAAGTAGATATACTTATAAAAGAAGCCGCCGCGGCTGTTTAAACACTTTCAAAGCTTCACCTTGATATTGACCATAATGCAAATCCATAAATTGCGTCATCACGCACAATAAAGACTTCGCCATATCTCTGAAAGCATACCCTTGTGCCGTTGTATTTTTAAACCTTTGCCCATTATGATTGATCGCTATCTCTAAGTCTTTATGTAGCATATCAACAATATTTATAGCACCTCGATCATATCCATAAGCTAACAAGAAATTCTCAAGCATTTTTCGTCCACATACATCAGACAAGATTAAAGCAACGAAGACCATAAAGTCATGCTGATATGTGCCTCGATCTGCCATGCGTATTTCAACCCTATGCCCCATAACATCACCTTGCTTATCCTTAATCGCCGCAAGTTTAACGTCATTATATTGCATCTTCTCTATCATGAAAAAATTATCAGCTGTTTGAAGTGCCTCTGGCAGCATAGAAAAGCTCTCTCTATCCGGATTTTCAAAAACCTGTGCCTCTCCCGTCGCATCCATAAACATCATCGCTGGCACCGACTTAATGTGTTCAACATGTTTATTAATAAGCTCCTGTCCATTTTGAGCGGCAAAGAAATAGTCTTGAATATCTGTTCTTTTCCCCTGCCCATGTCGGCGATAGGCCATCATATGTTTGCTTTGATGAGATGAATTCTCCGTTAACATCGTTAAAATTGGAATTAGCATACTCGCCAACTGACAGATTTCTAACGCCTCATCCAGTGTTTCAAAACCCAAAGACACATGGATACCTGTGGTCATAACACAATGTTCAACGATTCTTTCTTTATTCAATTTTTGTAAGTGTCTTAACAAACCGTCCGCTCTTGGGTGTCGTATGCGCAAAGCAAGGGCATCCTGTAGCGTAAGAGCAGGAAAGAATGGCAGCGCATATAATATATACCCCAGATTATTTGCTACCGTCTGCATTCGCTGATTAGACTCTGCATTCTCAGCAAACAACAATTTTAGGTCACCTGGCTCATAAGCATCTGTCTTTGTTTCGAACACACCTGCGAAAATCTCTCGGCTATGGTCAATTTTTTCTTTGAATAGCATCTGTGCAAATTCTTCAGTCGCTCTTACTGAAAGTGGTCGCCCGATAGCATCCGCAATAAGATGCTCTGTTTCTGTACCGATTTTACGGCCCATTGGCTTGTATGTATTTAGAATAGTGTTTTGTATATCTTTTTTCATTGTCTTTTCCTTGCGCTATAAGCTCGCCGAAAAAGAAAAATCAATAAATAAGGATCATAACATCACCATACGCCGCTTTTCTCTTCCAGCGGCATAGCAATTTCATTGTTTACTATATATATGTGAGAAGTCGTGCCGCTTGTTTAAAAGCGCCACCACCAAAATGAACAGATTTGTATTACTGTGTTATTCATATAAAACATTTAAATGATAAATTAAAAAATAGTCAAATAGGTTTTTGTGAACTCTAGCCTATTAGCTCGGAAACAAATTTAGGTCAACCGCCATATAAGGTACACCAGCACCAATAGCTACCGCGCCTAGAGACGTTACAAAGACAGGTGCAACATTACGACCTACCGCTACAGCTGCTTTCGCTTTGTTACCATTCGTCTTTACTAAGACTGCTTCGTAGATATTTGACAGATCTTTTTTGAAAGCGCAATAAAATGCAACCATGCCCGCAACCGCAGGAACTATCGCTTTTGCTATATCAGCTAATGTAAAAGCTTGAACCAAATCCATCTTATATCTCCTATAATCTTGTGAGATATAAGATAGCTTTATAATTATGTAAAGTCAATAAAATTAATTAACGACGATCTTCTTCGGCACGACGACGTGCTTCTTCATCTCTACGACGCTGATCTTCTTCGGCACGACGACGTGCTTCTTCATCTCTACGACGCTGATCTTCTTCGGCACGACGTCGCGCCTCTTCATCCCTACGCTCCTGATCCAAACGAGCCTGCTCATCTCTACGTTGTTGATCTAATCTAGCCTGTTCATCGCGATCCATAATATTCTCCTCTTCTTATACAATTGATATTACCTTAATATAAGCAAATGAATAACAAAAAACAAATTTTAGTGACAGGCGGCGCTGGGTTTGTTGGCTCGCACTTAGCTGAACATCTCATAAAGGCTGGCCATAAAATCACCATTCTTGACGCTCTTACTTATGCGGGCAACCTTGATAATTTGACCTCAATCATCGATTCTCCAAATCTTACATTCATAAAGGGCAATATATGTGATACGTCTCTGGTCAAACAAATCTTAGAAAAACATCATATTGATATAATTTTCCATTTAGCCGCAGAAAGCCATGTAGATCGCTCTATCCAAAGCCCTTCGATCTTTGTCCAAACTAATATTTTAGGCACCCAAAGTCTGCTGGAAGCCAGCCTTGAACATTACCCTTCACAAAAACACTTCCGTTTCATTCATATCTCAACAGATGAAGTCTTTGGCAGTCTTAATGAAACAGATATGCCCTTTACCGAGAACAGTCCCTATCATCCAAACTCTCCTTACGCCGCCAGCAAAGCAGCTGCAGACCATCTGGTGATGAGCTATCACCATACCTACGGCCTGCCTATGAATATCAGCTATTGCACCAATAATTACGGCACACGACAACATAGAGAGAAATTTATACCAACAATCATCCATACAGCCCTGTCAGAGCAGCCCATTCCCATTTACGGCAATGGTCAACAGATCAGAGACTGGATCCATGTAGAAGACCACTGTCGAGGGCTCTTAGCGATTATGGAGAAAGGAAAGATAGGTGAGCGTTATGGATTCAGTGGCCATAATGAATGGCACAATATCGATCTAACACATTTGATTTGTGACTTACTAGACACACATAAACCACGTAGTAATGGGAAATCTTATAAAGATCTCATCAGTTTTGTTGAAGATCGTAAAGGACACGATACGCGCTATGCCTTTGATAGTAAGAAAGCAAAGAAAGAGCTAGGGGTTGAGCCAAAAGTCAGATTCAATCAAGCACTAGAACAAGTTTTATTAGACAGCTATAATAAGTTTCGATAAAACATTTTAGCTAAGATAATAAAACAATTGGAAAATATCATTATGGTTGGTAATCAAACGCTGATTAAAGAATACGAAACAATACATGCATCAACTTCTTGGGGAGGTACATCTGTTAAAAACTTGCGCTTTATTAAGCCGCTGGTAGATATTTGTAATCCGAAATCCATCATTGACTACGGCTGCGGTAAAAGTCCTCTACTTGACAATTTAAGTCTCGACGCTTCTGTTGAAAAAGTACGTTATGATCCAGCTATTCCAGAATACAGTAAAGTAGAGAACAAAAAAAACGACCTATTAGTAAATTTTGATGTGCTTGAACATATTGAAGAGGAAGATATTGATGATGTTTTACGACACATGGCTTCTTTATCGAAAAAAGCGATCGTCGTGATTGACATTAAGCCTGCAGAATTAACGCTTTCTGATGGTAGAAATGCCCATGTCACACTTAAACCGCGAGAGTGGTGGGAAGCTAAACTGACACCTCATTTTGGAAAGCTTTACCCTGTCAAAACCAAAAGAAGTGGCCGTATAGGCTTTAGAAACTTCTCTTTGAGCCTTGCTGAAAAAATTACATTTTATGCCTTACGCATAAAAGAGACACTAAAATATTACTTATTTAAACTGAAACAAAAACTGTAAAGAGACACAGATTTTGAACATCACCATTTTACAAGATGATAAGCCTGGGCATTTCAATCAATCAGAAGGCATATTACTTGCTTTATCCCGCCTTCAGGACGTCACTGTTGAGCGTGTAGAGCTGCATAAAAAGCACTTATTACCTCAAAAATCACTCCGTTTTTTACTAAAAAGAAGACTTCTTAGTTTTCCCATTCTTTGGGCGCTTGCTTATAAAAACAAGTTGAAAGACATACCAAATTCCAAACTTATTATATCCGCAGGCGGAGACACGCTCCTAGGCAATGTAATTTTGGCAAAAACTATGAATGCAAAAAACATATTTGCTGGCTCAGTCAGAAGTATTTCGCCTTCACTTTTTTCAGCTATTTTAACACCCTATAGTGCCAACAAAGGCAAACAGAATCACATTATCTGCTTAAAACCCGCGCCTCTAATTTTACCTCCCATGAGTGAAAAAACGGCAAAGAATAAAAAAGTTGTAGTCCTTTTAGGCGGTCCTAGTGGTGACTATAGTTATGACATGGCCGAATGGGATACATTAATTTCATTTTTAGAAAATTACAGCAAGCACCAAACATACACGGTAGATGTTTTCACCTCAAGAAGAACACCTGATGCCTTAATAGCTAAACTAGATACTTTAACGCACTCAATCCAGCTACATAAACATACTAGCACCAAAGTAGACATCGTCTTTAAAAACTGTATCGAAGCACATCATATTTTTGTGACCGAAGATTCTACATCAATGATTACTGAAGCGATCGCTGCACAGCGTCCTGTCATAGCATTAAAGCCATCTAATTATAATAAAAACTCAAACGACAACAGATATCTACAAGAACTTATAGGCCATAATTGGTTAAGAACAATTACCATTGCAACTTTAAATAAAGAAACGATAGACAGCGCTTTAAAAGAAATTCAACCCATGAAAGAAAATCACTTAGACTTTCTTGCTGCAGCGCTTCAAGAAAAATTGGGACTCTAACATTTTGTTTACTTTATAATCCTTGAAAAATGGCGCAAAGCAGATCAAAGTACATAAATGAGCGTTACTCTTATTCTTCTCACCATCTTATCTGGAATCTGTCTTCTTCTTTGGGGCTTACGTACGGTGAAGCGTGCTTTCCTGCGTGGCTATGGCGCACAACTTCAGAAAACAATCGCTAAAGGCACAAAAAATCGTTTTCTCGCTTTCTTATCAGGGCTTGGCGTGACGATGCTCTTACAAAGCTCAACGGCAACGGCGTTATTAACCGCATCCTTCGTAGGTCGAGGATTGATGGCTGCAAGCATGGGCATCGCCGTCATGTTAGGGGCGGACATAGGAACTGCTCTGGTCACACAACTTCTGTCATTCAAAATGAGCTGGCTTGCCCCACTTATGATTTCAACGGGTGTTATTCTTCATTTATCTTATGATGAGGGCAGCCGCACGCGCTACCCAGCACGTATTATTTTAGGCCTTGGTTTCATGCTTACAGCATTAAATATCATCCATGAAGCCTCTGCCCATTTAGCAGATTCCGAAACACTACAATTAATTCTTAGCCCGCTACTACAAGAGCCTATATTAGCCATTTTAACAGCTTCTTTGCTGGCTTATATATTTCATTCAAGTCTTTCGGCCATCCTACTTTTTGCAGGTCTAGCCATGAATGGTGTCCTGCCACTTGAGCTTGCATTGATATTTGTGATTGGCGCCAATCTAGGTGGTGCGTTGATAGCGTTTGTCGCCATGTCCAAAGACACCGCCCAAGCACGGCTAATCCCACTCGCCAATATTCTGATGCGTGTCGTGATTGCGAGTCTCTCTATGTTTTTCATTCAAGACATACTGCGCCTTATTACCGAAATTGACACTTCCGTCATCCAAAAAGTAATTTTGGCGCATATAGGGTTCAATGCATCAGCCGTGATCTTATTTTTACCCTTTGTTGGCTTTGTTGAGAAACTATGTACGAGACTACACCCAGTTACTGCACCAGCCAGTGAAAAACGGATCATGCCACGTCATTTGGATCGCAAAGCATTATCTACACCATCAATCGCCCTTTCTTGCGCAACACGCGAAACCTTGCACATGGCTGAAATTTTAGAGACCATGCTCAAAGATAGCTTTGAAGCGATCAGTACAGGGACAGAAGCTTTTATTCAGCAGGTTAAGGAAGAGGACGATATTCTTGATCGGATTTATGGCGAAACAAAGAACTACATCATTCATCTAACCCGTGAAGAGCTAGATGATAAAGAAGCCACACGCTCCATGCATATTATGACCTTTGCTACTAATTTAGAGCATTGCGGTGACATTGTTGATAAGAGCTTGATGGAGCTAGCTCGTAAAAAAATCCAAAACCGCGATCAATTCTCTGAAGAAGGCCTCGCAGAGATTAAAGCTTTTTACGAACGCATATTAGAAAGCTTACAATTAGCACAAAGCATCTTTCTTTCAGGCGATGACGATCTAGCACAACAACTTCTTGATGGTAAAAAATCATTGAAAAAGGCGGAAGCTGCCACCGCTCAAAAGCATTTTGAACGTCTACGTAAAGGCCTGCCACAAACCATTGCCACCAGCGAACTACATATGGATGTGATCCGTGACTATCGCCGCATCAATACGTATATCTCGGCCATTGCCTATTCAATTTTGGACAAAGCCGAAAACGCTCAAAGCTGAACCATCATAAATTTGGTTTCTAGAAATTCTTCCAAACCGTATTTACCGCCTTCACGACCAAGACCCGATTCCTTATAGCCACCAAAGGGCGCTTGAACAGCACCATATTTCGTGGTGTTTACTGAAATAATACCACTCTCAAGCGCTTCACCGACTTTCCATTGACGTGTCACACTCTCAGAATACAGATAATTTGCTAGGCCATACGGGGTGTCATTGGCTGCAGCAATGACTTCTTCTTCGGTCTTAAAACGATATAGGGGGGCAACGGGGCCAAAGATTTCTTCTGTTCTGATCCGCATTTTTTCTGTGACATCGGCTAGAATCGTTGGCAAATAAAAGAGCGCACCGAGATCAGACACCTGACCACCATGAATCACTTTTGCACCATCTTGAACTGCATCTTTTACAAGGCTATCGATTTTATCAATGGCTTTTTGATTAATCACAGGGCCCATTTGCGTGGCTTCTTGTAAGCCATTGCCCATTTTTAATGCAGCGACTTTTTCTTTGAATAATTTTGTGAAAGCTTCATAAACACCATCCTGCACATATACACGGTTCGCATTGGTACATACTTGACCTGCATTACTAAATTTCAACGTGCATAAATCCTGTGCGGCATTTTCTAAATTAGCATCATCAAAAACAATAAAGGCGCCATTGCCACCTAGTTCTAATGATATCTTTTTGACCGTGTCAGCCGATTGCTTCATTAGCAATTTACCAACAGCCGTTGAACCAGTGAAAGATATCTTACGTACCAATGGATTGCTCGTTAGAACGCCGCCTACCGCTTTAGCATCACTTGTTGTAATCATATTAATGACCCCTGCAGGAATACCGGCTCGATTAGCCAACTCCATTAGCGCAAGAGCTGTTAAAGGTGTTTCTTCTGATGGTTTAATAACCACAGTACACCCTGCCGCCAAGGCGGGTGATATTTTACGGGTAATCATGGCATGCGGGAAATTCCACGGCGTAATTGCACCAACAACCCCGACTGATTGCTTAATAACGACAATACGCTTATCAGGGTCATTTGATGGCATTGTATCGCCATATGAACGCTTACTTTCTTCTGCATACCATTCTGTATAATTTGCACCGTAAACAACTTCTCCTTTTGCTTGCGCCAGCGGCTTACCTTGCTCGCAGGTCATCAACATCGCTAAATCATCTTTATGTTCCAACTGCAAGTCATACCAACGACGCAAGAGGTTCGCACGGTCACTTGCGATCATATCACGCCATTGTGGCCATGCTTTATGCGCCACTTCAACGGCTTGTGTGGTCTCATCTGCACCAAGGTCAGCCACTTCCGCTAGTAACTCTCCTGTCGCAGGATTAGTGACATTGAACCGTTTTGCTCCCTTAATCCACCCGCCATCAATATAAGCATCTGTCTTGAGCAAAAATGGGTCATTGAGTTTAATGTGAGCTGTTGAGACTGCTGTCTTTTTGTTCGCCAAAGTCATTTTATAATACTCCTATATCTCTAAGTTCTTTTTCTATGTGGTCAGGCAAAGCGTTATCGGGGTCATAAGGGCCTAAATCCTGCGGACAATCCCAACCCTGCAAATAACGCCAGCCTTGTACGGCACGCTTTCGTTTTGGCACTACACGGACAATCTGTGGATCAAGGTAAAAGCGGCAATACTTACTATCCGCATCTTCTTCGACCATTTCCATACCCAGTATTTTTTGTCGGCACTGAATAGAGTTTTTAATGATCCAGTAAATAGAGCCGCCATCCAAAACCTCGCCACGGCGGGTCGGCATACGACGTGTTGTAGTAACCACGGCTGGTTGCCCCTTATATTCTCCCAAACGCATATGTCGCTGAACTTCGCTTAATTCGGCAATATCCGGGATTTGATACGCTGTGCGTAAAATATTAAGTGTGCCTTCCATTCAAAACATATAGTGCCATGCAGGTGTATTCACAAGGGCGATAAATTCGTTATACTGTTTTTATATAACTGGAGTTGATAAAAATTCAATGAAATATCTGATTTTCTTTATTACTGTCTTTTTCTCTGTGAACGCTTGGGCGCAATATGCTGAGGAAGGCTCCTATGACCCAACACGCTCTCCGCAGAATAATTTCCTCTACCGCCAGTTGCATGAGACTGAACCTGCCTCACGCTCAGCTATAAACCCTGAGATTTTTTATCAGCAGCGCATGTTGAAGCCAAAACAACAACGAGTGCTAACAGACGATGAAACATCTGTACCGTTTTTAATAAAAGAAGAGAAGCCTCAACCCTCTCGTCTTGAAGCCTATTATAGTGAACGAGCCAATGAGACATTAAACCAATTTGGTTATGACCTTTTTAAAAACAATGATGAAATAGCAAAGCAGCCACAGCAACGCACACAACCTATAGGTGCCCAAGAAAACTACATATTAGGCCAAGGTGACCGCCTTCTCATTACCTTTACTGGTGAAAAGCAAAGCCGTGACTTATTCATTATCGACCAACAGGGTCAATTAGTCTTTGATGACATGCCACCTATTTTAGCAACAGGCAAAACAATTCAAGCGCTACGCCAAGAAATAAATGCGCTGCTATCGGCCAGCTATCACAATACAGAAATCTTTATAAGCCTTGAGGGCATTAAGGATATAAGCGTGTCTGTTATTGGTGAGGTTGAAAAACCAGGTCGTTATATTGTCTCAAGCTATGCCAGCCTTATGGATGTTCTACAACAAGCCGAAGGTATCAAAAAAACAGGTTCTTTACGGCATATCAAACGCCTAAGGGGTGCTGATACACAAAGTATTGATCTTTATGACATCATATTGGGTCAAAACACCTACACCGACCTCTCTTTACGGGATGGTGATCGCATCATTGTGCCCACCCTTTCCAAAACCATCGCCATCACTGGAGAAGTCAGCAGGCAGGGCATTTATGAGTTATCACAAAAAACCATCAATAACCCTAAAGTAACATTAGAAGAAGCATTGAGCTATGCAGGTGATGCGTTAGCGGCAGGTCAAAATCGGGTCATTTTAAACAGTATTGACCGAGATGGCGCAGAGAGAATAACGCAACTTAATATAGGCACAACCACGCTCATTAAAAATGGTGACATTGTTAAAGTAGAACGTATGGACGTCGATCAACGTGATGGTATCACACTGGTTGGTGCTATACGTCATACAGGTATCCATGCGCTTACTGGTCAGGACACATTAGCACAACTGCTGGGTAATAGCCGTCAAATGATGCCTGATACCTACCCCTTCATAGGTTTAATTGACCGTTACAATCCCAAGACTCTCTCTCGGGAAATGATTGCCTTCTCACCCAAAAAGGTGCTTGAAGGTGTTGCAAATGAACCGCTCCTCAGCAAAGACCGTATTCTTATTTTCAGTCGCAATGATCTACAAGATATTATTCAGTTTGAAACATCACAAAACCACGAGACGGAGATAGAGTCAGAAGATACAGCGTTAACGCCAGAAACTCACATCAAACCCAAAACTGAAGCTAAAATAGACAAAAACACTATTGAACTAACACCCGAAATTGAAAAAATTCTAGCGGACCATACGGTGTCACTTCGAGGTGCAGTGACCTTGTCTGGGAATTATCCAATTATTGGCAATACATCTCTACAAGATATCTTGGATTATGCGGGCGGCCTGTCTTATAACGCAGATATAACAAGGATCGAAGTCACAAACCAACTTGTAAAGAAAGATACAAACCGAACAAAACAAACTTTACGGCGTCTTATTGATTTAGAGCAAGAAGAAGCCAATACGGTACTTTTGAACCCAAAAGATACCATTCGTGTCCATGAAAATTTTGTTGATCTTAAAGGCTCGGCACATGCTGTCCGCATTACCGGAGAAGTACTCTACCCAGGCTATTATGATTTAGCACGAGACGAAACCTTGCTTGATCTGATTAATCGTGCTGGTGGCCTCACAGAAACAGCCTACCCAGAAGGCGCAATATTTAGCCGTGAATTTGAACGAAAACGTGAAAGCCAAGAATTTAAAAATCAGGCATTAGAAATTGAACGTTCCATTGCCGCATCATTGAGTGAGAAAGAACCACATGCAGAAGAAATCAGTTTTCTTAAAGCCACCGTTGAACGCCTAAACAGTCTTAAACCGACAGGGCGCATTACAGTGGAGGCTGATCCCGCCATTTTAAGCGCAAAGCCAGCACAAAATATCCTGCTGGAACCAGGCGATCATATCTTTATTCCTAAAAGGGCCATTACGGTCCGGGTTACAGGCGAAGTTTTATCCCCCACAGTTTTGCAATTCAAAAGTCAAAAAACCGCAAAAGACTATATTAATGAAGCAGGTGGCATGACCCGCAATGCTGACCGTGGCAAAGCCTACGTTATTTTCCCTGATGGCAGCGCAAGGCCTCTGGAAAGTCTTAGCTGGGCAAGCACATCATCCGCCACCAAAATACTACCAATGTCGACCATTTATGTGCCTCGTGACCCAAAACCTTTTGACTTCCTACAAACGACGCGTGACTTCACGCAAATCCTAACGAACCTCGCTATTACAGGTATTTTCTTGGACGATATTAGTAATGACTAGCTTTTCTATCATTACTGTAACACGCAATAACAATGCTGGACTGCATCGTACAGCTAGATCTATCGCCAACCAAACGCACAAAGACTATGAATGGATCATCATTGATGGTGACAGTCAGGACAGTACAAAAGACTATCTCAAAGCACAGAAAATGACACAAAAATGGGTCTCAGAGCCAGATGATGGCTTATATGACGCTATGAACAAAGGCCTAGATTTAGCTGAAAATGATTACATTATTTTCATGAATAGCGGTGATTGTTTTGCGCATATAAAAACGTTAGAGCATGTCACAAAGCCTGCAGTCTCTCAGCCCGCGTTAATTTATGGTGACTCTTTTGAGCTAGAAAACAACAATAAACTTTACCCCAAACGAGCTAAGCATATAAATTACAAAGATGCTCTTATGACGCATCATCAATCCATCTATTACAATAGACGCAAAATCGGGTCATTACGTTACAACACAGCATATAAAATCGCCGCAGACTATGATTTCACACAACGTTTTTTAAAAAAAACACATGACAGTGCTTACATAGATTCGCCGCTTTGCATCTTTGAAATAGGTGGTGTCTCTATGATAAACCATCGCCACGGCAGGCAAGAAACCTATAAAATCCGCCATAACTTAAAACTTGTATCGCCATTTCATAATAAATTGATACACGGCAAACAAATCATAGCCAGTTTCTTGCGCCAATATTGGCCTTTCTTCTACAGACTATTGAGACGTTTTTGAATGGCGTCATAATAATCAAACTTCATTTTAGCAAATTGCCAACCATCTGCCCCATCCAAAAATCCGCCCTTAATGAGGTAGCTGTACACAAAAATGATAAACGATTTTAGAACCGAAAGACGCAGGAATTGCTTTATCATTTGACGCCATAAAATCGGGTCATTTGGCCACAGATTATATTTTGTCATATCAGCTTCCCACAGCACATAACGGTCATGGCTGGCCTTATATTGCATCAGATCTTGTGTATTAAGATGCAAAATAGGTGCATCTATGGTGCCAATTCTGCTTGTTTTTTCTTGTTTTAGCGGCTGATAATGCCCCTCTACCTCAAATGATCCACCGCTAAAAAGATCATTTAAAACAGGGTAATAGAACATTTTTTGTTTAAATAGCGCCAACTTTGTATTCAGCATGCCAAATCGCATTATACGGTTGTTAACCACATTTCTTGACTTAACAAAAAACCCATCATGCGTTTGAGAGCCAATTACCCTTTTTCCTATTTCAGCAACAAATTCAGCTGACACAATTTCATCCGCATCACAGGTCAGAATCCAGTCATTATGGAAGGTCAAATAATCCAAACACCATTGCTTCTTTTTAGGATATTGACCGTTCCATGAAAATTGGGTGACTGACACATTTTCAAATCGTGCTGCAATATCAAGGGTGTCATCTTGACTTTGGCTATCCACAACATGCACCTCGTCAAAGGGTCTCAATGCCTCAAGACATTGGTGCAAGGTCTTGTCGTTATTTTTGGTCATGACAATAACGGAAATAGGTAGATACGCCATTACAGGCTCGTTTTATCTCTGACGGCAAAGGCCACATAGCCCAAACCAGCCCCAATGAGCAATAGAACGGGGAATAAAAGCCACGCGTTAGGCGTGACGGGCTTCACACTAACAATCGGGGGCTCTATCAGCTGTGCTGCATAAGGGACATCAATAGAGGTCAAGAGCTTCAAATGCTCCTGTTCTTTTAGCAATGTCACCAAAGCTTGACGATGATCGGGACTACGTGTGTTTACCAAAGCCTGCTCCAAATGCGTAATCAACGTATCGGCACGTGCATGAATATCCTGTTTTAAAATAAAGTCGGTCTTATCATATAAAATCTGCAGAAAAGCTTTGGCAAATTCAGGGTTCGTGTGGCGAAATGTTACTTCACGCATCGCCGTTGCGGCCATTGGCGTAATATTAATTTCCTTTTGCAAATAATCACGTAAATACCGCACTGTCTGCTTTTCTGTTGGAAGCAGCTGCGCCAAGATAATTTTATTTTTAAATATTTCTTCTGCAACGCGAGAGGTTCGCATCAGCGTTTCAAATGAAGTGAAATCCGTCGAAGAATTACCCGCAATACGCTGAACAAAATACTGCAAAGCTGGAATATCCGCATCAGGCAACAACGCTGAAAAATCCTTACCTTCCGCCTTGTTCGTAGGCGCAACAATCATTGCAGCCTCATATTTATGCGGTAGAGCTAGCATCAAAATCAAAGCGAAAATTATACCAACGAAAGCACCATAAAATAAATAAAACCGTGATGCCCATATTGCCTGAAAGGCTTGCTGATCTTGCATATCTGTCTCGCATTTCTTTTTTAAGTGTGCCAAAGAATAGCACAAATTGAATTTTATTCTATGTCATAAATTTCTTGGTCGTTATAGCCTTGCGCATAAAGTAATGATGTCAAATCTGTATAATGGATTTGATTAAGCAATATCTCCTGTAACAATGGCTTAGGCGCATAACCAACCCCCAAAGCTGCCCGCTCTAACATAAAGCGATCATTTGCCCCATCACCCACAGCCAGCACATCATCTGCTGTTAAACCAAGCTTTTGAACATATTGCTGTAAGTAGCTTAATTTGGCGTCTGGCCCTAAAATAGGGGGCACAACTTTGCCGGATAATTGGCCATTAAATATTTCCAAAACATTCCCATGATGCGCATCAAAACCTATCTTAGCGGCAATGCTTTCTGTATAAAAAGTAAAGCCTCCAGAAATAAGCACTGTATAAACACCCTGCGCTTTTAACGTTTTTAAGAGTATTTCTGCGCCATCATTCAATTCTGTTTGATCTAAAATAGTTTGCATGTGGCTAGATTGCATACCTTCAAGCAACGCTACACGCTCTCGCAAAGACGTTTCAAAATCTATCTCACCTGCCATAGATCGAGCAGTAATGGCTGATACTTTATCTTTCACACCCGCAAAACCTGCCAATTCATCTAAAGTCTCGCTCGCCACAATGGTTGAATCCATATCCGCTAAGAACAATTTTTTCTTACGGTTTTTTGCTGAAGTGATGAAAATGTCGCAAAACAACCGCTCTCTCAGTGTGTCAATCTGCGCCTTGCTCATCGGTTCAGAAATTGGAATATCCACCGCTCTGTTTTCAGAAAGCGTCGTAATTTTTATCTGTCCATTAATAACATGAGAAAGGTCGGGAAGCACATCAGGTGCTACAATAGTCAAAAAATAAGTCATGCTTTTTTCTCCCAACCGCCACGCTCATTTTGTTGAAAATAAGAAAGCGTATACGCATTTTTATCCTTTAATGCTTTCCAACGCGTACGTGCTGCCTGTAGTTGCTCTTCCTGTGCGCCATCAAATATATCGCAAATGAGAGCAAAATCTTTGTCAGCTGGATGCAGCGCTTGCCCTGCCGTCAAGATCAACACATCAGCATTATTCTGATTATTGGCTTCTGTAGCGAATAAAATAGGTTGATTTTCAGATGATGGGTCTTTTTCCGTTCCATGCGGCAAGAAACTTCCCTCGTTAAAGCTCCATAGAGCATCACTCAGACGTTTTGTTTCCTTGGTATTGGCTGTACGGATTATAAGCTTATGACCCTTCTCATAGGCCTTACTGACGATTAGTGGTAAGGCTTGATCCAACGTACTGCGCTCAAGGTGATAAAAACGAATCTCTGTACTCATATTTTAAGTGTACAGAAAAATTGAGAGAGAAACTATTTAAGAACAAACTAATGGGATACTCCGGTGCTTCAAGGCTTCTAATTGTTTAATACCAATACGGATTCTTGATTTTTTTCGTGCACGGAAATACTCATAAGATGCTTGTACGTTGAATTCAGATGAATCATTTTTACACACCTTGACGGCAACATGAACGGCATTTAAAAGATTGAGCCAGTGGCGACCTTCAATTGATGCCAGAAAGCCATAAGCACCTAATTGCGCTTTATTTATGGAATCACTCAAATCGCCATATATAGTGAATGTCTTTGCTCGTGTTGTAATTTTTGTGACGGTAGGTAAAAGAGATGGTCGTCTCATCACTTTTATTTCGAAGACTTTACTTAAAGAAACTCTTGTGCCGTTTGGTAAGGCTAAAAATGGTGTCTGCCGCATAAAATATCCTTTTTTCATAACTTATAAAAGAAAAATCCTTATGGCAATAAAAAAGCCCTCAAATGAGGGCTTTTTTGAATTTTAATGAAATCTAGCGCTTACGCAGCATCAGATTCTTTCGTTTCTTCTGCCACTTCAGGATCGATAATCGCCGAAGCTTCAATCGCCGCTGAGGCTGCTTGAGACTCAAGCGCATCTTTATCACGCTGCCAAGCAACTTGGCGGATCTTGTTCACATATCCACCTGTACCAGCTGGGATCAAACGACCTACGATCACGTTCTCTTTCAAGCCGATCAAATGATCTTCTTTACCCTGAACAGCCGCCTCTGTAAGAACACGCGTTGTCTCTTGGAACGAGGCCGCAGAGATGAATGAGCGTGTTTGTAGAGACGCTTTCGTGATACCGAGAAGAACTGGCTTACCTTCAGCAGGTTGTTTGCCTTTTTCGATCGTTTTCTGGTTCATGATTTCGAACTCATCACGTTCAATATGCTCACCAGTAATAAAGGTAGTGTCTTTAGGATCGATGATTTCAACTTTTTGAAGCATCTGACGTAAGATCACCTCAATGTGCTTATCATTGATTTTCACCCCTTGTAGACGGTAAACATCTTGTACTTCATTTGTCAGGTAATCAGCCAAAGCTTCAACACCCAACACATCCAAGATATCATGCGGCACAAGAGCACCATCCAGCAATGGATCACCAACACGGACATAATCACCTTCAGACACAGCCAATGGACGGCCTTTCGGGATCAAATATTCAACTGGTTCAGAGCCATCAGCAGGTTTTACAACGATACGCTGTTTAGATTTATAATCTTTACCGTATTCAATTGTACCTTCAACACCTGAAATCACCGCAAAGTCTTTCGGACGACGTGCTTCAAACAGTTCAGCCACACGTGGCAGACCACCTGTAATGTCACGTGTTTTACCTGCTTCACGAGGAATACGGGCAAGAACGTCACCGGCTTTCACTTCTTGGCCAGCTTCAACCGATAGAACAGCCCCCACTGATAGGTAGTAATTCGCTGGCATACCATTAGATAGCTCAATCGCCTTACCTTTTGCATCCATAAGTGAGATACGTGGACGTAAATCAGCACCTTTAGCACCTGATTTATAGTCAACAACCACTTTTGATGAGATACCTGTCGCTTCATCCACTTGCTCAGATAAAGAAAGACCTTCTTTAAGATCAAAGAACTCAGCAACACCCGCTTTTTCAGTTAGAACAGGCATTGTATATGGATCCCACTCAGCTAATTTAGCGCCACCTTTAACTTTAGCAGCATCTTTAACTAGCAGTTTCGCACCATATGGCAAGCGGAATAGAGCGCGCTCTTTCCCTTTACCGTCTTTAATAGCCAATTCCATGTTACGACCCATAACAATCTCGATACCTTCAGAGTTTGTTACTGTGTTCGCATTACGGATTTCAACTTTACCATCGATAGGTGACTCAAATGATGATTGTTCAGCACCACGTTGAGCCGCACCACCAATGTGGAACGTACGCATTGTAAGCTGTGTACCAGGTTCACCAATAGATTGCGCCGCCATAACACCGACAGCTTCACCCATATTAACAGGCACACCACGTGCAAGGTCACGACCATAACATTTCGCACACATACCAGCGGCTGTTTCACATGTTAAGGCTGAGCGAACAAGAACAGAATCGACACCCGCCTGTTCAACGATTTCAGAAGTATTCTCATCAAACAGCTCACCGCCTTTAACAAGAACTTCATTCGTTGTTGGATCAACAACATCAACCGCTGCTGTACGACCTAAGATACGTTCAGCCAAGTTCACGATCACGTCACCGCCATCAATGACCGCACGGATTGTAATACCTTTTTCAGTACCGCAATCTTGTTCAGTGATAACCGCATCCTGTGCCACATCAACCAAACGACGTGTTAGGTAACCAGAGTTCGCTGTTTTCAATGCTGTATCGGCAAGACCTTTACGCGCACCGTGAGTCGAGTTGAAGTATTCAAGAACCGTTAGACCTTCTTTAAAGTTAGAAATAATCGGTGTCTCAATAATTTCACCCGATGGTTTCGCCATAAGACCACGCATACCGGCAAGCTGACGGATCTGCGCCGCAGAACCACGCGCACCAGAATGTGCCATCATGTAAACAGAGTTAAAGCCTTTTTCACCTGGGCTAGAAATTTTGTCCATCATCGCTTTAGCAACATCTTCAGTACATGCTGACCAAATATCGACGACTTTATTGTATTTCTCACCTTTTGTGATTAAACCATCTTGATATTGCTGTTCAAATTCCTGCACTTTTTCTTGTGCCGCAGCGATCATCGTTGCTTTTTCTTCAGGAATAATAAGATCTGATTTACCGAATGAAATACCTGCTTTACACGCTTGACGGAAACCAAGTTTCATCATGCGGTCACAGAATATAACAGTCTCTTTCTGACCACAGTGACGGTAAACAGTATCAATCAGGTTAGAAATCTCTTTCTTCGTCAAGATACGGTTAATCACATCAAATGGGACATTTGGATGACGTGGTAAAATTTCAGATAGCAACATACGACCAGGCGTTGAATCAACAAGGACGAATTTGTCATTACCTTCTGCATCAACTGTCTTATAACGACACTTAATTTTTGTGTGCAATGTTACAACTTTGCTTTCCAATGCATGCATAATTTCGCCTGAACCACGGAAGATCATGCCTTCACCTGGTTGTTTATCAAGCTCGATAGACATGTAGTACAGACCCAAAACAATGTCCTGAGACGGTACGATAATCGGCTTACCATTGGCAGGTGACAAGATGTTGTTCGTCGACATCATCAAGCAACGTGCTTCAAGCT
>MDSV01121499.1_pt1 | contig 19449 bp, 11 predicted proteins | sample 810851 | NCBI WGS metagenome assembly MDSV01 (sample SAMN05326640, study PRJNA326480) | marine metagenome | isolation source: seawater | place: Atlantic Ocean: North East | collected 2012 | reverse complement strand
GTGCGGCGGCGGCTGCGGCGGCGGAACGCGCCGAGCGCCGGCGCGCGGCGGCGGCGGCGATTCGGGGGGACCGCCCCTTTCACGAAAAACAAAAAGACGCGACCGATGCCGATGCCGACGCCGGGTCTGTCGGGATCGGAATCGCGGACGGAACGGCGGACGGGCGCGAGCTCGGCGCGGTACCGAGCGCTCGGCGGAGCGCGGAGCGCGCGGAGACGAAAAAAAAGCCCCCGGCGGAAGACGTCTCCGCCGACGACGCTTCGCGCGCGGGACGAACGGATCCGCTGAGCGTTCGGTCACGAGACGTCTTCACCATCACGCGCGCCGAGGCGTGTTTCGCCGTGCGCGCGTGCGGCACGCCCGAGGAGTGCCGCGCGACCCTGGCGGAGGCACCCGTGCGGTCCGCGCTCGCGCCGGTGGCGGAGTCGCTCGCGCGCGGCGAAGAGGCGCGCGCGCCGGCTCCGACCGTCGGCGGCGTCGTGAGCGGCGAGCAGGTGGTGAAGGATTGGCTGCGCGAAGGCGACGGTCTGACCCTTCTCGTGGACGTCCCGCGAGAAAACGACGAGCGCGAAACGGCGTCGTCGCGCGCCTCCGCGGACTCGAACGCGGAACCGCCGCGGTTTCTGAGCGCGAGCGTCGCCGAGCTCGGCCCGGGCTTCGCGGGGCTGGACGAGGACGCGGACGCGCGCTGCGCGACGCGCGGCGAGCCTCCGCGGCGCGAAGAGAAGCTCGCGACCGGTCCGTTCCAGGCGCACTTCGTCTCGGCGTGCGGCGCCCTGGCGGACGCGCTGCTCGCCGCCGGGACGTGCCGCGGCGTCCGCGGGAAGAGGAAGAAGCGCGAGAGGTCCGCTGAGGTCCGCGCCGCCTCCGCCCTGGAGGCGGCCAAGTCGAGGTGGCTCGAGCCGCCGACGGCGCGGCGCGGCGGCGACGGCGACGACGACGACGACGACGAGCGCGACCGTCTCGAAGACACAAACGAACACGCCGCGTGCGCCGCCGCGGCGGCGCGCGTGATGCTCGCCGGGTCGCGCACCGTGCGCGGTGGGGACGCCCTGGAGTTCGTCACGCGCGTGTTCGCGGGCGACGACGAAAAAAAAGAGGAAGGCGCGCGCAGGACCCGCGAGTGGACGGCGCGGTCCGTCGACCCCGCCGTTTCCAACCGCGTTTCGCGACCCGCGGGACCGTCAGCGTCCGCGAGCGTGTGTCGCGCTCGGGTCGTGGTCACGGCCAGGGACGTGTTCGTCGTGTCCCGCGTGAAGCGTCCGTCGGACGACGGACGCGATGAACCGCTCGACGCGCCGGTTCCCTGGGCCGCCGTCGCGACGCGGACGACGCAGACGCTCGTCTTCGACGCGGCGACGGAACGGCTGGAGCTCGTCTCGCGCTCCGTCGGGCTCGACCCGGACGTGCTGCCGCTCGCGCTGGACGGGTTCCTGCGCGAGCTCGAGGATACGCGACCGGGCGCTTCGGGGCCGGGCGTGCCGAGGACGAAGACGGTCGGGCCGCGCGGGTTCGACGACGGGACCGCGGCGGCGGCGGCGGCGGCGAGGCGAAGGTGACGAGACGGAGAGCTTCGAGAAACCGAAAAGGGGTCGCGCACCGCGTTCGTATCATAGAGTATCACGCGTCGCGTAGCGTTCTCTACACCACGACCGCCTGACTCTGCACCACGACGTTCAGGTCCCTCACGTCTCGACCTGCTCAGGCTCGAGCCAAGTGGGCGGATGGTTCGGGCGCATCCGCACCGGCGCGAAGCACGTCTCGCCGCACGCGCCTGCCCCCGCGGCGGCCCACCCTTTTCCCCCGCCGGTCCCGGCGCCGCCTCCGCGCGGAACCGCCGTCCTCGCACTCCAGTGCTTCGCCTCCGCGCCCAGCCCCCGGTCAAAGCCGGGCGGCTTCTTACCGAGACGCTCCTTGGTGGTGACGTCCGCCAGCACGGAACTCGCGTACGCCACGCCCGCGCCCAGCAGCGCGAGCGCGCCGTACGCGAGAATCGCGCCGTAGATCCCGAGCACGATCACCTCCCAGGTGCCGTGGCACTTCTCGCGCCCGACGCCCGTGCTCGAGTCGCACACCTGCATGGCGCGGACGACGGCGCCGCCGAAGTACGCGGCGCACGCCAAACCGCCGGTGACGAGGAGCGCGATGAACCAGCGCGTGTTCCTCTGCGCGATGCACGCGCCGACGACGGGGCAGTGGTGGTCGAAGCGCGCCATGCAGTGCCCGCATATCGAGCAGTGGCTCGCCCTGGGGGGGCGCCACACGCGGCACGTCTTGCAGTGGCGCACGGTCCAGCACTCCGCGCTGAACTCGGGCGCGCTGCCGTCCGCCAGCGTCGGTCCCTCCGGGTCCTCGGGATGCAGCAGCGCCTCGGGCAGGATGGTCTTCACGGTCTGCCCCCGGAAGTCCTTCGAGAAGCGCACCGCGCGGCGCACGCCGTCGGCGTCGGCGAAGCGCTCGCCGAGCACCACCGGGCGACACTGGCCGAGGTACCACGCCACCTCCGGGTCCGTCTCCTGCTTGGGGGGAATAACGCCCGGGTCCAGGAAGTGCACACACCACAGCGCCAGCGTGACCGCGCAGGGGAGCGCGATGACGGCGGCGCGCCAGGCGAGCTTGGAGGACGCGGGCTCGTACACCATGCCGTCCACCACCACCAGCCACTGCACGAGGAACGCCACCCAGATGGTCGCTAAGATGCCGAAAGGCGGCCCCCGCGAGCTTTGCCACCGCTTCACCATGGTGTGGCCGCCCCGGGTCTGACCCGGGGACGCCGCGGTCGCCATAGCGGGAGCCGGGTCAACGCTGGACGCCATCGGGGCGAGGCGAGCGCGGGAGTGGACGCGACGGTCCGACGGAGACCTGCAGGAACTCGCAGCCAATATCATAACTCCACTGCCGACGTGCCGAGAAACTGAAAGAGTATTGTCGTCAAACAACGGTGGGCACCTTTTGAATTTGCCGAGACCCGAGAGCTCGCTGTCACACTCGCGGACGCGCACGCGCGTCCCGCGCCGCGCGTCAACATGTCGAACCTCCCAGATGGCCCGCTGCGGCGGATGTGGGCTAAGGCGAGCGTCGTCGAGGCGCCCATCGCGGGCGCGAAACCCGAACCGGCGTCGGAGGCGTGCTCATCGCCTCACGACGAGTCCCCCGCGGTGGGCGCCGAGAACGTCGACCCCGAGGGCTCGGATGCGTCGGAATCTTCCGACGCGGACGCCGGCGCGGAATACGAGCGCGAGCGCGAAGCGCGTATCGCGCGAAATCGCGAGCGCATGCGTCACCTCGGCATCGACACCCTGAGCGTCCGCGTGGGTGCTGATGGCGAAGGGAAAAATAAGACAAGAAAAGGAAAGCGCGCGCGCGTCGAGACGACGGCGACTCGAAGGTCCACTCGTGCCACTTCCGGCCGCAGGGCGCCGGGGTCGTTTCTGGATGACGTCTCCGAGGAAGCGCTGCGCGCGCTGGGCGAAACCGCGGCGGCGCGACGCGTGCGTCTGGCGCTCGAGACGAGCGCGCCGCGCGAGACGCCCGCGACGGACGAAACTGTCCTCGAAGACGTCTTCGAGGACAGTTCGGTGTTGCGATACGCGTGTCTGCGCGAGGACGCGCGCGACGGTGGTTTTCGGTCGACCGCGATCCGTAAACCGAAACCGAGCGAGGCACTGCGCGGGTTCGAAGAGGACCCCGGGGTGGTCTTCGCGGACCCGGCGATGAAGAAGGGCTTCTACAGCCTCCACGCGGCGACGCGCGGCGGGACCTCGGCGCTGGCCGCTGGCGGGGACGGAGGGCGCGTCGCGCTCTTCGCGCTGGACGACGAGACGGCGCGCGCGCCGTGCTCGGCGGACGACACGAAACACGCCGAAGACGCGAAGGGCGAGACCGACCGAGGTCGGTCAGGCTCGCGCGTGTCTTTACCCCTGCAGTCCTGGGTCGCGCACCGCGGGTGGTGCGGGCAGGTCCAGTTCGCGCCGCTCGGCTCGGATTTCAAAGTGTTGAGCGCCGGAGGGATGGACGGCGCGGTGGCGCTCTGGGACACGAGCCGCGTCGGGCGGGAGAGCGGGCGTCCGCTCGAGCTCTTCCGCGACGACCGCGCGCACGACGGCGGGATTTTCTCCATGCACTGGTCGAACGGCGGGGGCGTCTTGACGTCGTCCAAGGACGGCTCGACGTGCGTCTCGCGCCTGGCGGACGACGCGTCGTCCTCCGCGGGGTCCTTCCTTCGCGTCGAGCGCCGGATCGACGACGCGCACCGCGGCGTGGTGAAGTGCGCGCGGTGGCGCATGCGCGGCGCGGGCGAGGACGACGCCGCCGGCGGGGACGATGCGCTGTTCGCCACCTGCGGCAACGACGGGCGCGTGTGCGTGCAGGACGCGCGCGCGGCGCGCGCCGCCGCGCAGACGCTGGAGGCGGCGCACGGCGGTCGCCCCGTGAATTTCCTGGAGTGGGCGGCGGCGGCGGCCGGCCCGGGCGTCGGGTCCGCGGCCGCGGAGAACGTGTTTTGCACGTCCGCGACCGGCGACCACGCGGTTCGCGTGTGGGACCTGCGGTTCCTGCGGTCGCAGACCCCGCTCGCGTCGCTCGCGGGCCACATCCCGCGAAGCGTCGCGCGGCCGAAAGCGTTGTACCGCCCGGCGTTCGCGGCGGCGGGCGCGGCGGGCGTCGCGGTGGTCACGCCCGGCGAGCGCTCGAACGCGGCGTCGTTGTACGACTTGTCGGGAGTCTTGGTGAACCACGATGTCGGCGCGTGCGTGACGAACGGTCCCGCGAGCGGAACGTCGCACCGCGCGCCGTTCAGCCGCGGCGAAGTCGGCTTCGACGCGACGGCGACGTGCGTGCTCGCGGCGCTCGACGGCGGCGGCGTCGGGGCGGGCGGGTGGACCCTCGCGATGGCGAACCGGGGCGAAGTACGCGTGTACCACTCGAAATGGGTCGATCACGCGGACGGGACGGGTGTGATGGATCCGTCAGGGTGACGCGCAGAGAGAGCGGAGTCGCGAACGCGATCCGCCGCGGTCGACGACGCGGTTTTTTATCAAGGCGAATCATGATCAAACAAACGCACACAAACGCACTCAGTAACTCGCCGCGGCCCCCGAACGCCGAAAGCCCGAAAGTCCAGCGCCACGACCGTTAAAGTCCTCACGTGGCGCTTTTCGTCAGAGTCGAGCACGCACCGCACACGAGGGATGAAGCGTGCCGAGGCGGTTGATAGCACAACTGAAAGGTGGACGATGGCATCCACCGGCAGGTAGTCCCGCCGGTCTCGCTGTTCCGAGAAGGCGCGGCGATACGCGGGGCGACGGCCGGCGCGGAAGATCTCGGTTCCGTGCTTTTCCGTTCGCGAGGTTCCTGACGCGCGGCCATGGTGGTGACGCTCCGCTCGAGCGCGCGCGAGCCGCGAGCCGAAGCCGCGAGGGCTCATGGTCCCTCGGCCGGTCTCTTCGACTACTCCTCCTCGGATGAGGGCGACGGGGACCGCGGCGACCAAACCTGGGTCCCGTCCGGCCCCGAGGGTTTCGACATGTCTGCGAAGTCTCCACCCGGCTCGCCGATGGAGGCTGACGAGACGGCCGCGCCTGGCAAGAACGTCGAGTTCAACCTCGGCGCGGGGTCTTTCACGCCGAAGACCTCGCGCCGATCGCGTTCGAACGCGCGTTCGGGACACGCCAGAGGGTCGCGACGCGCGGCTTCGCCGATGTCGCCGACGCCGCCGCCGCCGTCGGGTTCGGATTCGCCGGAGTCGCCATCCGTCGCGAGCTTTTTCGACCGGGACGTGTCGTGGCCCGTGCGTTCGGGGTCCCGCACCCGCGACGGAGGTTTGCAGGGCGGGCCGCGACGCAGCGCGTCCACGCCCACACCCACGACGCACGCGAACGCGAGCGGCGCGACACCGGAATCGGGGGCGTCGAAGCCGTCGACGACGACTCCGTTCCCCGAGCGCACCGGCGTTTTCGGCGATATGTCACCGTTCGGATCCCCGCCGAACGCCGCCGGCTCGCCCGGCCCGCCCGACGTCACGTTCCACGGTTTCGGGGCGCGCGACGTCTCGACAGGGGACGGCGCGCGCGGGACCCCGCGCGCGCCCGAGCCCTTCGCGGCGGCGAAGAAACCGTCTTCAGACGCGGCGCCTCCGGTGACCGAGTTTGCCGATCTGTCGTTTAACCTCGGGTCGGGCGGCGGTCGGCGCGCGAGCGGCGCGTCCGCGCGTCGTCGAGGGTCGACCCGAGGCGTGAGTCCCGGGGCGTCCCCGGGGAAGGCGAAGAAAGGCCCGCCGATCGGTGCGAGCGCGTTCGCGTCGGGAGCAGCCTCGGTTTTCCCGCGGGCGCGGCCCGAAACGAACGCCGGCGGCGGCGCCGCGCCGTTTCAGTTCACGCCGCCTCCTCCCGCGCCGAGCCCGTCGGCGTTCCCGACGTTCGGCGACGCCTGGACCACCGTCGGCGCGCCGTTCGCGCCCGGCGCGTTCGCGCCCGGCTCGGGCGACCCGAAGCCGGCGGCCGGGCGAAGCAAGAGGACACCGAAGAAGAAGCTGAGCGCGTCGGCGCGCGCCGCGTCGTTCGCATCGACGCCCCGGTCCCCGACGGAAGCCGCGAAGGACCGCATTCCGCCGTCCATCTTCGCGCCTTCCTCGTCTTCCTCGTCTCCCCCCGCGTCTCCGGCGACCGCGAGCCGACGGAGCCCCCTGCGCCGAGCAAACAGGCCGCAGAAGTCCGCGTCGCCGACGCCGTCCCCGCCGTCGTCGCCGATGGACATCCTGCGCGAACGCGTGGCGAGCGTGAACCTCGGCGGCGGCGACGCGCCGGACTCGGCCGCCGCCGCGCACCGCGCGGCGGCGGCGGGCGCCGCGAACGTCTCCTTCACGTTCTCGAACGCTCACGCTTCGTCGCCCTTCGGCGCCGCGCGCGCCGGGCCGCCCGCGAGCGAGGCGACGCGGCTAAAAGAGGCTGGGAACGCGGCGTTCAAAGCCGGCCGGTACCAGGCGGCTTCCGCGAACTACGACGAGGCGCTCGAACGCATGGCCCGCGAGTTTCCCACGGAGCCGGTTCCGGAGGCTTTGCGCGACGCCTGCCTCGCGGATGAAGCGGACACGCCTCTCACGAAACGCGCCTGTTTCGTCGCCGGCGGCAGGGACGCCGCGGTGTGCTACGCCAACCGCGCCGCCGCGCGGCTGATGAACGTCAACGACGCCGCGCGACGAGAAAAAAGCGCGCCGGAGGGGACCGTCGCCGGCGACGCGCGGGCGCCGGCGACGCGGCGCGCGCTCGCCGCCGCGTCCGACGTGCGCGCGGCGCTCGGCGATTGCCGAGCCGCGCTCGCGGCGGACCCCTCGTTCCGGCGCGCGCGCTTGCGCGCGGGCACGTGCCTGATGCGCCTCGGCGCGTTCGAAGGCGCGCGCGCGGAGTTCCTTCTCGCCGCCGAGGGCGACGCCGGAGGCACCGCCGCCGAGGCGCGGCGGCTGGCCGAAGACGCCGCGCGCGGCGCCGCGCTCGTGGACCGCCTGACGCGCGCGGACGGCGGCGCGCTGGCGAGCCTGCGGCGCCACTGCGTGGACGGCGCGTCCGTCGGCGCGCGGCGCGTCAAGGCGCGCGTGCTCCGCGCCGCGGAGGGGGACGGCGGGTTCGACGCAGACGGAGACGACGACTTCGCGTCGGACGCGTCCGACGACGCGTCGTCGAAAACTGAACTTTTCGACGTCGACACGAGCGCCGGAGGTTCGCGCGCGCCCCGGATGAGCGTCGCGGCGACGGCGCGGGACGTCTTGCGTTCGGTCCGGGACATCTCCGCCGTGGCGCCGCACTGCGCCGCCGTGGCCGAGGCGAAGGCTCGCGCGCTGCTCTGGGAGGGGCGGTTCGGGGCGGCGGAGGCGGCGGCGGACGCCGAGGGTCTCGGCGGCGCGGCGCACCGCCGCGGGGGAGGCGCGCCGCGCGACGCGTCCCTGGCGGAGGCGTCGCCGCGCGCGTTCGCCTCGGAGACGGGCGCGGAGGCTTGGCGCGCGCGCGTGCGCGCGGCGGCGCGCTTCGCGACCGGCGACCTCGCCGGCGCGGTGGCGGCGTTGACGTCGCGCGGCGAATCGCGCGCGGCGCGAGACGACGGCGACGGCGGCGGTCCCGGCGGCGGCGGTTCCGGATCGCCGGCGGTCGACCCCGAACCCGACCCGGAGCCCGAAACCGTCATGAACGACGACGCGCGTCTCGTCGCGGCGCGCGCCGCCGAGGCGCTCGAGGCGGCGGAGAGAGGCGCGTTCGCCGCGCTGCTTCGCGCGGCGAGCGCCGCGCACACGCTGCGCGCGCAGGGCAACGCCGAGTTCAAGGCCAAGGCGTACGCGCGCGCCGCGGAGACGTACTCGCGCGCGGTGGACGCCGTGGCGGACGCGCCCGGCGGGGCGCTGAGCGCGGCGTTTGCGGCGGTGTGCCTCTGCAACCGCGCCGCCGCCGCGCACGCCGAGGGGCGCGCGGCGGACGCGCTCGCCGACTGCGGGCGCGCGCTGGCGCTCAACCCCGCGCGCGTCAAGTCGCTGTCGCGGCGCGCGCAGCTCTACGCGGAGACCCGGATGCACGACGCCGCCGCGGACGACCTGCGCAGGCTGCTGGCGACGCTGGGGCTGGGGGAGACGACGGCGGGGGGCGCGGAGGAGAAGCGGCTAAAAAACGCTTCTTCGCGCGCGGCGCTGGCGGACGCCGCGGCGGGCGCCGAGACGTTTTCGTCGGAGGCGCGCGACGGCGTCGCGGCGCGTCTGCGCGAGGCGCGCGCGGCGACGCGCGGCGCGCCCGTGCCCGACCACGTCGCCGTGCTCGGCCTGCGCGCGGTCCTCTCGTCCGCGCCCGCCTCGGCGGGCGCCGTGGCGGACTCGGACGTGAAGAAGGCGTACCGCCGCCTGGCGCTCAAGCACCACCCGGACAAGTCGTGCGCGGGCTTGCCGGGGTGGGCAGACGCCGAGGCGCTTCGCCGCGACGCGGATGCCGTGTTCAAGCTCGTGGGCGAGGCGCACGCCGCGCTCGCGAGCGCCGAGAAGCGGCGCGCGTTCGACGCCGCGGACCGCAAGGCGAGGGCCGCCTCGGGAGGACGCGCGTCGTCGTCGAGCGCTGCCGATTTCGGCTTCTCCACCTTCGCGCGCGACGCGGCGAGGCACGCGTCCTCCCGCGGCGGCGGGTCTCGGGGCGGCGCCCGGCGCGCGGGCGGCGCGTACAGGGACGGCGGCGGCGGCGGTTTCTACGGCGACTGGTTCGGCGAGGACAACCGCGCGTCCGGTCGCGGCGCGTACCGACCGCGGAGAAGCGGGGGCGGCGGCGGGTACAAGACGTGAGGCACAAGACGTGAGGCGTACGGCGTTTTTCGAGACGTGAGCGGATTCGCGTCGCGCGGACGTTCAGTCGTCGCGTCTTCGTCGCGATTTTCGCGTCGCGTATCGTCGTATTGAAGTAGTCTATCATTCATCATCGCCAATCCGCGTTCCTGAAGTAGATGTACTTCGTGCCCTTGCACCGGAGGCACTGCACTGTGCCCGGCTTCTTCGCGGGGTCCGTCCAGCACACCTTGCACTTCGCCTCGTCGTCTTTGCCTCCGATCCCGAGGAAGCCCCCGACCTTGATGGGGACGTACCCCGCGCGCTCGCACTTGGACGTCGAAAAGTTGTCCGCGCGCCACCCCTCGGCGACGTGGCAACCGTAGCACTTGCGAATGCCCGTCCCGAGGCACAGGTCGCATCGCTTCTTCTCGAGGTCGCCCTGGCCCTTCGGCGGTCCCTTCGGGGCCCGCTTGGACTTTCCCTTGCCTCCTCCCAGAGCGCGGGTCACGACAGCGTCGCGGGCGGCGGGCGTGGGGACCCTGCGGGGGAGCGCGACCCGCGCGGACGGGCGCGTCAGGGGGACGGTCGACGCGAGGGACATCATGCGGGCGCGCGCGAGGTGTGCGAGGACAGCCTGGCACGGATGCAGGATTTCTTTTCGCGTTTCGTATCGCGCAGAAGGATACGGTAGTGCGTTTTCCGAGACGTCGATGCGACACTCGCGGGCGCGCGGTCCACGGCGTGGACCGGTCCACGCCTCGACCGCGAAGCCCTCTGCGATGCCAGCGGCCTCGACGTGGACCCCCGAGTGCTTACAGCGCGCGGTGGATGAGGTCCGGGCCCTGTCGTGCATGTTCGGGGACGGCGCGTCTCCCGCTGAAGACCCGACCGACGTGAGTCATCACGAGCCTCTTCTGGAGCTCGCGGAGTCGGCTCTGGACGCGGCGAAGGCCGGCGCGGGGTCGACGCCTCGAGGAAACACCTTGCACGCCGTGCCCGCGCTGGAGGTCACGATCAAGCTGCTCGGTGACCGACTGCGCGGCGGTGGGGTCGATGTCGTCGTTCGCATGCCTCCGGGCTACCCGGAGTTTTCCGCAGCGGAGATCCGCGCCTACGGAAACGCGCACGCGACTCTCGACGACCTGGGCTATCTCCGCCGCGCGGCCGAGTCCGCGGTGGAGGAGGTGGGGGAGGGGGAGGAGAGTGCGTTGTCCGGCGTGGAAGCTGTGCGCCGGGCGGTCGCGGAGCTGGCGGAGTCGGCGGCGGCGGAGCGCGCGGCGGCGACGGCGGACGCCGCGACGGCAGCGCCCGCGACGGCGGCTGTCGCGACGGGTTCGCGGCGCGAATCCGTCGTGGCGCGTCGCTTGATCTGGTTCCACCACATCAAGGCCCCCGGGAAGCGCAAGGCGGCGCAGAATTGGGCCAAAGAGCTCGACCTGGGCGGGTTTTCCAAGCCGGGGTACCCGGGGATCATCGTCGTCGAGGGTCGCGCCGACGACTGCGAGGCGTACGTGTCGCGCCTGAAACAGCTCACCTGGAAAGCCATGTCCGTGCGAGTGGCGGAGGAGGAGGAAGCCTCGGCGCTCGAACCGGGGCGTCGCCTGCCCGCCACGTTCGAGGAGCTCCCCGAAAATGGACTCGGGGTCATGGGAGAGGCCCTGCGCGAGGCGGGGCTCGAACACATGCTGGAGGCGGCGCTGAAGCAGAGGACAGTCAAGTGGACCGGATGATACGCCCTTCGCCGTAGACGACCAGCTAGCTCTAGTCTAGCTCGTAGCGACACGTCTTTGTCTAGCTCTACGCCAACCTACACGCGGCGCTATCGGACCTCATGATAACCGCAACCTCGCTGTTAAGGTCGGACCGCGACTGCGGGCCATCTGGGACGACGCGTTCGCCTTCGTCCTTTGTTACATTCCAGCGAGCAAACGAGAATTTATGTGATTGCCTGGAAACGTCGAACGTCGATGGAGGACACGTTCCCGCTTCTTGAGTCATTAAACCCTCGTCATCTCCGATTGGGCTGTTACAAAAAAGCGAAAGGCTACGTCGCATCGTTGTTGGTGGACCCGCGGCGACACAGCGAAGAGCGCGGGGCACGTGGTGCGCGCGGGTACACACACAGGGCGTCCTTATCGGACGCCTGATAGAGGCCTTCTCGAGGCTCCCGGATCGATCTCGCGCGCGCGGCCCGATACGGCGCGTCCGGCGCGATGGCAACCGCCGTTTCGGCGGATGAGCGCACCCCGATGCTTCGGGCGCGCGCGGGGGTGGGGAGCGATAAACACGACGACTACTGGACCACGGGGCGATACCTCGCCGCCGCGGTGGTGATCCCCATGCTGCTGATCGCCAGCGTGTTCGGCGCGTTCACGGTGGAGCACCCCTCGAAGGGCTTCCGCCAGGGTGCGGGCCAGGGACGGACGGTGGAGTACACGCTACACACGAGCTGCCTCTCGGCGGAGACGAGAGCCGCGATGCCCGCGTTTTTCCGCCCGGGCGCGAGCGTGACTGGCGCGTCCATCGTACGCCACGACCCCAACCGGCCAGGGCTGGGCCTGGAGGAAGGCGTCACGATGCGCTCCGCGCCGAGCCCCACCACGCACAGCGAGCCCGGCCGGTTCGTGGCTTCCGCGAAAGTTGACGGCGACTGGGGCTTCGCGCTGCGCAACTCCTTCGGGGAGACGTTTTATGAGATCGGCTCCGGGGAGGACGCGCCCATGTGGGGCAAAACCTGCCCCGACGCGCGCACGTTCAGGCAGAGGCTGGGAAAGGTGGTCCGAACACTCGCGCCCAGGCTGAAAAAGCCGCTGGGGCTGGAGGAGGAGGAGGCAGAGCGACACGCCAGCTTCGTGTTCGGGTCGTGCGACACGCGCTGCGACGACGCGCAGTGGGCCGGAGAAGAGCTTGTTCCGAAGAAGAAGCGTCCCTCGGCGAGGGAGGCTGCGCGAGTGACGGATTCGGGAACGCCATCTCTGAAGCCGGAAGGGGGTGAAGAGAAAGAGTCTCTGGCGGAGGCGAAGAAAGCGGCGGGTCCCGGCGGTCCCGGCGGATCCGCTCCCGCCGAGAAAACCCCCGTCGCGAAGGCAATCGGGAGCGCGGCGACGAGCGCGGCGAAGTCAAAACCCGAGCCGTCGAAAACGTCGAAGGCTTCGCCCGCGGCGCCGAAGTCGTCGACCGGCGCGAAGGAACCCGCGGCCGAGACGGCGTCGGGAGAGACGACGACCTCGACCTCGAAGGAACGCGACGCGGAACCCGCGGCGCGCGAAAAAACGAGCCACGAGAAGGGCTCCGCGAGAAAGGGCGAGGGGACGGCGGCGCGACGATGAGGGCGCGGCGGAGTAATACTTGTAACGCGCGGTATTCGCGTCTCAAAAGACTCGCGACGCGCGAAACTATCTGATTGTGGTAGTCTATCTACTCGCGCGTCGCGTTTAAACGCGTCGCGCGAAACTACGACGACGCCCGAACAGGTCGCGCTCGCTCACGGTAACAGCGCGTGCCTGATTTGGCAATACGCGGTGAGGAATATGCCGATCGCGGGGGCCCAGTACAGGACGCGTTCCCCCGACCCCCGGAAGAACGCCGCCGCGCCGCCCTCCTCGTACACCAGCTTCGCCATACCGACCGCGCCCAGCTTCGTCGCCTCGCCCGCCTTCGCGTCACCGCTCGCCTGCTGCTTGATCAGGCGCACCACGACGACGTCCATGGGCGCGCTGACGAAGGCGCCCACGCCTCCGCCGAAAGCCCCGAGGATGGCCTCGCCCAGGAACGAGTCGCCGTCGAATGGGGGGTTGGCCATCCCGGAGAGGTAAATCTTAAGCGCCTCGAAGAGCGCGATTTGAATCGCGCCGAACGGGACGTCGCGGGTCACCGCCGCCGTCCACGCCTCGACGCAGTTCGCGCGTCCCTCCGCGGTGGCGAAGTTGAGCGCGATCGCATCCGAAAGCGAGACGTCCTCCTTGCTCTGCTGCGTGCTCTTGACCGCCTCCGCGGGGACGCGCAGGATGCTCCCGATGAGCTCGCCCACCGCGCCCGCCACGAGGTAGCACGCGACGGGCGAGTCCTTCAGGTCGGTGGCGAGCAAAATCGCCTTCAGGTACTCGTAGATGCCGAGGTACATCGCCAGCGGCGGGCCCTCCTTGATGATGTTGGGCAGCAGGCCGTCGTACAGCGACGCCAGCCCCGCGGGCGTCAGCGGCACGCCGAGCGGGCCGAAGATGGGCGGCGACGGCGCGGAGAGCGCGGCGGCAGCGAGCGCGCTCGACAGCGGCATCTGCGCCTCTTCGTACGCCGTCGCCTCGACGCCGTACGCGCTCTCGAGCTCCTCGAACGCCTGGTCCAGGGACGCGAACGGCGAGGCGGGATCGTTCGCGCTGCGGTCTGCGCGCGTGCGCGTGACCGTCGCCGTGGCTACGGCGGCGCTCGCGGACGAGGGAGCCTCGGGTTCGAACCCGTCGAAGGATCCGGACCCGGATCCCGACCCGCTCGCGGTCGCCGGCGCGTCGTCGAACGCGTCGAAGGAAGCCTCCGGGCCGCCTTCGGCGGCCGCGACGACGCGCGCGTCCACCGCCGCGGACGCGGCGACCGTCGCCGCGGAAGCCACGGCGAACGCCGTCTCCTCGGCGGCGCCGCCCACGAAATCCGCCGCCGTCGTCGCCGCCAGCTTCTCGGCGCCGAGCGCCTGCTTGCGCACCTTGACAGTGTCCACCGGGTGCATCATCGCCGTGGACAGCACGGACGCGCCGAGCGCGGCGCCGTACACGATGAGCTGCGACTGGTTCTCGAGCCTCCCCTCGTCCACCTTGCGCTGCAGAAGCTTCTTCTGGAACTCCGCCTCGAGCCGACGGCGCTCGAGCAGCCGCAAGCGCTGCGACGACAACTCGCCGTCGCGCGCGGCGCTCGCCGCCGCGCCGGCGGGGCCCGGGACCGACTCGCGGCCCGCGGCCGGACCCGGCGCCGGCGCGGTCTTCAGGCTCTCCGTCGCGTCCTTGATGTTCGTCGCGAGGTTCTCGGAGATCTTCAGCGCGATCTCCGCGTCCGCGGCCTCGAGCGCCTTCTCGTCCAGCTGCGTCAGCGCGTTAAGCTCCTGGAGCAGGATGTCGAAGTCGCTCGTGCGGATCAAGTTGGTTTTCCGAATCGCCGCCCGGCGGTCCATGGAGATGATCTCCGCGAGCTGCTCCTCGGGCAGGGGGGGGGAGTTCACCGCGCCGGTGGGCGCGCCGAAGCCGGCGAGCGCGGGATCCGCGGTCGCGCCGAGCGCCACCGCGGAAACCACCAGCGAAGCCGCCGCCGCCGCCGCGCGCGACGCCGAACCCCCGTTTTGGTTTTCGTCTCGCCGCGGATTCGCGGAACGGCTCGAACCGCCGGCGGCACTCCGCGCCTCGCCGAGCGCCGGCGTGTCCACGTGGTGCCGACGCGTCGACGCCGACGGTGTCGACTGTGCGCTGACTCGGACGTCTCCCGGAGCGTCTGCGTGTGTCCAATTCTCGCGTGCGTGTCGCCGCGGGACGCCCTCCAGATTGCCCGCGGCGTCGCGCACGACGCGCCGCGCCGGATCACGCGCGCGCGCGCCCGCGTCGGTCGTCTCCTCCGAGTGCGCGCGGCACATCGCCTGAAAACGCGTCGTGAGAAGTCGCGACCAGATAACCTGCTTCACGTCCGTCGTCGCGCGCGCGTCGCGCGCGCGCGTGCGACGCGACCCTCCGACGGAGGCCACAACGGACGTCGCACGCGAGGATCGATACGCAGCGCCGAGACTGCGCGCCGCGCCCGTACCGACCGCGGCCGGTCGAGGCGAGCATTGGCCGGCCATGCCTCCCGGTTCCCGCCGCGTCGACGCGAGATCGAAACCGTCCGCCCCGACGAAACGCCAAGCGACGAAGCGGTCACCTGAGGGCGGTGCCGTCCACGGAGGCTCGCGGCGAGTTTCGCCGACTCACTCGCCTTGCACCGACCGCACCTCACCTCTGCGCGCCTCCTCCCCGCCGCGCGTCCTCGCCTTCCCGTAGGGTCGTCGCTGCGTCCGGCGCGCTCGGAAATGTGACGTACGTAGCCACGTGCAGTGCCACGCGTTTTCGGTAATTCAGCTTTCCGATCTCTGGATCTTGCGCCATGGCGGCCACCGCCGCTGCACGCGAGCGAAACAAGTTCCTTCGCCTTCGTCTCAGCCGCCGCCGGCTCCTTGTGTTCGCCAACCTCGCGCTTCAAGCGCCAAAGGACCCCGCGCATACCTCGTCCGTGTTGCCGACGACGCGTTTCCGCGTTCGGACGAGACGTAAGGCTCACTCTCGGTCGACCACCTCCGCAGGCTGCGTACGACGTGACGTTATCCACTATCCCCGCCAGCGCTCGCGCTCGCTCGTTTCGCAGTAAAAGCACGCGATGATCGCCTCCGCGACGTCGTCGGTCGCGCTCCGCGCGACCGCGTTCCGCGGCACCTCCCGCGGGCTCGCGCCCGCGCGCGTAGCGCCTCTCGCGGCGCGGCGCGGCGCCTCCGTGGTTCGCGCCAGCGGCGTCGATCCTGAGTCGCTCGCGATCCTTCAGCAGAAGCTCGGGCAGCGCATCGAGCTGGAGGGCCAGGGCGCGGAGTCGTTGAATCAGACCGCCGGCAAGCTCCTGGGCGCGGACGGGCGCGCCATCGACAAGGATGAGCGCAAAAAGGTGCTCAAGGCGGACGAGGTCGGGCAGCAGGCGCTGGAGATCTCGTACGACCCCGAGGGTCTGTTCCCCGAGGTGGACGAGACGGCGGCGAGCATGCTCATCGACAAGAAGCTTCGCGCGCGCGAGCTGGAGCTTGAAAAAAAGGAAGATGAGGAGCGCCAGGAGGAATACGAAAAGGCGCGCGAGGAACTCGAAGCCGCGCGCGACGCTCGCGTGCAGCCCACGACGCACGCCGAGCTCGTGGCGTACTTCTTCGACACCGAGTTCAACGAGATGGAGTACGAGATTGTCAAGCAGCGGCCGAAGCTCACCGACGAGTTTTTCGCCTACCTCATCGAGACCAAGACTGAGGAGACAGATGAGGAGGAGAAGGGGAAGCTGGAGGCGTTGTACACGGTGACGTCGGAGTTTGTCGGGTTCGTGGACCAGACCACGCGCGCGATGCTGTCTCCTCTGGAGCGCCTCACGAAGCTGCTCAACGCGCCGGACAAGAGGGCGATGATCCTGGAGATGGTGGACAACGACGAGCTCGACCTGAACCTCATGGCGCTTCTCAAGACCAACATCAACACCGCCAGGCAGGGCGGCGCCGAGGACGCCGCCGTGTTCATGGAGAAGATCTACAAAGCCGCGGCCAAGTTCGTGGAGGGCGCGTGAGACGGCCGCGCGCGCGCGGTGATGTGTCGATTGCGAGACGTGCGTGACGAGATTCTTTTAATACCCATTCCCGCGTCGGGGACGACGCGCGCCCGAACGCCGCCGGCGACGCGACGCGCGGGGCGACCGCGTGACGCCGGCTTTTCGTCGCGCCTCGTCGTCGCCGGCTCACCCGAAGAGCTTCTGCGACAGCGCGGACAGCACGGAGTTCACGGAGAGGAGCACGAACGTCGACCCGACGACGATCCCAATGACCACCGCGGTGGTACTCAACGCGCCGCCGACGGTCGGCCACTCCACCTGCCCCACCTCCTCCAAGGCCCCCGCGAAGATGTTATCGCTCGCGTCGGGGTCCGAACCCGTGCCCTTATTCTTCAACTCGCGGATCTGGTCGCCCAGCGAAGGCTCCGCGGAGGTCTCGCCTGCGGACTCGGAGGGCAGGTCCAGGACCTCGCCCTCGCCCTTCGGCGAAGCAGCCTCCTGCACGGCATCCTCCGAGCCGACCTGTTTCCCGGAGCTCTGCTCGGCGCGGAGCTGGGGGGAGACGATCGAAAATGGGAAATCGGTACGGTTCGTCAGTGGCACGTGGCGCGACGGGGCGGACGGGGTTTGCGAGGATCGGATCGAGAACACGACGCGACGCGGGGACGCGCGCGGCGATCGCGAGGTGGGGCTCGACGCGCGGTGGAAACGCGGCCGGGTCGCGGCGTGGAGGCGAGCGAGGACGTACCGGACGCGCGCCGGATCCGCGGGAGACGCGCAGCGTCGCCTGTCGCGCGGAGCTACACCTTCCTGACCCAGTCGCGGCACCGGCACCGCGGCGCGCGGCGACGCCGCGCGCGACGCGGGGGGCAGCGCGAGTCGCCACCGCGGACGCGGTGACACGAGACGCCATCATCGTCGCGGAGGGCATTATTCCTTCCCCGATCGAGTCTTCGCCGCGGTGCGCGGACGATGTGACGACGCGGACCCACGAGGTCGTCTCTATCCGCTTATCGCCGCCCGAAATCGGCGCGGCCGGGCGCGATGGGCTTCAAACACGTCTGGCGTGCGTGAGCTCAGCTTGGTTTTTCTCCTCTCCACGAGATATTCCTCGGTCTGTTCCCCGACAAACGAGCGCGCACGCGCACGTCGACCCCCCTCGCCAGGCGCCGCTCACCAGCGCGAGCGCCGCGATGGCGGACGCTGGCGAGCCCGACGACGTGCGTGCGCGTCGCCATTCTCGCGCGCCGGGCGACCGACGTCTTCTTCCTTCTTTCCCGTTCCCCCGCGTGACCACGACGCTTTGTTCAACCTTCGACCCGCGCGCGCGTCGCGACGCGTGCGCGCGCGACACGCGCTGACCGCCGCGCCCACTCCTCGCGCGCGCGAACACGCAGGGGCTGACCGAGTATGAGCGCCTGCGCGCCGCGCGCATCGCCGCGAACAACGAGATGATGCGCCGCCTGCGCCTTCCGGAGCTCGGGTCCGAGCTCCGCCCGCCCTCGACCCCCTCCGCCTCGGGCGGCGCGGGCGGCGCGGGCGGCGCGGGCCAGTACGCGCCCGCCAAGCGACGCAGCCCCAAGGGGCTGCCCGGCCCGAACGCCACCCCGAAGAACCGGAAGCGCGAGTTCCGCATGGTGCTTCGCGTCCGCAAGGAGGTGAACTACGCCGAGGTCGCTGAAGACGACCCGAAACAGCGACCTAAGGTCCCCCGTATCGACAACCCGGCGGGCGCGCACCGCCGCCCCGCCGCGACCGTCGACCCGGACACCAAGCTGGAGAACCTCGACTCCAAGTACGCGAACGACCTCGACGCGCGCAACCGCGCGATCCGCAGCGTGGTGCGTACGCGATCCCTCCCCGCGCCGTTTCTCTGTTTCCTCGAACGTCGACGACGACGCCGCCGACGCACAGCTGTGCGCGTTTCGCTGGCGATGACGACGCGCGCTCCTGACGCGTTTATTTGCTTCGCCCGCCGCAGGCGCTGTGGCACACCAACCAGACGCAATGGATCGAGGAGTCGCGCGAGCCGTGGAGGAAGCTCCGCGAGAAGCTCCGCGCGACGCGCGCGGCCAAGGCAGCGGCTGCTGCCGCCGCGAGCGAGCGCCGGGCGCTGGCCGAGCACGATCGCGTCGCGGTCGGCGCGACGCGCGGCGCTCCGGGCTCGGCGAGCGACGACGTCGCGGACCCCGAGCCGGTGGCGGCGTCGCCGACGCCCGCCGTGTCGACGCCCACCGTGTCTCCCGCGGGAGGTGGTGGGCGCCGGGGTAGGCGCTTCACCGGTGCGAAGAAGGACCCGGCGAGCGTCGAGGGAGCCGCGCGTTTTATCAAGAAGGGGATCCCCTTGGTCTGCTCCGGGTGCGACACGGAGGAGACGAGCCGGTGGTCCAGCAGCAAGGTTGATCCGGAAAAACCGGTCTGCATGGTCTGCTACCACAGCCAGGTACGCCTCGCTTTCCGATCCCTCACGTCAACGGTTCGTATTCTCAGCGCTCTTCCCGGGTTCGTCACTGACACATACACCATGTACCTGCACAGGTCGCCGCCTCTCGCGGCAACTGCGCCCACTGCGAGATCCCCGGTGCTGACGCGGGCCGGATGCTCAAGTCGCGGTTCACGGACGGCGCCTGGCTCTGCGGGAAGTGCTGGGGCAAAGAAGCGCCCGCCGACCGGGTCTGCGCCTCGTGCAAGAAGGGCGTGGACGCCGTGTTTTATTGGCACAAGTCGAAGCGCATCGAGGGCGCGCCGTGGATCTGCAAGGCGTGCCACAAGAAAGAGGTGCGCACATTCCCGTTCTTCCCACTCCCCTCACGCGAACGCGAACGCCCGACGTCCTCCGCCCCGGTGCGTTTCTGGCTCAC
>MDSV01097259.1_pt1 | contig 19449 bp, 9 predicted proteins | sample 810851 | NCBI WGS metagenome assembly MDSV01 (sample SAMN05326640, study PRJNA326480) | marine metagenome | isolation source: seawater | place: Atlantic Ocean: North East | collected 2012 | reverse complement strand
AATGGCTACAATTAATGCATCTACCGGAGCGGATATTATCGTTCCATCAAATAACGGCGACACATATCGTGGTCTCGCTGGTAATGACACTTATATACTATCAAACGCTATATCAGGAGCAGTAACAATTGTTGATACTGATGGAGCAAATACTATTCAGTTAGTTGATGGTCTATCAGTTGCATCATCTAAATTTGCTGCTGACTCAGCTCAGTTAACATTATCTAATGGTGCTGTTATTACAATTAATGGAGCCGACAAATTTACATATGACGTTGGTGGTAATATAACTTCTGGTGATACAGGATCTTCTAATACATATGCACAACTTGCTTCTGCTATGGGTGTTCCTACATTGCCAACAGGTTCTACAATTTCAGATGGTTCATCAGGTACAGTATCAGGAAGTTCAGTAACTTCTTCTGCATCTGCATACACTCTCTCTGCAGATGCTAACAGCGTAGCTGAAGGTGGAACTATCACATATACAATTACAGCCAATGCTGCTGTATCAGCTGATACAACATTTACTTATAATGTTGCTGGCGATACTAACGGCGGTACTGTAGATAAAGCTGGTTCTTCAGATACTGACTCATTATCTGATTCAGTTACTATGGCATCAGGTGCTTCCTCTGTAACATTTACTGTTACAGCTTCTACAGATAATACTGCAGAAGGCATGGAAGGTATTAAAGTATCAGTTTTCGATAGCAATAATAATGTTATTGGTTCACAATCTGCTCTTATTTCAAATAATGCAGCTTTAGAAACAACTGTAACAAATCTAACAGCAGCTATTGATGAAGTTCAAGGTTCTGCTGGTAGAGATGTAATCGGTGGTGCTGCAGGAACAAATTTATTAAGCGCTAATGGTACAACTATTGCTCCAGGTGATAACATTGATGGTGGCGCAGGTAATGATACACTTAAGATTGCTGTGTCAGGAACAAGTACTGGTGCAACTGATGTTATTTCAGCTATTACCATGACTAATGTTGAAACTATTGAAATCAATAACTTCGAAACAACAGAAGCTCAAGAAACTGATCTTGATATGTCTCTCATGACCGGTGTTACAGCTATTGGTTTAACGTCTTCAAGTGCAACTGGTGATACAACGTTTGATAATGTTCCAAATCTTGTCGATGTTAATTATGCATCTGGTTATGGTGAATTAACTGTTACTTATGCTGCTGGCGTTACTGCTGGTGCAGCTGATGCTCAAACAATTAATCTTAATATAGCAAAAGTTGATGCTACTGTAGCTGCAGCTAACTCATCTTTAATTAGTATTGCTGGCGTAGAACACATTACAATTAATAATGTTGGTGTTGCTGCATCTAATTTAGCTACATTAACGGCTACTTCTGCATTATCACTAAAAATAACTGGTGATACATATACATCTATATATGGTGCACTTGGAGCTAGTCTTAAAACAATCGATCTAACCGAAGCAACAGCGGGTGCTAACCTTACAGTTGCTACAACAGCTACATTAATAGTAACTGGTGGACCTGGTGCAGATAGAATTAACTTTGATAGTAGCTTAAATAGTGCTGGTGCTGACCTCTTTGATGGTGGTGCTGGTCAAGATACTGTTGCTGTCGATGACCCTGCTACTCTTACACCTACTGCTGTTGCAGGTTTAACAAATGTTGAAGTTCTTGAAATTGGTACTTCAAGCGCTACTGCTTATGATGCTAATAGAATTTCAGGTATTACAACTCTACGAACAACAATAGCAGATGATACAATTGCTGGAATTAAAGCTATCTTTACTGATGCTTCATCTGGTGTAAATGTTCAGATTCGCGGTACTGAAGGCGTTAAAGTTGAGCTTGATGTTAATGGATCAGCCGATGTTGCAAATGTAACTCTTGCTACTGCTACTGGTCTTGGTGTTATTGTTGGAACAGATGATGGTGTTAACCTAGCCGAATTTGAAACTGTTAATATTACAACAGGTGCGACTGCTTCAAGTTTTGGCGTATATACTGGTACTGAAACACAATCAATTACCATCTCAGGTGTTGGTGGATTTACTCTAGGTAACAGTTCAGCTACAGCATTAATGAATGTTGATGCATCTGGCCTTGTGGGTACTGGTGGCTTAACAATGGGTACAAATGCAGGTATTTATGTTTATCCTCAAACAATTACTGGTTCAAAAAATATTGATACATTAATTGGTGGTGGTGCTGCAGATACTATTAAGGGTGGTGCAGGTAATGATATCATCAGTGGTGGTGCATATCCTGATACTATACATGGTGAAGCTGGTAACGATATTATAGATGGCGAAGGTGGTATCGATATTTTAAGTGGTGGTGCTGGTAATGATACTTTCAGTGTTGCTGATGATGCTGATTTTGTTACTTTAGCCTCAGCTGAACAAGTAGATGGCGGTGCTGGTACTGATACTCTTAAATTTATTGAGGAAGCTGTAACTACTATTTCTGAAACTGATTTATATGGTCTTAAAAGTATTGAACAAATATGGATTGCTACAACAGAAAACACTACAATCACATTAGATGATACCGTATTTGCGAATAACGGTATAACTAATCTTAAAATCATTGATTTAGCTGCTGCTGGTACTAAATCTGTTGATGGTACTCTTACTGTTACGGCTTCTGCTTTAACAGCTGCAAATAGTATTACTGTTAATATGAATACAGCTGCAAATGAGGACGATACCCTTGTTGGTGGTGCTGGTGATGACACATTTACGTACCTATCTGATACAAGTGCTGGTAATGGTTTAGAAGCTACAGATACTGTAACTGGTGGTAAGGGTAATGACACATTAGCTTTAACAGTTGGTTCTGTTGATATTGGTGCGAGTGGTACTAATATCGTTCTTACTGGTGTTACTGGTGTTGAAACAATTACCATTACCAATACTGATGCTGATGATGCTTATATAACACTAACTGATGGTCAGTTTGTTACTGCAGCCGCAGCTTCTCTTAGTGGTAACGGTACTACAGCTGCTATCGTTGGTGTGGTTGATGGTTCAAGCTCAACTGGTGCAGGTGTAATTGTTCTAGACGGTTCTGCTGAGGATGATTCTAAAATGATCATTACAGGTGGTGCTGGTAACGATATTCTTACTGGTGGTCAGAAAGCTGATACTCTTATTGGTGGTACTGGTAATGATGTCCTTAATGGTGAAGCCGGTATTGATATCATAAATGGTGGTTCTGGTAATGATACTTTAAATTTAACAGATGTATCTGATTTCATTGGTTTAACCTCTGTTGAAGTATTTAATGGTGGAGCTGGTACAGATATTGTTAACTTTACTGAGGATGCTGCAACTACTGTTGCTGCTGCTGATCTGGGTGGTCTTTCAAGTGTAGAAAGAATTACATTTGAAGGTACTGGCGCTAATTCACTAACACTTTCAGACAGTGTTTATGAAGCCAACGGTTCAACAACTCTTAATGTTAGAGATATTAATGCTGCTGGTGCAGTTACTGTAGATGCTGCTGGTGTAAGTGCTACTAATAGCTTAACTTATACAACAGCTCTTGCTGCTGACACTATTGATACTATTACTGGTGGTGCAGGTGATGATACTTTCACTTTCTATGAAACAGCTATTAGTGCAACAGATGTTCTTAGTGGTGGTGCTGGTAATGATATATTAGCTATTTATGCTGATGGTGATTTAACTGCTCTAACAACAACATCCATGACTAAGTTTGAAACACTAAGTCTTACTCAGGATGGTACAGCTAGAGCTTTCCCAATAACTTTAACAGCTGGTTTCTTCCAAGGAGCTACTGGTACTGTTGCTGCTTCTACTGTTACAGGTGTTGTTACACTTGATGGTTCAGCTGAAACATTAACTGCTATGACAATATCAACAGGTGTTGGTGCTGACATTATTACTGGTGGTTCTAAAGCCGATACCATTAAATCTGGTACAGGTGCTGATGTTATTACAGGTGGTCCTGGTGCTGATATTATAACTGGTGGTTCAGGTGCTGATGACTTTAGTTATTCAAATGGTAATGCTGCAGGTGCTACTATTGAATCTTCTGGAGCAACTCCTGATGTGCTAACTGATTTCTTATCTGGAACTGATGATATTAAGATTACTGTTACTTTTGCAGCCTTAACTTCCGGTGTTACTGTTAATGCTGTTTCTACAACAGGTGTAACAAGCAAAACTCTTGCTCAAGATTCTTTATCAGGTGGTAGATTACAGTATGTTTATAACTATACTGACGGTCTACTTTATATTAACTATAATCAAGATAACCTTATAACTACATCTGACTGGACTATTAACGTTAATCAGGGTGCTACTCCTAAAACAACTATTGCTGATGGTGATATTGATTGGACTATTACTGGTACTGCATTAGCTGATACAATTACTATTGGTGGTGGTACTAACATCGTTAACGGTGGTGCAGGTAATGATACAATTACTGCTACAACAGGTACTGCTGATGGTGTTTCAACTATTAATGGTGGTGATGGTACTGATATTCTAATCGCTGGTTCAGGTGCTGATATTATAAATGGTGACGGTGGTGTTGATACAATGTCTGCTGGTACAGGAGCTGCTGTTCTTAGCGGTGGTGCTGGTGAAGACGTTATGATCGGTGGTACTGGTGCATATACTATCAATGGTGGTGATGCTGCTGATATTATTACTGGTAGTACTGGTGATGGTATAATCAATGGTGATGCTGCTGCTGATATTATAATTGGTGGTGCTGGTGACGAAACTATTGATGGTGGTGCTGCTGCTGACGTAATTAATGGTGGTACAGGTATTAACATTATATCTGATAGTGCTGATGCTGACGTTGTTACAGTTAGTAATGGTGGTATTGATGCTGTTGATGTTACTACTGGAGCTGATGATGTTACGGTTTCAGCTGTAACAGAGTATAATTCTGTTAGATTTACTATTACAGATATGACAGGTACAACTCACGATACAACTGTTTCAGCAACGTCTCAGGACCATATAACTGGTTTCACAACAACTTCTGATGATATTAAAGTTACAGGTGCTGTTAAAGCTCTTACTGATGCTAGTAAAGGTGCTATTATTGCTGTTCTTAATAGTGATGGCGGTAATGCTGACCTTGACTCTTCTGGTGTTCTTATTGCCAATACAGCTCAAAAATCAGCTGTTGCATATACTGGCTTTGGTGACTTTAGTGTAATTGCTGCTGAACTTAATACTGCTATAGGTACTGCTACTAATGCGGGTGCAAATGACTATCATTTATTAGTTATGGCTGACTCATCTGCTAATATTCATGGTGTATGGTCATGGAAAGATGTTGATGGTAATGGTGCTGTTAATGTTGGCGATGAAATTGGTCTTATGATGACTATTGTTGCTAACGGTCCTCTAGTTGTTGCTGACTTTGATGTTGCTTAATTAACAACTAAACATACTATTTTAAAGGCCGCCTTGTGCGGCCTTTTTTATGTGGCAATATTTTTTTATATAATGTAGTAATTTTCTATGGTTAATTTATTCAAGAAGGGTATGAATTATATTAGCACTGGAGATATTCTTAGTGCTCGAGAAACATTTGATATTATACTACTTAAAGAACCTAATTCTTCATTAGCATACGCTGGAAAAGGAAAATGTGAAGAAATTGATAATAATTTTGAACTTTCAGCTACTTATTATAAAAAATCAATTGAACTTGACCCAACAAATTCAACATTTTATTTCAATTTAGCAAATGTATTAGTTAAAAAATCAATGAATCTTAATGTTGAGGATTATTATTATGAGGCTTTAGAATATTACCTTAAGTGTCTGGATTTAAAAAATAATGATTTTATGTGTTATACAAATATTGGTGTTTGTTATATTTGCTTAAAAGACTATGAACAAGCTATTACTTACTTAAAAAAGTCTGTATCTATTAATTCCGTTTATGCTGCTAATTATTATTATATTTCTACTTGTTATAACAATCTTCTTAATTTTAAAAAATCAATTAAATATGGAAATTCTGCATTAAATCTAGATCAGGAAAATTCTACCTATTTAAATCATCTTGGATCCTGTTACCTAAAAGATACTTTTAATACAGATAATATCGTTAAAGCAGAGGCTTTATTTAAAAAATCTATCAAAAATGATCCTTTAAACTCATCCTCATATTCTTCCTTGTCTTATATTTGTTTCTTAAATGGGAGTGTTGATAATGCGCTTATCTATTCAGAAAAAGCTATTGAATTAGATACTAATAATTTTTCGGCCTATATTCATTTAGCGAATGCTCTTTCTTCAATTGGTAAAATTGATGATGCTATTAATGCTTTAATAAAATCCATTGAAATTAACTCTAATGCTTTTAACTCTTATTATTTATTATCTACATTAAACTTTGCTTTTACTGATAAAATGATAACTTTTTTAGAATCTTCTTTAAATTCATCTTTTATTCAAAGTTCTGATAAAGTTTATATTTCACAAACTCTTTGGTATCACTTCGATAAAATTAAAAATACCGAATCTGCAATTAAATTTTTAAATACCTCTAATAGCCTAGAGCTCGATAACTTATTAAAAAAAAATCAGGCCTTTTCTTTAACCAAAGAAACAAAGCTTTTTAACAAAATTAAAACAGAATATAATTCTAAATTAAAAATAAAACTGAACCCTAACAATTCAAAATTTAATCCAATCTTTATATTAGGGCTACCTCGCTCAGGAACATCTTTAATTGAACAAATAATTTCTTCACATTCCTCTGTTTTTGGTGCAGGAGAAAGGGGAACATTACAGTATATCGCCGATCAGAATAATTTTCCTAATTCTTTTATTAATTTTGATAATAAAAAATTAAATGTTTTAAGAAATAAATATTTAAATGATATTTCTTTTCATTTAAAAGGAAATGTTAAATTTATTACTGATAAATTACCACATAATTTTCTTTATATTGGATTTATTAAGCAATTATTTCCTGATGCTAAAATAATTCACGTTAATAGGAATAAAATGGATGTATGTTTTTCTATTTATTCAAAACTTTTTTTAGCAAACCTTCCTTGGAGTTATAATTGGAGGGATCTTTTAAATTATTACTCTTTGTATAACGATTTAATGCAATTTTGGGATAAGACTTTTCCTAAACAAATATTTAATTGTAACTATGATGTTTTAGTTAATAAACCCAAATCATCAATAGTTAGTATTTTAGACTATTGTGATTTACCTCATGAATCTTCTTGTTTTAATCCTCATTTAAATAATAGAGCTGTTTTTACTGCAAGTTCACTTCAGGTTAGGAACAAGATTTACTCTAAGCCTGGTAAATGGTCTTTATATAAGGCTTTTCTTAATGATTAATGATATCCTTAAAATTAAGAATGAGATCCAAGATTTATTTTTATCAAAAAAATATAACTCAGCAAAAAAACTTATATCAAGTGCTGAAATTAAATTTCCTCCAGATCCTGATATTTTATATTTTAAAGGTTTAGTTGAAAAAGAATCTAATCATTTTGAGAAAGCCATTATAACATTTAATAAAGCTATTAATTTATCAAAATCTAATGTTCGAAATCAATTACTAATTAATCTTGCAGAATGTTATTTAAATATTAATTCTTTTGATAAGTCTATTGAAATTTATAATAAGGTATTAAGATCAGATTCTAATTTCTTAATTGCTATTGAAGGTCTTGGTAAAGCTTACCTTTTACTAAATAAACCTGAAATGGCACTTTCTTTTTTTAATAAAGTATTAGAGCAAAATCCAAATCATATTGATACCTATTTTAATATTGCTAGTTCATACTTAAAGTTAAAAAATTTTAATAAAGCTTTAAACTTTTATTTAAATTTTATTAATGTCGCGGATTTAAAGAGTATTTCTAACGATAAATTAATAAATATTTATATTAACATAAGTGTATGCTATAGAAATCTTAATTCCTATGCTGACAGCATAATCTTCCTTGAAAAAGCTGAGCTTTTAAATAACAATTATCATTTTACTTTATTTAATTTTGCTCTTACGTATGTTGATTTGTTCAAGTATGAAGCTGCTGAGTATTACTTTAAGCAAGCTTATAATTTGGACAAAAAAAACTCACTATATGCCTATAATTATTGTAATATATTATTAATGCGAGGTGAAAAAAATCTTGCTAGGAGTTTAATTAACAGTGTTTTAGATGAAGATCCATCTTTTGTTAACTTTCTTGATTTTTCTTCAAAAATTGATTGTATTCCAGGTGACTCTTTTTTTAATTGGATTAATGCTTTATTAAATGATCCTAACATTACTGATTCTGTTCAAGTTAAGTGTGAATTTTCTATGTTCTCTATTCTTGATAAAGCCGGTGATTATAAAGATGCTTTTAAGCATTTGAAGATTGGTAACGATTTATTTAATTCTTCACTTGAAAGTTCTATTAATAAGTCGGAAATACAACACTCTAAAATGAAAGAATTAAACTTTGACTTAAATTATTACCCCTCAAAGTTTATTAATGAACCTATACCTATTTTTATAATTGGAATGCCTAGATCGGGGACAACCTTAACTGAACAAATTCTTGATTCACATGATAGCGTTTTCGGTGCGGGCGAACTTACTTTTATGTCAGATATTATTTCTGAATATAATATTTTTGATAAGAAGTCGTTAAATAATGATATTCTTGATTTAATTTCTGATAGATATTTCAAATCTATCAAGAATATTAACTATGCGAATTTCCCTTATATTGTTGATAAAATGCCTGGTAATTATTTTTGGGTTGAAATTATTAAGAGGGCTATTCCAGAAGCTAAAATTATTCATTGTACAAGACACCCTATGGATACTTGCTTATCAATTTATAGTAAGAACTTTACCTCTAATCTTAAAAATTATTATAACCTAACTGATATAGCTCATTCCTACATTCATTATTATCAATTAATGGAGAGCTTCAAAGAGTCTCTACATAAAACCTCAATTTTGGATTTTTCTTATGAGCTGCTTATTAAGAATCCAGAAAAGAAAGTTAAAGAATTATTAAAATATTGTGGATTAGACTATAACGAAAAGTGTCTAAAATTTTATGAGAATGAGAGGTTTATTAAAACTGCTAGTAGTGTTCAAGTAAGGGAAGATTTTTATTCAAAATCAATCAATAGATGGAAGAATTATCAAGATGAATTGTTACCTTTATTTAAAATTTTAAATAAAGAAGGAATTGTTGATTAATTTTATTCACCAAATGCTCTTTGGCTAAGTTTTTTTATCGGGTTTAGAAAGTAGGATATTACTGATTGTTTTTTTCCTATAATTGAGACCATTCCTTCCATTCCAGACTGAATAATCACATCTTTACTTTTTATAACATTTTGATCTGTTACTCTTACCCTGGCTATATAAAATACTGACTGAGATTGTTCATCGAGAGTACTTCCTGTTGCAACTTTATCAACTTCACCCTCAAACATACCAAAAATAGAACTATCGTAGGCTGTAAATGCAATTTTAGCTTTTAGGCCAGTTCTTATTTTGGCAATATCTTTTGCAGGGACTCTAACTTCAAGTATTAACTCTTCTCCAAAAGGAACAATTTCTGCTAAAGGATCTCCTGGGTTGATAACCTGGCCTTTTGTTGAAACAAATACTTTACTTATTGTTCCATTAACTTGAGATTTTAATAAACTATTCTGATAACGCTTTTCAAATTCTATTAAATTTCGTTTTGCTTCTGACAGAAGTAATTTTTCATTTATAAGCATCATCTCAGCCTCTGATCCCGATGCATATAGATCTTCAAATATTTTGACTTTTTTCTCTCTTGCCTCTACCTCTGCCTTATACGATTCATAATTAACTAAATTTTGAGCTTTATCAATTTCAAATAATATATCGCCTTCCTTAACTTCGTCACTAAGACCAATATTTATTTTATCAAGCACTCCGCCATATGCCGTTTGAACAGTTTGAACTTTTGTTGCTGGTATAACTAAACCGTTTGCTCTAACAACTTGATCTGTTTTAGCAATGATACTCCATAGTAAAATCGCTAAAAATGATGCCATTATAATACGAAATAGAATTGAAGTTTTTTTATAAAGTTGGAAATGTCCTAAGTCTTCAAGTTTTTCTTGAGTAACTGGAGTAAGTATTTTCTGTGAAATTTTATCACCAAAAATATTCATGGATTTAAAAAATTCAAACATAGATGTTATAATTACACCAAAAATATTTTCATTCTTTATATTTTTATAAGAGTTTATATTTATTATTTTAGAAAGTAGATTTTTTATTTTGATATAAATTTTTTTCATTTTACTCTCTTACTTTGAGTTTCTTTCTATAAATTCTTGTTTAGAGCAGTCTCCAGTAACTTGGCCGTTATTTAATACTATAACTCTATCGACAAGTGATAAATCTTGTACGCTATGTGTAGCAATTATAACGGTATAGTCTTTATAAACATTTTTAAGATTATTAATAAAGTAATTTATTGTTGAAGAGTCCATTGAACTTGTAGGTTCATCCAATACTAAAATTTTAGGTTCTTTTATAAGAGCCCTAGCCAAGACAAAACTTTTCTTTTGTCCTCCAGATAAGTTTCTTCCTCTTTCGTCAAGTACATAATTGTAACCTCCGGGAAGTTTTCCAATAAAGTTTTTTATTCCAACCAGTTCGCAAGCTCTTTCAATTTCATCATCTTTAAAATTATCTTTCCCCATTCCAACATTTTCATAAATTGTTCCTGCAAATAATTGAATGGCTTGCGGACTATATCCAATATTTTCTCTTAAAATATCTGGACTTATAGAATTGATATCATATCCATCAATTAAAATTGAATTATTTTCTACAGAATTAAATCCAACAATACATTTTAATAGTGAAGATTTTCCACATCCTAAAGGGCCAACGAAGGCTATTTTCTCTCCAGGCTTAATATTAATATTAATATTATCAAGGATAATATTCTTATCAATCTCACAACTAAGATTTTTTATTTCTATTCCACCATTATTGATTACACCTTGATGATCATACCTTAAGAATTTTTCGTCCTTAGCTTCTTCGGACATCAGTGCGTCAATTTTCTTATATCCAGCAATTGCTGTATTGAAACGAGTTAGAAGATTACTTATTTGGCCTAAAGGGGATAGGGCTCTTCCTGACAATATAACACAAGCAATTAAAGCCCCCATACTAAGCTTTGCATCAGCAATAAGAAATACTCCATAAAATATCATTAAAGTTTGACTTAATTGAACGGCAGTTCCAGTAAATGTAGTCCCTATATTACCAATAGTTTTTGATATAATTGTTGTTTTATTTTGCTCCTCAACACTTGTCTTCCATTTTTTTTGGAGAAATTTTCCTCCAGCGACAGTTCTTACAGTTTCTAAATTCCCAAGTAATTCTAATAAAACTCCTAGCTTACCTTGAGAAAATGTTAAGTTCTTTTCTGCATAATTTTTTATCAAGGGATGAATTATAGCCGAAACAATTAGAACCGCAGGTATTATTAATGTAGGAACAAGAGCAACTTTTCCTCCTATCAACCATAAAACACCAACAAAAATTATCATAAAAGGAAAATCTACAAGAGTTACCATTGTTGCAGATCCAAAAAAATCACGAACACTATCAAATTCTTTAACAGAGCTTGCTAGATGACTTGGAGATTTTCCTAATTTTACCGCATCATGAGATACAAATTTTGTGAATAGACCATCCGCCAATTCATCATCTAAAAGGCTACTACCAACATCCATAAAATACCCTCGAACCATTTTTGTCATGAAATCAAAAATAACAACAATTAGAATGCCTGCTGTAAGGGCTATAAGTGAGCTGATAGCGTTATTTGGAACAACTTTATCATATACAGTCATAATGTAAAAAGCGCTCGCTAAGGCAAAGATATTTATAAATAAAGATGCAAGAAGTATCTGATAATAGATTCCTCTGTATTTATAAATAGTTCCCCAAAACCAATGAGATTTTCTTTCTTCGTATTTCATTTTATAATTTTAACCTAAATCTATTCAGTAATTCCGTTTTAATCTGGCTTAATCTAAGGTCATCGATATATAATCCTAATTCAGTATCTAAAAGTGTTTGAGTGTTTTGAATATCTTGAGATATAATATCGGAGAGATTAACACCATTATATTCGCTTAATTTAGTTCTTTCTAACAAAATTTTCTTTTGCTGTCTTGTGTTATCTATTGTACTTTTAATTTCTTTAATTGATGTTAAGACTGAAATTATTCTATTTTCAATTTCTGAGCTTGTTATTAAATAATTTCTTTTTTCAGTTTGTATTGACCACTCATACTCTTTAACTTTTGATTTTAGAGATAGTATTTTATTTCTTCCTCTTCCAAAATCAAAAATTGGCATTGAAAAGGTAACACCACCTCTAATATCATTTTCTTCAAAATCATCATCAAAGTCATATTGAGTGTATCTTACGTTGAACCCAAATCTTGGACGATATTCACCTTTTGCAATCGAAAGATTATTTTTTTCTTGTTCGTGAGCAATTTCTGACATTAAATAATCGTAAGATTTTCTAACAGATTTATTTAAAGCAGTAATATTATTGTTATTTACTGAAAAGTTATCTAACAATAACTGAGGAATTGAAAATGAATCAAATGGTTTATTAAAGAAACGTCTAAAAGTTTCCTTCGATCTCGCAAGTTGAGCATTAACCTCAGACCTAGTCATAAGTAATTGATTTAATCTTATTTGAACTAATGCTTTCTCCGCAGGGCTCGCTAAGCCAGACTTAATACGTAATTCAATACTTTCTGAGATCAATTTAATCTCAGATATACCTTGATTTAAATTATTTTGGTATATTGAGTACCTAACTAGATCTAAAAAAATTTCATTCGCCTTAATAACTAATTCAGAGGCTTGCTTTTTTAGCTGAAGATTGCCAATACTCTTTTGTTTGATAGCATTATCAATTCTCTTATTTATGGTTCCTCCGTTGTAAATTGGTTGATTAAGTTCCACAATAAAATCAGTAGAGTCATCCTGTCTTTTACGAATTGATGTCTTATCATTAATTTTTCGATCTAAAATACGATCGTTTCTTATCGAGGATGTGATAGATGGAAATCTCTCAGATCTCTCAGCTTTATACTCAAAATGATAAAGAGATTTTCTTGCAACCAAAGACTTAAAATCGGGTTGGTCGATTACAGATGATCTTATTAGATCGATATAATCATCATTTGAGAGGATTGCACCCTCTAAACCGTATTCTGTAAGATCAATTAGTTGCGCACGCAATACTTTTAAAGGAAAAATAAGAGTACAAAAAATTAATATATATATCAGTACTCTCATATTATTTCCTAAATGGTTTTGAATTTAAGCTATTAAATTATTACAAAACTTATTTATTTGCCTTTAGTTTTTTTTTTATCAGTATTACCGTCTGAATTTTCAGCATTATCAAGATTTTCTTTAATTTGATTCTCTAGTTCTTTAACACTTCCTACTATAGCATCCAAAATTGGACCAGCTATAACAGCAGGTATTTCTATTTCCCCTGAAGGAACTTGTTCACCGCCTGGCTGTACTTTCATGGCTTGAATTCTAACAATTCCGTTTACAAGTGTGGTTTGTCCAATATTATCAATTATCATAGTTTCCTCCTAAATTTATAATTATTTACGTTCTTATATAGTGTTATGTAGTATCTATATAGAATGATTCAAGGTTTCAATCTAATTTTTTAATTTTAAAGCTTCTTTTATGTAAGTTATTGTTAAGTTTTAAGGAAAAAATTGAATAATGCAGATTGTATTTTTTGTTATATTTATTTATACACTTAAATATGCAAGATAATGAAACATTGGAGTCTCTTCAAGGATATTTTGAAGAAAAAAAATTTGATCTAGCTGAGGTTTTCTTACTTAAAGCTCTCAAGGAAAATGAAAATGACAAGCAATTATTAAATGCATTAAGCCTTGCCTACTTTCATCAAGCTAAATTTGAACAATCAATTATAACATCTGAAATCTTAACAAAACAGTATCCAGATTTTTATGAGGGGTGGACTAATTACGCCCATTTTTTGATTAATCAAGGGGTTATATCGTTGAAGCTATTAGAGCTTTCTAAGGAGTGTTACTTAAAGTCAATTAATCTTGATAATAAGAGATGTGAAGGAATGTTAGGGCTTTTGAAGATTTTAATTTTGTCTAACAAGGGATGCTCTGAAACTATTCCTAATCTAGCATATGGCTCAGAGTTTGAGTTATCAAATGATGAGGAAATTAGGTCATTATTAATGGATATTTTAAAAATAGATCCAACAAATATTCAAGTAAGACAAATGGGAGGCATATATTATAAAAGTAAGGGTGAGTGGGATAATGCTATTCAATTTTTAGAAAATGTTGTTAGTAATGAAAACGCACCAATTCTATTGGAATGTATGTATGAAAAAGGTGATAAAAAAGAAATTAAAAAATTTATAGATTTTTTTTTAAAAGTAAAAATTAACTCAGCAAGAGCCGCTAAAGTTACCGATTTTTTATCAGAACAATTAGGGATGTTAAATCATTATAATTTTTGTCCGAAGTCTTTAAATTATGTCTTTAAGGATTCAATTCTTAATTATAATGATGAAAATGAATTATTTAGTATTGAGGATATTTTTTCTGATAAAAGCTATGAGCTAATTATAAATCGGAATAAAAAAAATACGATTTTAACTAATGAAGAGGGAAATAATAGTGTTGTTGCCTCCTTTAATCAGTCGGGAAGTAAGGAATTATTTGAAGTCTATAATTCTTTGGATTTGATGAGAAAGCAAAATATATTTGAAATTTTTTTACAAAATTTGTTAATTAGTTATTATAATTCTCAAATTAATGAAAAAAATAAATTGAATACTTGGTTTTCTAAATGGCCAACTAAGTCTAGTGTCACTATAGAAAAGAGGAATACCGATAAAGATTTTCATGATATTATTGATTATTCTTCATGGGTTAGTATTATAATGTTTGACTCAGATTCAAGTAAGTCAAAATACGAGTTTACTTTTGATTACTTAGTACCAGGCCTAAGTGTAAAAAATAAAAAATATAAAAATAAAAAATTTAAAGTCAAAAGTGGTGATTTTCTTATTTTTCCTTCATTTTTAAGCCCTAGAGTTATAACTAAAGAAAGTAATGTTAATTATTATTTGTTAAATATAAAACCTTTATTTGATGCAAAATAAAAATAAATCAGAATTAAAATCTTTCGATGATAAGTTAGAAAGGCTTGCTTTAAAGAAAGACTATCTATCAATGGTTCCCTTACTTGAGGCGATATTAAAAAAATACTCAGATAATTTTGGTTATTTTTTTCAATTAGGCGTATGTCACATGCATTTAAACAATACTGAGTTGGCAGTGAGATACTTTATTAAAAGCATCAATAAAGAAAAAAACTTTTTACCTTCCTATGATTTCCTTACTGATATTTTGATAAATCAATCCTCTGAACACCCAACTTTAGCGAAAAAATCAATACCTTATTTATTATCAGCTTTAGAGTTAGACAGTGGAAATAAAGAGATTTTATATAAATTAGCTTCAATGCAGTTAAAAACAAGGGCATATTATGAAGCAATTGAAAATTTTTTAATTTTACGAAGTTTAGAACCTAATAATGTTTCTTATACATACAAACTTGCTCAGAGCTATTCTACAATTGGCAAAGGGGCTGATGCCATCTCTTTAATAAATGAATTTATTAAACAAAATCAGCCTTATTTAAATTTATACGAACAAGTAGGATTTGCATTCAATTCTATGAAAAAATATAAGGAAGCAATAGCTATTTATAAAAAAATTTTAAAGGATCCCAATATTAATTCTTCTCCTGAAATTAAAATGTCAACATATCACAATATTCTTGAGTCTTTTAGAAATGAAAATGATGAATTGTCTTATGATGAATATTTAAATTATACTAAAGAGGCCCTATCGCTTTATCCAAATAACTTTTCAATCCAAAAACATTCTTTATTTTTAAATATTTACTTAAAAAAAGAGGAAATGTGTAAAAATGAGATTGAATTTCTAAATCTGAGCCACCCTTACGATAGAGAAATTGCTTCTTTGGATTTATATTTAAGTAGTCAATATGAAAGTATAGAAATTTCAGATTTCTGCCCAGAGCCATTTAAATTAATAAAGAAATACAATATAAAAGATTTTAATCCAGATTCTGATAAACTGATATCATCTGTTACGAAATATATTGAAAAGACAGAAAAAATTAAAAGTGCCCCCTTTAAAACTGATTTTGGTGGTGAAAGAACAATAAAAAATTTATTTGATGTTCAAGAAAATTCCTTTCCAAGAGTTTTTCAAGATATTCAGTTAATTTTAAAAAGTTATATAAAAGATACCTCTGATGAAAAGCCATGTTTGTTTTTAAAAGATCTAACTCAAGATTTTACTATAAGCGCATGGTCAATGACGGCAGATAAAAATACTTTTCACCATTCTCATAATCATTGTGAAGCTTGGGTAAGTGGAGTATTTTATCTAGATATACCTAATGACTTGAATCATGAAGAGGGCTCAATTCATTTTAATAAACTAGGTAATCAATTTCCTGTTTTGGTAGATACTGAAAGTAAGACTTTTGTTCCCGAAAGAGGAGATATTATTTTATTCCCAGCCCATTTATACCATTTGACAAAATCTCACAATAAGGCTGGAAAAAGGGTTTGTATGCCTTTTAATTTTATTCCTAATGATAATATAATTTAATAAAGGCTATGGTGGGCGCGGCTGGGCTCGAACCAGCGACCCCTACGATGTCACCGTAGTGCTCTCCCAACTGAGCTACGCGCCCTAAACTAAGGTTGTATTAGTAACAAAATTTATTATAATTTGCTATTTATTATTAATAAATTAAAGACGTTTAGACTTAAATTTTAATCTTAAAGTAGTATAATAATTTAGAGATACTTTTATGGAATTAAAAGAAAAAACTTTATTTGAGGCTAATAAATTCTTTATAGCTGGAGAATATAAAAAAGGTATAAAAACCTTAAAAGAGTTTTTAAAAATACATATTAATGATTATGATGCATCTTTAGCTTTATCTATTTTTTATGAAATCACTAAAGAAAAAAGTAAATCGTTTAAATTATTAAAAAAACTAATTAATGACTATCCAAATGAAGCACCCTCTTATAATAATTTAGGAAATTTACTATATAAAGATGGATCTATTGATGAAGCCATTAAAAATTTAAAAATTGCTTTGAGCCTTGATTCAAGTTTGGAGAATGTTCATAATAATTTAGCTGATTATTTATATATTAAGGGTGAATATAAGGAGGCGATAAGTTTCTATATAGAATCACCAAAAGCTAATACTGCTGAAATTTTAAGATGTTTATTAGCTCAAAAAAATTATAATAAGTTTTGGGAATTACTTGAAGAAAATATTAACGAAAAAAATAGCTATCTAATTAATAGCGATTATGAAAATATTAAGGTTGCCGCAATATCCGCGTATGCATCTGAAAAGCTTGGTGTTTCAGATATTTATCCATTTTGCCCAAACCCTCTAGAATTTATTTATAAAAATAAAATAAATTTTTTAGATAGTAATATCACTGACCTTTTTAAAGATTTAAAACTGTTAAGCAATACTTTAGATACTGAATCTAGAAGTCAAGATCTTCTAAAAAACGGAATACAGACTTCAGGTAATTTTTTTTCTAACGATTTATTGGGTGAAAAGTTAGCTAAATATGTTGGCTCTTTATTGGTTGGTTATAAAAATCATTTTTCAAATAAAGATTGTTATTTAATTAATCATTGGCCAAAAAATATAAGATTGAATGGTTGGACGATCCATATGAATAATAGTGGATCTATATCGAGTCATAATCATGAGAAGGGTTGGGTGAGTGGATCATTATATCTACAAATTCCATCTGATATTACTCATGATGAAGGGGCTATAAAATTTTCACTTGAGGGCCCTAGGTATCCGAAAATAAATAAAAATATAGTACAATCTAAAACAATGAAAATCGAGACAGGTGACATAATAATGTTTCCATCCTCTTTATTTCATAATACTATTCCTTTTAAATCGTCTAAAAAAAGGATTACTTTTGCTTTTGATCTAGCGCCACCGGAAAAAGATGAATATTCAAGATAAAAAAAAATTAGAAGATAAAAGATATAATGATCTTAAAAATTTGTATCAAAGTAAACATTTTAACGAGCTTCTCTCTAGTTCGAAAACTTTTCTTAAACAATACCCCTCAAATCCAGGTGGTTTTAATTTATTAGGATTAGCCTTATTTAATTTAGAGAGATACAATGAAGCTGTTGAATTATATGAAAACCTTTTAGTTGATAATCCAAATATTGTATCTTTTTTAAACAATCTTGGGGACATATATCGCGCTCAAGGTAAACTTAAAAAAGCAGAGGTAGTTTATAAAAGGGCTTTAGTAATAAACTCCAATTCATTTAATTCTTACAATGGGTTAGGTTCAATTTACTTCTCAGATGATAAAATGTTAGATGCAAAACTTTACTTTGAAAAAGCATTGGAGATAAAACCTAAAGAAAGTTCCGTTTGTTATTATTTGGGTGAAATAAATAGATTAATGTTAGAATATGATAAAGCTATTGAATATTATAAATTAAGCGATGTCCGCTTGAGCAAGGCTCACATAATAGAATGTTTTTATTTATCAAAAAATCGAGATATATTTGATCGCGAACAAAATAATATAATTTATCAAGAGGAAATAAACCCTCTTCTGGCAAGTATTCAAACTCATGCTTCTATTCGATATGATTTACCTGATAATAATTTATTTTGTCAGTCTCCTTTTGAATATATATATCACTCAAAACTAACAGCTGAGGAAGGATTTGATACTGATTTAATTAAGGATATAAATTCTTTCAGCAGAAGCCTAGACTTTATGCCACAAGAACTCCTTTATAATGGAAATCAATCAGCCGGAAATATTTTTTCTTCAAATGAGCCTTATATTCAAAAAATGAAGGATATAATTCTTTCCCGTATTGATAATTATAGAGAAAATTTTAAAGACTCCAATAATGGCTTTATAAAAAAATGGCCAAGCAATTTTAAGATTCAAGGCTGGATAATAGATATTAAAAAAGGTGGAAATTTAAAATCACATATGCACAAACTAGGATGGTTAAGCGGAAGTTTATATCTTAATATTCCAAAAAAAGAAGACCCAAGCGAGGGTAATATTGTCTTTAGTCTTCATGGTGCAGACTATCCACATGATGATAAAATTTTTCCATCTAAGGAGGTTGATATCAATAAAAATGATATTGTTTTATTTCCTTCTTCAATTTTTCACCACACCCTTCCTTTTAATTCTGAAGAAAATAGAGTGACTCTTGCTTTTGATGTT
>MDSV01053161.1_pt1 | contig 19450 bp, 10 predicted proteins | sample 810851 | NCBI WGS metagenome assembly MDSV01 (sample SAMN05326640, study PRJNA326480) | marine metagenome | isolation source: seawater | place: Atlantic Ocean: North East | collected 2012 | reverse complement strand
GGGGTGGGAGATCCAGCAAGAATTCGGCGCCAATGGTCCATTGATGCAAGGGCTGATGCACGGCGTAGAGGGCATCCGCACCTCCGCACAAGGCGTGGACGGGAAACAACTCAGGGACTTGCTCAAGGAGGTGCACCCGGAGATGGTGGCGCTTCACGTGGATGGATACGACACCGTTGGCGCCCTTCGAGCAGTTGTGTCATGGGCCAAAGGCATGGATGTACAAGGTTCGAGCACCTGGGATGTAGGGCGATCCTGCTCCTTTGACGTTGAGGCCATGGCGCTTCACGCCGAAGCGTGGCATGCGGCCATGCCTGCCTTCCAAGTGTGGGGTGTGGACGCCGCCAAGTGGCAAGACCGTGGCATGTTGCCCGTGGACGCCTTGGGTGCCATGGTCAGTGCAGCCAAGGCTGGATTGAACGTCCTGCTAGACCACGGATGGTCACTAGAGAATGCCGCCAGACACGCGACAATGAGGGTGGCGATGGACACCGACGTGTTGTCCAGCATCGCACTGGCCCGCGCCGCCCGTGCCGTGTGGCATCGCTTGTTGAGCGACATGGGATGTCCTGAGGCTGGGGCGCTTCGCCTTGAAGCCCAAACGTCCACGTTGGGGCTCCATGCGGACGGCGGTCGGGACGCGTTGTTGTCCAACACCGTTGCGGCTTACGCGTCCGTGGTGGGCGGTGTGGACGGGTTGGAAGTCCGTCCCCACGACGTCAGATCCAAGGAAGCTCTTGGCATCCGAGACGAAGAGCACGCGCGGGCATTGCGCTGGGCCAGGAACATCCAACATGTGTTGCGGGAGGAGGCCGGTTTGGGCGCACATGCTGACGCTATGAAGGGCAGCCATGCCGTGGAAGCGTTGACCCGACAGTTGGCGGAACAGGCTTGGACGCGTTTTGAAGCGCTTGAAGCAGCTGGAGGGTGGAGGGCTTGCGAAGACATCATTCGTCAATGGACGTTGGAAGGACAACGCGCCCATTTGGCGCGACCATGGTATGTGTCTACGGACATGAGCCGAGGCTCGAAGCCATGGCGGCAAAACGCGGACGCGAGGTTCTACCCTTTGGATCATCCCGCGGAAAGGCAGGGTCGTGCGCCCTTGGATGTCAAGGCCTGGCCCGATGCACTGACTTGCCAAGGGGATGAGCGCCGTGACCGGCACCCGCACGAACTGTTTGGGCCCGGAGTTTCTCCTTACCTCGGCGGACCGTATTCCACGATGTACGCCGTTCGTCCATGGACTGTGAGGCAGTACGCAGGATTTTCAACGGCAGAGGAAAGCAACGCCTTTTACCGCAAAAATTTGGCGGCAGGACAAAAGGGATTGAGTGTGGCATTTGATTTGGCCACCCACCGGGGTTACGACAGCGACCACCCCCGCGTTCAAGGAGACGTGGGCAAAGCAGGTGTGGCCATCGACAGCGTCGAGGACATGAAGCGGCTCTTCGAGGGTATCCCACTGGACCAGATGAGCGTCAGCATGACCATGAATGGGGCGGTGTTGCCCATTTTGGCATTCTACATAGTGGCGGCTGAGGAACAAGGGGTGAGCCGGGATCAATTGACCGGCACCATTCAGAACGACATTCTCAAGGAATTCATGGTGCGGAACACGTTCATCTATCCGCCTGCGCCGTCGATGCGTATCATCAGTGACATTTTTGCCTACACGGCCAAGCACATGCCCCGATTCAATTCCATCAGCATCAGCGGGTACCACATGCAAGAGGCGGGTGCCACGCAAGAAATTGAGCTGGCGTACACTTTGGCCGACGGCTTCGAGTACGTGAAAACCGGAGTCGAGGCTGGCTTGGATGTGGACGCCTTCGCGCCCCGCCTTAGCTTCTTCTGGGCCAACGGCATGGCCCACCTGAAGGAAATTGCCAAGATGCGTGCAGGCCGCGTGCTGTGGGCAGATCGGATGAAGGGTGAGTTTGGCTCCAGCGCCAAAGGTCAAATGCTCCGAACCCACACCCAAACTTCTGGGTGGTCGCTGACGGCCCAAGACCCCTGGAACAACGTGGCGCGCACCGCCATTGAAGCCCTGTCGGCCACGATGGGGGGCACCCAATCGCTGCACACCAATTCCTTGGACGAGGCCATCGCTTTGCCCACGGACATGTCTGCCCGCATCGCTCGCAACACCCAATTGCTGCTTCAAACTGAGGCGGGTTACACGGCAGCTGTAGACCCGTGGGCGGGTAGCCATGTTGTGGAGGCCTTGACGGCTGAGATGATGGAGGAGGCTGAGAAGCTGATGGCAGAAATTGAGGGCAAAGGGGGCATGGCCAAAGCGATTGACGAAGGACTTCCCAAGTTGCGCATTGAAGAGGCGGCCGCCGAAAAGCAAGCCAACATTGACCGGGGTCGTGACAAGATCATCGGCGTCAACCTCTTTGCTGTGGATGGTGAAGACGACATGGAGGTGTTGGTGGTGGACCAAGAAGAAGTGCAGCGGCAACAGCTGGAGGGATTGACTGTGTTGAAGGATGCGCGAGACCAAGTGCAGGTGGATGCCGCATTGGCTCAATTGACAAAAGCCGCTCAACACAGCGGAAACTTGCTTGAGGCCTCAGTCGATGCTGCACGTGCAAGGGCGACGCTGGGCGAAATCAGCGCTGCGCTTGAAGTGGTTTTTGACCGGTTTTTGCCTGCCGACCGTCGTGTCTCAGGTGTATTTTCACGGGCAATGGAAGGATCGGAAGCCTACGATGAAGTCCGCGAAATGAGCGATGCATTTGCGTCTTTGGCCGGACGTCGGCCGCGCATTTTGGTGGCGAAGATGGGCCAAGACGGCCACGATCGGGGCGCCAAGGTCGTCGCGTCGTCCTTTGCGGATTTGGGCTTTGACGTGGACCTGGGGCCGTTGTTTTCTACCCCAGAAGAAGTGGCCCGCCAAGCCATGGAAAACGACGTGCACTTGGTGGGCGTCAGCACGTTGGCAGCAGGTCACCTCACCTTGGTTCCTGGCCTGATCCAGGCGTTGAAAGAGGCAGGAAGGCCAGACATTCTTGTGGTGGCAGGCGGCGTCATCCCTCCAGGTGATCACGACGCCCTTTACAACCACGGGGTGGTTGGCGTTTTTGGACCTGGCACGCCGATCACAGCGAGTGCCAAGGACATCCTCGAATTGATGCTGGAAGTTTACAATTGATCAGGCGCGAGGCTTCGAAGGCCATCAGCACACCTCGCCAAACGAACTGAGGATCGCGAGAACGTCTCCTACCGCGACCACTCCGTCGCCATCAATGTCTCCCGCGTCGCATCCTTGGGTGCAGCCAAACTCTCCAAGGACCATCAACACGTCGGACACCCCGACCAACAAATCGCCATCCAAATCCTCGGGGCAGCCCGCTGCATTTGGTCCTGCGTTGGGCGCGTTCGGTGTGGGAGGGGTTGTGGTCCCTGACACGAAGGTCACCCACTCCTCGGCGCCGTCGGTCACACGGCCCAGGCTGGAATTGGGCAGAGGTTCATTCTCCCATTCAATGTGATCGACACACCGCCACCCAAATTCGTCCCAGACAGAGAGGATCAAGTTGTCTTGTTCGGCGTCGAGGTTGAAAGGCGCGTGCAAGGGACCATCGTCCAGATCGTTGTCACACCATACCACCCGGTGATCGCCAGGGTCAATTGTGAATGCCGGGAAGACGTACGCATCTGGTCTGGAGCGTTTGTCGGTCAAAGCGAGGCCTTCAGGATTCGCGAACGACTCACTCACATTTGCGATTTCCACCCAGTCGGCAAACCCTCCAACTTCGTCCGTGATGAAGCTGTTGTTCAAGGCCATCAATTCGTTCAATTTGAAAGGAATGTCCGACGCATGGCTGATCCACGCTGAAGACGGCACACAGGGATCTGTGGGCTGCGCGCCGTCGATGTAGGTGGCGGAGGTGTACCAAGACACTTGGTCCGCATCTGGGAAGCCCAGCCGAATCCCATATCGTGTGTCACCTGAGTCTCCGTCTCCGCTTATGCCGTCGTCCAGCATGGGGTACGTCACAAAAGGACCACCGTCCAAACTGACATGGGCTTCGACCGACATGGGAGTGCCAGCCACCTCAGCTTTGACACGCAGGGTGTCGTCCACCACTGGCGTGTACACCCAGGATTGAATGTCGCGAGGGGATTGAGCGTCGCCGGTTTGTCCATAGGCAGACGAGGCGCGCGTGTTGACATACGAGGCGATGCCTTGGGTCACGTGTCCTCCCCAGCTTCCGGTCAGGCAATCCAAAAAAGCGTTGTCGTTGAATCCGTAGTCGTAAGTGCGAAAGACGTCTTCGAGCGCGGCTGAGGTGCACAGGGTTCGCAATGTGGTGCCATGTTGCAACCAAGCAGACCCATTGAAGCCGTTGTCGAGGATTTCGCGCACATACCACCCCAGTCGGGTGCGGTATTGTTCGATGCCCATCACCCGTTCATACAGCGGTCTCTCGCCCCACTGATTCCATTGGTAAACGTTGTGTGTGGCCCAACTGCTGCCCCATTCGATGCCAAGGGTGTTGTCGACGTCGTACGAGATCATCATCAAGCGTCCGTCGGTCGGACGTTCGTATAGGTAGTAGTTGTTGTGGTTGCCAATGTAGTTGTCCCAATGGCCCACGAGGATTTCCATCGCGGCGGTCTTCAAAAAGGCGTCCACGTCGAAAATGGCCTCGAGCTCACACTCAAACTCGTCGTCGGGCACAGTCCCGATCACAGAACACAATTCGGCAATGGCGCTGTAATCGTCCTCCACGGTGTTGGTCTTGAGCTCGTACACCCTTTGATTGGACCATGATGGGGTGAATTTGTACGCTTCTGGGTCTTCGCCGAGGTACGCCAAATCACTCGGGTAAGTGCACTTCCAAAGGTTACCGTCGTTGTGTTTGAAGCGTTTTTGAATGAATTCTTCGTCCACGTGCTCCACGTTGATGTACAGCCCTCGGTACTCTCCGTTGACATAGACGCGCACATGACTCACACGCGGGGCAACATGGCCTTGGGCACGCATAAATTCCCACACCATACGGGCACGCAACATGGACGGGTCGTTGTGGTTTCCGTTGAGGTTGAGCTTTTCCAATCCATTCCAGCTCGCCCCTTGTGTGAACGTGTTGAAGCTCACCTTGAAGCTTTTCTTGGCCGCTTCACGAGACGTGTTGCCTCGCAGCCGCACGCCCACGTTCTCGACCGTGTCGCTGCCGGCTGAGCTCTCGTAGACAAAAGTCGCAGGCCACTCTTGGTTGCTGTAAGCGTTGTCAGGGTCCAAGATGAACGCCCAATCGTCGTCGCTGACGGTCAGGCGAACGGTGGCCACCTCGTCTTCTAAGAACGCTGGCCCCAATGCAGGCACCAATTCCTGGGCCATGGATAGAGATGCGGAGAGCCATGCCAAAGTCCCGGCCATCCAAGCGTGGTGCAACTTGTTCATGATCCCAAAATACGAAGCGGTGACCGCAGGCCATTCAAGAATGGCTTGACATCCATTGTGGGCTTCCCCTGAGGTTGCAATCGGAGGATTGCGATGGCGCCTTCTCCGCATTGGACGGAAAGTTGGTCCTTGCTCAGGTGAACTGTGCCAGGCTGTCCGCCAAAATCTGCGCCCGACATGTGCGATTGGTGGATGCGCAGCGTGGAGCCGTCTGGCATCGTGGTCCAAGCGCCAGGGAAGGGATTCAGTCCTCGGACGAGGTTGTGGACGTCCTGGGCTGACTTTCCCCAATCGATGCGGCCATGCTCCTTGAACAATTTGGGGGCCTCCTTAAGCGTGTCGCCTTCGGGCAACAGGGATTGCTGAGAAATGGCTTTGGCAACTCCGGAAGCCAAGGCATCGACGCTTTCCACTAGGAGGTTCTTGCCAGCGTCCAAAATGCGGTCATGCAATTCTCCTGTGGTGTCGTCCGGGCCAATGGGGACTTCCACGCGACCGAGCACATGCCCAGTGTCGATTTTGTGTTGAAGCAAAAAGGTGGTGGCTCCTGACACCGATTCTCCGTTGAGGACAGCCCAATGAATGGGGGCGGCTCCCCGGTATTGTGGCAACAGGGACCCATGAAGGTTGACGGTGCCCAAACGAGGAAAGTTCCAAACCACCTCCGGCAACATGCGGAACGCGACGACCACCCCCAAGTCAGGAGCCCATGTTTCGATCGTGGCCAGGAATTCGGATGACTTCAACTTTTCTGGCTGGGCCAATGGAAGCCCGTGCTTTTCCGCCACCACCTTCACTTCGGAGGATCGCAGCGAACGCCCTCGGCCTGCGGGCCTGTCCGGGGCGGTCACGATGCCAACGATCTGGTGGGGAGATTCCAACAACCGTTCCAAGCAGGTGGCGGCGAAACCGGGCGTACCCATAAAAACGATGCGCAGGGGCTGAGAGGAATGTGTCATGCCGTGCAAAGGTCTAACAACCCTGTCAAGAATCGCGCAACGAAGCGTGCCCTTCACGCCATCGAACGTATTTCAGACAGGCCGCCGAGCCCAACAGGATTCCGCCGAAATACACCCAATCGGCCCGCCATATGATGTGAATGGGTGACCGCCATTGCAAGGCCAAAACGTAGGCCACCACAATGTAAATGGAGACGCTCGTGAGTTCAATCCAGAACGCGTGCTTTGTGAACCCCGCTCCTTGCAGCACGGCAGTGGCGATGGCGCTCAAGACATAGCATTGGATGGCAATCCACGCGGTGCTCAACGTCTTGGCCATGGCCGCGTGCCCTTCAGGGTCCAAAGTCGGGTCGAAGAAGTGCCCCGAAATCCACCTTGGGTAAGCCACGTAACCGTGGGTCAAACACCAAACCCCAAGGTAGCTCAACCCCACAAGGGTGAACAAGGCCCGGGGGAGGTCGCGTTGTCGTCCTTCGCCAATCAACGTCGAGACGACGGTTCGTGTGGTTTGGCCCAAGCCTGTGCAGACCACAAAGGCGAGCATGAATGCGTTGCGCGTGAGATGGCTGACCTTAAGTTCCATCATGCCCACGCGCTCGACGAAGAAAAAGAAGCTGGCCCATGTGGAAATGGTCAGGCCAAACTGTGCCATGACGGGCATGGCCAAACGCCACCATTGTCGAAGGGTGTTCCGGCACAACCCATCCCTTCCCACGAACGAGGCCGGATGCATGTGGAACCGTGCGATGACCCATGCCAGGATTGCCCCTGTGGTCTCCGAGATGAGGGAGGCTTGAGCAGCTCCTTGGGCGCCGAGTTTGGGCCCACCCCACAGGCCTTCCACCCAAAACGCATCCAGGACGATGTTGATCCCGGCCATGGTCAGGGCAAGGGGGAGGAGGGGCTTGGTTTTGGCCTGCCCGATCCAATCCGCTTCCAACGCCATGAGGAGGGCGCAAGGAACCAGGCCCCAGCCCCGGACGGCCAGGAAGGGGGTGAACAAGTCTTGGACGTCGCGGTTGGCCATCAACGGTTCCCAGCCACCAAATGAATTGATGCCCAACACGATGGCGGTCAACAGCAAGCCGAGGGCCACCAAAGCGACCCTTCCGGTACGCGACGCCAAAGCCATGCGGTTCGATTGGCCAGCCCCTTGATGCCGGGCGACCAAGATTTGGATGCCCATGCTGCCACCGGTGAGGACCATGACGAAGGTGAGGTAAACAAGCGCGGCATTGCCTGCGGCATTCAATTCCAATTCACCAGCTCGGCTGAGGAAAAAGTTGTCTGTCAGCACCACGAAAAATTGCACCAAGCTTCCGAGTGAAATGGGCACGGCGATGCGGAGCAGATCGCGAGGTCGGATGGACAGGGGAGAGGCGCTCACAGGTTGGACAGGAGTGTCGCAGGTGGGGTCAATCCTTCCCGGGCAAGGATGCCGGAGGCGTGTCGGACGGATTTGAACATCCATTCGGCACGCAGCACGGCCAATTCGTCTGGATGCAAAGACCACGAGGTGTCTGAGGCGCGCAACCGCTGGGTGAGTTGGTGCATGAGTATGGCCGCAGCCACGCTGATGTTGAAGCTCTCTGTGAATCCGTGCATGGGAATCTCGACGAACGCATCGGCCTGTTCCATCATGAAGTCGGAAGCGCCGGAGAACTCGGTCCCCATCACCAGAGCCACGGGTTTGTCAAGGGGCAATGTCTCCGGCGTGTGTCCCGAGGCATGGGGTGAGGTGACCACCAACCGATGTCCGTGTGACTTGATTCGGTCCACGCACGCTTGCTTCGCGTTGTCCTCGCCGAGGTGCCGGTGGAGCTGAAGCCATTGGGATGCGCCTTTGGCCACCCCTTTGTTCCTGGACCAGGCGTTCTCGTTTTCGATGAGGTGCACGTCGAGCAGCCCAAAGCCTTCGGCACTTCGCATCACAGCGCTGGCATTTCTGCTTTGGTATACATTTTCAAGCACCATAGAAATGTGCCTCGTGCGTCCTGCGGACACACGCTCAATGTGGCCCAATCGGGCTTCGGTCAAGAGGGGGCGCAGCACATCCATGCACGCGTGGGCGTGGGCGACTTGATCGGGCGTGGGCGTGGGGTAAGGCACTCGCGCAAATTTGGACCAAAAAGAAAGTCCCTTCACCAAAGGTGAAAGGACTTCCAAAAGGTGTGCTTGCCGATCAGACTTTCAAGCCAGCGCCAGCCTTGAACTTCACAACGTTCTTGGCAGCGATCTGGATTTCAGCGCCGGTCTGTGGGTTGCGGCCAGTGCGTGCAGCGCGCTTGCTCACAGAGAAAGAACCAAAGCCAACGAGTGACACGCGGTCACCGGACTTCAGAGCGCCGTGGATGGCACCTGTTGTGGCGTCGAGGGCGCGAGCAGCGTCGGCCTTAGAGAGTCCAGCGCCAGAGGCGATGGCATCGACCAATTCAGACTTGTTCATGAGAATGGTTTTTGAAATGAATAAAACAGTGTCGTGGCCAAATGTAGAGGCGCAATCCCAGTGTTGGAAGGGGATGTGGCGGCTCATGGGGCATTTTGTGAACAACCCCTCCTTTTGTGTTGATAAGCCCGAGAAAAACGGACAAAAACCTTGTGAAACGGGGCGTTGCAGCCGAAATCAAGTCTTCTGTTCTGGCTTCGGACGTACAATTTCGAGGAGCAACACGCTGACCGCGAGCACAACATAGCCCACCCCTGTCACTCCCACGACCCAATATTGTCCTGCGGACACGAGGCATGCCACGACACCCAGGCTCACGCGAACAATGCCCAAGAATTCCACGTCGCGGTTGGGGTTGGATTCTGGCAGGTGTGTGAGGGCGCCCATGGCATGGGCAATCAAACACACCCATGGCGCCACCGCAGAAGACAGTTGAATCAGGCCCACACCGGCCACTCCCAGCGCGCAGAAATGCAACAACATGTGAAGGTGTCTAGGAATTCTTCCCATGACGCAAAAATAGAAGCGCAACCCCCACAATACCTTCGCGGCATGAACGACATCAAGCCTTACTTCCCAGAAATCCGTTTTTCAGACGTGGATGCGTACGGCATTGTTCACAACGCGAAGTATTTGGTCTACATGGAGCAAGCCAGAATTCACTGGTGGAGTCAAGCCATGGAGGGGGGCTCTTGGGACTGGACGAAAATTGGTGTGCTCGTCGCGCACCACACCATCGACTACCTCAGCCCCGTTCATCTTGGGGACATGTTGGAGGTGTCGTGTGTCGCAGGCAACGTCGGAACCAAGAGCATGGACGTGCATTACACCATGTCGTGTCAGGGTCGCCCAGTGGCGAAAGCCAAAACGGTGTTGGTGTGTTTTGATCACCGCCAGAAGCGAACCACTTCCGTGCCCCAGGAATGGCGAGAGGTGCTGGAACGCCGCAAAGCGCCGGCGAAGGGCTGACCTCGATGCAGCACTGTTCAGCGGTGAATCACCCAAACTTGATGTGACCAAGCACCGAGGGTGTCCTCCGGCGTCAGCACCCCGGCAGACAGCGTGCCGTCGGGCTGCAACCGTTCCATCGCGACGGCGCCTTGAACCCAGGGCTCGAGGTTGGCCCATGGCAACGGTCTCGTTTCGCTGGCAGCGTTGACCAGGGTGACAATGCGCACGTCCTCTTGCTCTCGACTGAAGCCGTAGACGCCCCGTTTTGGGAAAAAGTGCACGAGGCCACCTTGGAAGGCTCGAGGGAAAGATGTGCGAAGGGACAACAGGCCGTGAACGTGATTGAACCACTCGGCTTCTTGAGGTGTTCGCTCCTCTTTAGAAAACGCATTGCGATCGTCCCCTTCCCACCCGCCGGGGAAGTCTTGGCGCACTTTGCCGTCGGGCTCGCAACGGGTGTCGAACCCGAGCTCAGTGCCGTAATACAAGCAAGGTGTGCCTCGTCCCATCAAGAGCATCGCGAGTCCTGCCTTGGCTTTGTCGTCGTCGCCGGCTTCTGCAATCCAGCGGTGGGTGTCGTGGTTGTCCAGAAACGTCACCAGCCGCGCAGGGTCTTTGTAGAGGAAATCTTCGGCCAGGACTTCATAGACCTTGCCGATTCCGTGTTCCCAACCTTCACCATGTTCCATGGCTTCTTGCATGGCAAAGTGCCAGGCGAAATCCACTGCACCGTCGAGTCCCGTGGTCGGCCCCCAGCCGAAGCCACTTCCCTCCACGAGGGCCGCTTGTTTGGCTGAACCATACACCCATGCTTCTGCAAACATGAAACTGTGGGGGAAAGCCTCGGACACCCGCTTGGTCATGGCGGCCATGGCGTCCTGCTGACCATAGGTGTACGTGTCGATGCGCAAGCCGTCGATGCCCACTTCTGCCATCCACCACAAGATGTTGGTGCCCATGTAATGTTGCAGGTCCTCGTTCGCTTGGTTCATGTCGGGCATCATGCGGTCGAACCAGCCATCGTTGAAGGCGTCCACATCTGGGGTTTGGCCATGCGGGTCCAGCACGACACCGCTTCTGTAGTTGGTGCGTTTCTCATCGCTGAACCCGCCGTCCCAGTTGTGCACCCACGCGCTGTCCACAGGATGCGTCAGGAGGCGGTGGAGATTGCCCCAGTGGTTGGGCACCCAGTCATGTACGATCCGAATCCCTCGCTCGTGCGCGGCGGCTGTGAGGCTTTTGTATTCCTCCAAAGTGCCTAGTCGGGGGTCCACCCGGTAGCTGTCCGTGCATGCATACCCGTGGTAAGACGTTCTGGCCAAATCGTTGGCCACCACCGGCGTCATCCACACGGCGCCCAAGCCGAGGTCGGCGAGGTAATCCAGCTTTGATTCAACCCCCGCCAGATCACCTCCGTGACGGGCGTACATCTCTGCGCGGTCGATGCCGCGCTCCAGTTGTCCATCGACGTCGTCGTTGGACGGGTCACCATTGGCAAATCGGTCCGGCATGATGAGGTACATGGTGGGAGCTTCTTCCCAACGGTCAAGTCTGTTGTCCGGCAGGGAGGGCACCACTTGAAAAGGAAACGACTTCCAACGGCCACGTTCAGGCAAAATTTTCAAGGTGACTTCCCCAGCATTTTGGACCCCAGACACGTCCAATTCAACCCAGGCGTGGCCAGGAAGCGTGGAAGGGTGCCAGTCCAGGAGAGACACGTCTGAGTTGGGTGCTTCCACATCCCGGGGGACACCAAGGTCGGGGTGAGAGACCAAGACTTCGACCCTGCCCTCCTCCAAATCGCCCCACCACCCAGGAGGGTCTACATGTCCGGATTGGGCGACCGACGTCAAGGTGCTCAGAATCATGGCCAAAAGGCATGCAGTGTTGTGGACAGCGTTGTTCATGATTTTGAAATAATCGGATTCTGTGGGGGACGAATGTCGGGCCCCTTCCCCCTAGATTTGTCGAAAGTGTCTTTTTTACACCAAACCATCTAACGTTACACGATGAAACAATTTTTCTCTCTTGTCGCTGTGGCTCTTCTCGGCTCGGCAGCCTGGGCCCAAACCATGGTGACCCTCACAGTCGACATGACCAATGAAATGGTGAGCGCAGACGGCGTCCACGTGGCAGGCAACTTCCAAGGTTGGGATCCTGGTTCCACCCCCATGACGGACAACATGGACGGCACGTGGTCGTACAGCTTTTCGTCGGACACTGCAGCGACCTACCAATACAAGTTCATCAACGGCAACGCATGGGGCTCTGACGAGGGCATTCCCAGTGCTTGCGCGTTCGAAGGGAACCGCCAATTCACGGTGGATGGCGCCATGGGCGATGTGGCCTCCACGGTGTGCTACAACAGCTGCGGCGCTTGTGGCATGACCACCGTGCGTTTCCGCGTGGACATGAGCGACGAAGAAGTGTCGCCTTTCGGCGTCCACGTGGCGGGTGAGTTCCAAGACTGGGATCCGGCTGGGACAGAAATGATGGACCCCGACGGCGACATGGTGTACGAAACGGTTCAGTCCTTCGACGCCACCGGCATGTCTGAAATCCAGTTCAAGTTCATCAATGGCAACACTTGGGCCGACCCCAATGAGTTGATCGATGGGGAGTGCGGAAACGCATCTGGCAACCGTGTGTTGATGCTAGACAGCGAGAACATTTTACTTGCGGCGGACGCCACAGGCGCAGCTTACTGCTACGGCTCGTGCACCGCCTGTGTGGCTCCTTTGGTGGTCACCTTCAATTTGGACATGACGGTGGTGTCCAGTGTGTCACCTGAAGGCGTGCATTTGGCTGGTTCGTTTCAAGGATGGGATCCTGCTGGAACGCCCTTGGCAGACAACGGCGACGGCACATGGAGCGTGTCGTTGGAAGTGCCTCCAGGCACCCACGAATTCAAGTTCATCAACAGCAATGCCTGGGACGGCAACGAAGAAAATATGGAAGGCTCTGGCTGCAACAACGGCGGCAATCGCATCGCGACGTTTGACGACATGAACAACACCTACACTGCATGTTTCAATACGTGCCCTGGGGAGTCGTGCACCCCAGATCCTGATCCAGCCAACATTACGTTCCGCGTGAACATGGCCGAGCAGGAACTGACCCCTGACCAGGCCGTTCATGTGTGGGGTGGATTTACAGGCTGGCAAGGTGGTGCAATTGAGATGACCGACGCAGATGGCGACGGCGTGTGGGAGCACACCGAGAACATTTCCGGAGGCGCCAACATCGACTACAAGTACAGCATTGGCCACCCCACCGGTGCGGCTTGGATTGAGGAGTCAGGTGTGTTTGTTATGGACGGCGACACGACAAACTGGACCCTGGCAGGATGCGGTGTGGACAACGGTTTTGGCGGCTTCAATCGCCGTCACGTGCGTTCTGGCGTGGACGAGGTGCTCGACGTGGTGTGCTTCAACACTTGCTCGGACTGCGAAGGCAGCGACGCGTTTGTCCCAGATTTGACCCCTGCCTTGATGTTGTTCCCCAACCCTGCAGAAGATCGCGTGGTCGTGGCTGGATTGTCGGGTGCTGCCCACGTAAGTGTTGTGGACGTCCAGGGACGCGCAGCACGTGTGTGGAACAACCTTGTTTTGAACGGTCAAATCGAGTTGTCTCTCGAAGGCTTGCATGATGGTTTCTACCACGTGGTGGTGGTGCAAGACGGCGCACGCATCGCGCATCGCTTGGTGATCAAGTAAGACACAGGTCTCTTCTTAAGAAAGCCTGGGCTTCGGTCTGGGCTTTTTTTATGCCCCTTCCACAGGCTGCCTGGTCTTGTCTTGCGTTGTTCAAAGGAAGGTGCATGTTGATGAAAACTTCGCGTTGCCCGGGAGAGCGGCCGTGTATATTTGCGGCAAACCGATTCACAACCTAAACCTTCTTCATGAAGCGATTGTACACCCTTGCGATGGCCATGGGAACTGCAGTTCTCGCCACCGCCCAAATCACTGGTCTCTCTGTAGAGACCGTGGTGGAGCACGACGGCTTAACAAACCCTGCGCTTGCAGGTCATACCACATACCGCATTTACGCCGATGTGACGTCAAACACCGATTTCATCTCAGCGGTCTACGGCAACCAAGACTCGCCCTTGATGCTGGACACAGATGGCACGTTCTTCCAAGAAGCGGCCGCAGGTAATTTTGCCCAAAATGTGGTGCCAGCGCTTTTCGATTTCATCCCACAGATGGAGTACGACAGCTGGGTGACCATAGGCATCTCCAATTCCGATGAGGGGACTTCTGTTCAGAACACCCCATCCACCCTTGCAGATGCATTTTCGGCTTTCAGTGCGGGTGATGGATTCGTGGTCAATGACCCCATTGGCGGTTCTTGGTTCAATTTGCTCCAGTGCATCACAGACCTTGAAACTTGCGCCATGGAAGACTTGGCGTTTGGCGGTTCGGACAACCGGGTGTTGCTTGCCCAATTGACAAGCACTGGTGACGTTTACGGCGTATTCAACATGCAAGTGTTCCCGGCAGGGGACCAGGACGCTGAAATGAAGCAGACACTGATGTTCTCGTCGAACGCCTCAGACGTGTTTGGATGCACCAACCCTGCAGCCACAGGCAACGAGGAGGGAGAAGGTACTTACGATCCTGCGGCCACCATCGACGACTTTTCTTGTGTGCTGCCTTGCGCTGTGGACTTGTCTGTGACCAATGTCACTTCGCCAAGTTGTCACGGAGACGCGGATGCGGGCATTGCCGTTGAAGCGATGGGAGCGCAAGGTGCGGACTACTTTTATTTGGACAGCATTGGAAGCCAGCAAGGCTTGAACTTCGGCAACTTTGGCAACTTGATGTCAGGCGCCTACATGGCCTTTGTGGAAGACGCTGCGGGTTGCCGTGACAGTCTGGAGGTCGTGGTTCCTGTGACCGAGCAGATTGAAGTCGTTGTGGAATTGACGGCACCCGTGTCGTGCGCAGGAGAAGAAGATGCTGAGCTGTCGGTGGCCTCGGCCACGGGCGGCACCGGCGATTTCACCTACTTCCTGTCCATTGACCCCGAGAACACCACGATGGAAACCACATGGACAGGCTTGGCCCCGGGTCAAACTGTGTCGGTGTGGGCCACAGACGGCAACGGATGCATCCAGCAGTCCAGCAACAGCATCGCCATCACAAGCCCGACACCCATAAGCGTGAGTTTGTCCACTTCAGGCACCGGCATTTTGGACGCCACTTGCGCGGACATTGAGGATGGAGGCATTTTCTTGGTGGGACTTGGAGGCAACGCCCCTGCCACCATCGAATTCTCTGTGGATGGCATGAACTTTGGACCGAGTCCTTTGACAGTGTCTGGAGGAACCTACACCGTGATTGCACAAGACGTGAACGGTTGCCAGGTGACCATGTCAGAGAGCGTTGAGGTGGGCCCTGAGGCCATCGAAGTCAACGCCATGGCCATGGCTGAGGTTTGCTTTGAAGGCAATGATGGTGAAGTCTCTTGGGCCCCTGTGGGTGGTGAAGGTGCATACACTTACCTCTTCAGCGGAGAGGCGACCACAGCGACGTCCGCGTCGGATTTGGCCCCAGGCGATTACGACATTGTGGTGACCGACGCCAACAACTGTTCAACCTCGGCCACTGTCACGGTGGATGCGGGTGTGGCCATCGTGGCCAGCTCTTCTGTAATTGATGCACAGTGTGCAGGCGAAAACGACGGAGAGGTGACCGTGACTGCCGAAGGAGGCAGCGGCGTCTTCCAATTCAGCGACGACGGTGTCAACTTTGCCGATGGCAACGTGTTTGACGACCTCAATGCGGGTTCGTACAACTTCTTCGTCCAAGACGAGTTCGGTTGCAGCGGGACTGTGACAGCGAACGTCTCTGAACCTGCGGCGGTTGAAATCTCAGGCATCGTGTCTGAGGGTGCCGTTACAGGTGAAGGCAGCATCGACATCACCATCACAGGTGGTTTGCCTCCCTATGAGTACGAGTGGATGGGCCCAGGTGTGACTGGAACCACCGACCAGGATTTGACAGGCATTTCCACGGGCGAGTACATTTTGGAAGTGACCGACGCCAACGGGTGCAGCTCCCTCGCGATAATCAACCTGACCACATCGGTTGAGGAAATTGCCCCAGGCATTGTGGCTTCGGTGTTCCCGAACCCTTCACAAGGCTTGTTTGCCTTGGAAATTGCAGGACAAACCCAAGGAGCAGTGGCCTACCACGTCTTGGACGGACAGGGTCGTTTGTTGACCCAAGGACAATGGGTCGGTGCGGCTCAATTGTTCCGTGAAACGTTGGATCTGACTGGCGCAGAAGCTGGTTTGTACCAGCTCGTGTTGGTGGCCAATGGCCAGCCAACCTCTGTGCAAATTGTCAAAATGAATTGATTTCAGGTCAGTCAGACATCATGTGAGAGGGAAGGCCGGAGGCCTTCCCTTTTTCTTTTTCTGTTCCAGAGATTGCAGGCTCAGTCATTCTTCTCGAACTTTTTGCGCAGGTTCACGTACGAAGTGTTCCTGTCAACGATTCGCCCATGTTCGATTTAAAGTTATCTCGCCTTGCCAAGGCCGTCACGACAGCCTGTTCTTTTTTGTTGCTGGTGGGGACTTCCCAATCGCAAGATGCCTCTCCAGATTTCAGTTTGACTGTGGAATCCACTCCTGCTGTGGCGTTGGGAGACGCGATGACCTACCGGTTCTACGTCAACATGATGGGGGCAGGAGACCGAATGTCTTCCGTGTATGGCAACAGCATGAGTCCTTTGTTGGTGGAGGTTGTCGAGGGGGCATTCAACGATTCATTGAACACATCCTGGAATGCGGCTGGGTTGAGCCCAACGCTTTTGGCCTTGTTCCCTGAGTTGCAGGACGACACCTACGCCACAATCGGGTTGTCTGGTCCTGCATCGTTGTCCGAATTGGAAAACGCTTCGGATGCGCAGATTGCATTGGACGCCACCCAACCTGGTGTGCAAGAATTTTTCACGACTGATGGGGCTGATGAATTGCGTGCCGACTCCGAAATAGGCTCGGTTTGGTTTGTGTTGAATGACGCATCCAATGCCCTTCCTGACGAATTCATGCGGGTCTTGATCATGCAAATCACGACCGCAGGCAACGTGCAAGGGACTTTGAACTTCCAGGTCTTGCCAGAGGGGCCGCTAGGTTTGGGAACGGACGAGGTTCGCACGGTGTCTTTTGATGGGGAAGGGGTGTTTTACGACGCGGACTTTGGTCCTGTCTTCGGATGCACGGACGCGACAGCGTGCAATTACAACGAACTGGCCAGCGACGATGACGGCACTTGTTTGCAATTTGACGTTTGTGGAATTTGCGGTGGACCCGGCCTGCCAGAGGGGATCTGCGATTGCAATGGAAACATGTTGGACGCCATTGGCGAATGCGGAGGCGATTGTTCAGCGGACGCGGATGGCGATGGCGTGTGCGACTTCGAGGATGGATGTTTGAACATGGATGCGTGCAACTACCTCGAGCCCAATACCACTGAATGCGATTTCTGCAGCTGTGCGGAAGGCGTGTCTGAGGGAGCGGGTTTGGTGCTTGAAACCGTCGCCACAGATGTGGAAGGCGGCCAAACGTGTTACCACCTTTTTCTCGAGGCGGATTCTCAAGATGATGTGCTGACTGCGGTGCTCGGTAAGGCAGGTGCGCCCTTGGTCATCACCACCACGGGGACTTGGTTTCAAGACGAGGAAAGCCCCTTTGACTCTCACTTGACCTTTGGAGAAGGGGACTCAGGGTTGGCCTTGCTTGGCAATCCAAGCATTTGGGCGGCGTTCGAAGGCGGAGCCGGGTTGCTCTTCAATGATGATGTAGGTGGAGGCTGGACAGTGGATGGAATCCAAGGTGCTTCCGCAAACAACGACAACCGGATTTGGTTGGGCCAGCTGACCACAGCTGGCGACGTTTTTGTCCAATTCCATGCCCAAATGTTGGCAGGAGGGACGCTTGCTGGCGCGGAATTACGTGATGTGCAGGTGCAAGGGTCAAGCGCGTCCAACCCTGCTGACAACGCATGTGGATGCACCAACATCCAAGCGACGAATTACGATCCGTCTGCCGACTACGACGACGGTTCCTGCGACGGCGTGGCGGAAGGCTGCACCGACATGGCGGCGTGCAATTTTGATACTGCCGCAGATGTCGACGATGGGTCTTGCGAGTTTGCCGAAGATGGCTTTGATTGTACAGGCACTTGTTTGGTGGGAGATTTGGACGGCGATGGCATTTGCGATGCAGTCGACGAATGTGTGGACATGGAAGCGCCGACGTGGACGTATTTCCCTGCCGCCGACACCTTGTCTTGTTCAGACCTCATGCCCGACCCTTCGATGACCATGCCTGAAGCGTCAGACGACTGCGGTCCAGTGAACGTAGAGTGGTTGATCGATGGTCCTTTCGAATATCCATTCCAATGCCTACAGAGTTACCTCTGCCCCAGGGTTTACCAAGCCACCGATGCGGCTGGAAACAGCATCATGGACACCCTGATGTTCACGGTGCTTGACCTCGACGCTCCGATCTTTGTGTTCCCTGCAGAGAGCATGATCTCTGTGGATGAACTCGCTGGGGAGGCTGTTCCTATGGCAGAGGCCATGGTGGCAGACGCGTGCGATGAGAATGCAGGATATGAGGTGGTGGAAGACACCCTGAGCAACACCGGGTTGGAGCTTGTCATTCAGCGCACCTTTTCCGCGTCGGATGCGTGCGGCAACACTTCGGTGTTTGTGCAAACCATCGACATCACGTTGGCCTTGGAAGGGTGTATGGACCCGGGGGCCTGCAACTTCGATGAAGGCGCCAACGTGGATGACAGCTCTTGCACCTATGCTGACGGGGGATACGCATGCGACGGTTCTTGCCTGGCAGACACCGACGGCGATGGCGTGTGCGACCCCTTTGAAGTGCTGGGATGCACGAATTTGGCGGCCTGCAATTTCAGCCTTGACGCCACGGAAGAGGACGGGTCTTGCGATTATTGTTCATGTGAACAGAGCTCTTTTGAGGGTTACGGATTGTTGGTGGAGCCCCATGCCATCCACGAAGAAGGTGTTCTGGCGGGGTTGACCACATACCGGATGTACGTCACGACGCCCAACCCCACAGACGTGTTCAGTGCGATGTGGGGGGATTCAGACACCCCCTTGCTCATCTCCTCGAGCACGTCGTTTTACCAGCACCCGCTTGGGAGCGCTTTGGGCCACAACATTTCTCCCTTGGCGTTTGAGTTCTTGCCGGAGTTGGAGTTCGACAGCTGGTTGACTGTGGGTCTGGATGGTCCTGCGGGGCCAAACGAGCAGCCCCCTTCACCCATTGGAGATTCAGAGTCTGGATGGCTGAGCAATTTTGAAGCCGGAGAGGATGTCGTCCTGAATGACGAGACGGGAGGTGCATTGTATGTGGTCAACGACCCTTCAGAGAACATCGTGTCCGGTGGTGACCTGCGTATTTTGGTGGGACAATTCACCACGGATGGCGAGTTGTCTGGTCAATTGAATTTCCAAATGTTCAACATGGGCTTGGCCACGGATGACTCCGACATCAGCATTCCATTCGCGGGCGTGGGTCAGGTGGACAGCACAAGTGAAATTGTCTGTGGGTGCACTGACGAAATTGCGTGCAATTACAACATGGAAGCCACCAACGACGATGGGTCTTGTGAATTTGTATCCTGTTTG
>MDSV01247877.1_pt1 | contig 19454 bp, 11 predicted proteins | sample 810851 | NCBI WGS metagenome assembly MDSV01 (sample SAMN05326640, study PRJNA326480) | marine metagenome | isolation source: seawater | place: Atlantic Ocean: North East | collected 2012 | reverse complement strand
GCGCCGCCGCCGCCTCAGCCTTCTCCTCCCGCAGAGTCGCGATCGTTCGCTCGGCTTCCGCTTTCGCCTTCTCCAGCGCCGCCACCTTCTTCTCAGCCTCAGCCGCGCCACTTCGAAGCGCCTTCTCCGCCTCTTCCGCCTCCCTCCGCTCGCGTTCCAGCTCGCCGACGCGCTTCTCCGCCTCCGCGTTTCCCGCGGCGAGCGTCTCCACCTTCCTCCGCGCCGACGCCAGGTCCGACGCACCCTCTTTCCGCTGCGCCTCCAACGCCTCCTGCAGGCTCTCCACCCGCTCCCCCAGCACCTGTTTCTCCGCCTCCGCGCTCTGAAGAATCTTCTCCGCCTCCTCCGCCGCCTCGGCGGCGGCGGACTCGGTGATCTCGGCGGCGGACTCGAGCGCGGCGGCGCGCTTCGCGAACGCGGCGCGTTCCGAACGCAAAGACGCCTCCAGAGACTCGACCGTCGCGCGCAACGCGTCGATGGTCTCGTTCGAATCGTCGGCGACGACGGAACGGCTTACCGTCTCCTCCGCGAACGAACGACGCTTCTCGCGATCGTCGTCGTCGTCGCCGCCGCGCGCGTCGCGACCGAACCCGAACACCGGAGAGGCTCCGTCTCCGCTCTCGTCGTCGCTCCAGCCGTCGTTCCAGCCGTCGCCCGCCGTCGGCGGCGCGGCCCGAGCCTCGTCGGACGTTTCCGTCTCGGCGGCGTCGGCGCGCACAGCGCGCGCGTCAGTATTCGTATCGCCACCCGCCCCGCGACGAAACGTCGCCGCGTGCCTCTCCGCGAGCGCCTGCGCGTCCCTCAGCGCGTCTCGGAGCCGGTCGATCTCGGCGAGCGCCGACGACAGCGCGACGCGGTTCGCGCCATCCTCCGTTTCGCGCGCGCGCCGCGCGGCGGCGGCGACGTCCTCCGGCAGGAGCATGGCCACGCGGCGGCGCGCGTCCTCCCTCCCCCCCTCCACCACCTTCTCCAGCGCCATCCACACGCGCTCGTGCTCTTCCGCGAGCGCCATCTTCTCCTCGAGGTGCGCCTTGACCACGCCGGCGATGTCGGCGGCGTCGAAAAAGCGGAGCTTCATCGCGCTGGACGCGGGCACGAAGATGCCGGGCTCGCTCGCGTCCGTCGCCGACGGGCCGATCGGTGTGCGGGGCTGGGACGCGGAGCCGCTCGCTTCGTCGCGTCGGAGACCACTGCGGACGGTTCCCGACGGAGTCCTCGGCGGGGTCTTCTTCGCCGAGCCGATGGCGCCGCCGAACGGGAACCCGTCGTCGTCGTCGTCGTTCGCGACGAGCGACTGCGAGACGTTCGCCATGTTGGTCTCGATGAACGCCGCGCTCTTCTCCGCGGCCTCCTTGACGCGCTCGCGCGCCTTCGCCGCCTCTGCCATCGCGCGCATCCCGAAGGACTTCATCGCGCCGGTCGAGCAGCACCTAGTGCGCCCCGCGCACGCGTTCTCCGCGCTTCGGTCTGAGCGAATCCTCTGCTCTAAATCCTAGTCACCCACCCGCGGAGGACGAAATCACGCGACCCCTAACCCGAAACTTGGTTGCTCCGAGCTACCGAAGGGGTACGTCGTCGTGAAAGAGGAACGTTCGCCGAAACTCGAGGGGCTCGCGAGTTTCCGCCCGCCAGACCCACCCGCGCGCTTGCTCCCGCATCGCACGTCCGCGCGCGCTCGTTCGTGACCGACGCCGACGCCACTCCGGCTTCACCGCGAGCGCCTCAACGCGTAACAACGAAATTTCGCCCTGGGCAAAAGATGAAATTCGGGCACAAAACCTTCGACGAGCTCGGCACCTTGGAGGTCACGGTCCTGTTCATCGCCGGACTGCACGTCCTCGCGTTTGCGCTGTGGATGTTCCTTACCGCGACGCAGAAGCCCGCGCGCGTGGGGGACAGGGTTGACCTGACCAAGGCGGACTAGAGAGCGAACCGGCGACGGTCGCCGGACGAGAGAATCTTCGGATCGAGGGTGACGAAAAAAAAAGCCAAGCGGCCGGCGGGTAGGCGCGCGCGCGACGACGCGTCGGCGGTACTATAGCGAAAACCTCCACAACCGTATTCTACGCTCCCCGCGCGCCGATCGCGAAGACGCTCCACGAGCGTCGCTCTCCTCTCGTTTCTTTGAACTTCGCCTCCTCCGCTCTCATCCGCGCCTCCGTCACGCCTCCATCGCGGCGGCGCCCTTGTACGAGTCGAGCTGCGCGTCGAGCTGCGCCTGCGTGAGCGGCTCCGCCTTCGCCGCCGGCTTCTTGGCTCCCCTCTTCTTCTTCTTCTTCGCGCCCTGCGCGCCCTGCGCGCCCGCGCCCTGCGCCTTGGCCTTGGCCGTTCCCGGGCGAGGCACCACCTTCACGACCACCTTCTTGCCGCCAGGGCCGCGCGCGCCGCCGCCGCCGCCGCCGCCGCCGCGCACGCCCGTGACGGTGACGCCGCTGGAGAGCGTGACCCCCCCCGGCGCGCCGCCGACGAGCTCGATGCGCAGAGGGCGCCCGTCGAGCTTCACGCCATTGTACGTCTTGATGGCCTGCACGGCGTCCTGGCGGCGCGCGAGGATCACCTCGGCGGTGCCCTTGCTGCGACCGTTCTGGTCAAAGTTCAAACCCGCCTTCTTCACCGCGCCGACTTGCGAGAAGAGTTCCTGTCGTCAAACGTTTGACGCGAACGACGAGACGAGCGTTTGTGTCGAGTGATGCACGGGTGAGATGGTCGTCGTGGTCGCGCGTCGCGTGACGCGCGCGAGAGGGTCGCACGACGCGCCGTTCCGACGACGCGCGCGTCTGGAGAGGCGGCCGCGGGCGCGAAGGAAAAACGCGACTCCGCCCGGTCGCGAAAGAAAAAAGCCTCCAGTGACTGACTGACTGATGTGATTACTTGACTGCTGACTGGGGCGTCCGCGGCCGACGCCGGAGGCGATCGGACCGAGCGATCTGCGACCGGCGCTCGACCGAGACGAGCGCGCGGGTCGCGCGCCGTCGCGACCGGCACCGGTCCGACGCTGGACGCGCTCGTGATGTCGACCCAGCCGCGACCCTCGGAGCGTCGATCGCGCGGGTCCGATCGAGAGTGGCACCCGACGCGCCCGACGCCGATCGCGGAATGAACGCGCAATTGCGTGCCAAATGGGCGGGAAGGATTCGCCAGATCCGGGCACGTGACTCAGCCGTGGCACGGCACAGAGGCGGTACGAACCTTGATGTCCTGGTTGGTGACGTTGGGGTGCAGGTTGGAGATGATCAGCTTGGCGGTGCCGCCCGCGGGGCCGGGGCCCTTGAACTTGTCGTGAGCCCACGTGTCGACCGCCATGGCGTTCGCCTTGGGGCCGCGCCTCGCCTTGGCGATCACTTTGGTCTTGACGCCTCCGACTTTCTTGCCGGGGGTGGTCTTGCCCTTGGGCCCGGGCTTGGCCTTCTTCTTGCCGCCGGCGCCGCCCCCCTGCTTCTTGGGGGCGGACTTAATCATCGCGTCGAGGGACTGGTCGATATCCATGGTGGACACGTGCGAGGACGAATGGCTCCACACGTGAGGAGGCTCGGAAGGCGTTAAAAAAACACGTTTTCGAAATCTGACCGGACTGCGGGAGCTGAGCGATCTCGAGTCTTTCGCGACCCGGGACGCGCGAGTTTGAGCCGTCCGAAGTCGTCCAAGTGTCGTCGTGCTTTCTCACTTTTCTTGGCCGCCGCATACGGCGCCGCGCCGCGTCCGTTCAAGAAGCGGGTCCTCGCGGGTCACCCCCGCGTGCTCACAATGCACATGGCCGCGCGACGCTCGCGGTCGAGGCGCGCGCGGGCTGAGGCGCCCGCCTCCGCGGCGGAGACCGCGGGAGCGCTGCGATCGAACGCGATCGGCAAAAAGAAAAAAGCGACCGCCGTGGCGACCGCCGCGAGCGAACCTCTCGGCACGACGATAGCGGTCGCGACCCTCACGGACTCCGCCCGCGCGTCGCCCGAGAAGGGCGCGAAGCGAGCCACGTCTGGGGGAAGCGCTCAGGGGAAAGCGCGGCGCCGAACGGCGCCGGCCGTCGCTTCGAACAACCTTTCCTCGAGTCGATCGGCGGTCCCCGAAAAACGAGCGCGACGCGAGAAGCCCCCCGCCGCGCGCGTCTACGTGTTGACGTACTTCTTCAGCTCGCTGACGATCGACAAGCAAACCGTTTTGGGCGTGCCTTTCGGCTGGCTCGGCAGCGCCGCCGCGGAGTGGCTGGGTGTCCCCATCTGCCACAGCAACGTGCAGGTGCAGAACCCGCGCGACCCCTCGGACGTCTGCGAGTTCGGGTTCGAAGGCGGCGCGCGGCGAGGCACGGGGGTGTACCAGTGTTCGGCGGGCGCCAACCCGCACCTCGCGTTCGCCAGGCAGACCAGGTGTTACTTAGGGGACACGTCTCTGCGTCACGAAGAAATATGCGCGGTGCTGGACGAGGTGCGAGCCGAGTGGTCCTCGGACTCGTACCACCTGCTCACCAAGAACTGCAATCATTTCTGCGACGCCCTGATTCGAAAATTGGTGCCGGGGAAGAAAGCCCCGGCGTACGTCAACCGCGGCGCGCGGGTGCTGTGCGCGCTGCCCGCGCCGTTCCCAGGCGCGCTGCCGCGGTGCGTCACGAAATGGTTGCCCTCGGGCGGCTCGTGGACCGCGGGCGCGGTCTGCGCGATGGCGGAGCGCGAGCGGCGGCTCGCGGGCGTGCGCGATTTCGCCGAGCGCCGCGATTGGGACGGCGACTCGCTCGAGTCGCTCGAGGAGGCGGCGGACGACGCCAGTCTCGGGAAACGCGCGCGTTCGGAGACGCGCGAGGGGAGCGCGCGGAAAAAGGAAAGGCTCGATCTTCTCGCCGCGCACCTCAAACCCGTGCCGCTCGTGGGGGAGCACGCGCGGAGCTGGGCGTTCTAATGGCGCGTCGTATTATTAATAATACCCGACTGTTTACGGCGAAGGCTTTTCGAGGGGTCGCGTCATACGTCCAAGAACCCGGCGCTGAGCTTGGCGAGCGCGCCTTCGCGCACGACGGGCGCCGCGTGTTTTTTGACCAACCGGTCGTACGGCACGTACGGCGCCTCGAACGTCACGCACCGCTTCACTGGGTTTTCGGTGAACGCGCACGTCGCGGCGTCGCCGTCGACGGCGAAGGGGAAGGCGACGCGCGCCGGCTTTCGGCCCGGCATGTCCACGGTGACGCCCTCGGTCACCGCGCACACCTTGACATTCTCCGGGTCGATTCCCGGCGGGACGTCGATCGTCAGCACGACGGATGTCACCGGCCTGCCTTTGAACGTGAGCTCGTGCTTCACCTCGGGCAAGCCGTCGAACGCGAACGCGGCGAACTTGGAAGTCGCGGACGAGACTTCGGCGTCGCCGTTTTCGTTTCGCGCCGCTTTCGTCGCGCGCGCCGCGACGCTCGTTCCGGCCGGCGCGCCCTTCGACGTCTCCTTCGTCGCCGCCTTCAGACGCTCGCGCGCCGCCGCCTCTTCCCGCACCTGCCGCTCGCTGCGCCTCGGGCGCAGCGGGAACGAGGGCGCCTCGTCCGGCTCCTGCAGCTCCTCGATCATGGACTTCCGGTCGACTCGAATGCACTGCGGCTTCGGCGCGTCCGAGTCGCCGACGTAGCGGCGGTGCGGCAGCTTGTACTGCGGGTCCAGCGGAGACTCGTACTTCTGCGCGATCCACTGCAGCACGAGCTCGACGAGAAACACCTTCAGGCGACGGGAGCATATGGCTTGCTTGACGACGTCGTCGTTGAACACGGCGTCGTACACCGTGCACGGCGCGCCTTTCTTGTCGAGCTCGTTGCGCGCGTCCGACACCGAAAGCGGGAACCGAAGGTGCTGCGTCGCCTCGGGGTCGTCCAGGTTGGCGAGCGCGCGCTCCACCGCCTCGGGCACGACGCCGTCGGCCCACTCCGAGCCGGGCGCCTGGATCTTGAAGTGCCCGCAGACGTTGACGAACACCTTGCGGCCGGTGTCGTCCACGGTCTTCACCACGAAGCCGGGCTCGGGGAAGATCTCCTCGCGGTCCGCGGACGACGCCGAGGGCGCGCCGAGTCTCGACGAAGGGTCGCCAATCGACCCGACCATCCGCTCGACCGCGCTCGTGCCTTCGCCGCGCGCCTCGTCGCCGCCCGCGAGCATCTGCTTCAGCGCGCCCACACCCCCCGCGCCCTCCGCGAGCGACTTCAGGACCGGGCCTAGTTCGGGAGGCGCCTTGTCCGGGTCGAGGCTCCCTCCCATGGCTGTGTACTGCTGCAAGAAAGCGAAGAACTCTTCCGCGGACGCCGGTTCGCCCTCGCCCTCGGCCGCGGACGCGCCGCGGCCCTCCGCGCCGAACCCGAGCCCGCTCGGCGGGGCAGACCCGGGCCTGCCACCGAGCATCTCCCCCACCAGACGCTCCATCGCGACGCGCGCGGGTGTCCCGGGAGACGCGCGCCTTCGACTCCGTCCGATCGCGCCGGCGATCGAAGGACGGCGAGCCACGACGGTTGACCGCACTCGGCAGGGGAGTTCCGCGGCAGACGAGTTCGCGTTGTGTGCCGCTTCGTGCTTTGTGCTTTTTTATTTATTCGCGAAAAAAATGCATCCTTCGTCCGCCGCGCGCGCGGCGTCGCAGCGATCGTCCCCCCTCTACGGCAGAAAGTCGAGCGGTCCCGCCCTCCACGCGAGCGCCTCGACGATGAATCCGAACGACGCGATCATGGCCAGTCGGCAGTGCTGGATCTCGATGGTCTTCAGCACCGCCAGGTCTTCGTCCGAGACGTTGGCGCCGATGCCGAGCGGGTCGAACAGTTTCCCGCCCGGGTACATGCGGTCCAGGTCCGCGAACCGCTCGAGCTTGTACGTGCCGGTCCGCAACAACTCCGCGATCAGGAACAGAGGCAAGTGCAGGATGGGCAGCCACACGATCCCCGCGGGGATCGTCTCTCCCAGGTACGTCAGCGAAGGGAAAATCCCCGGCCCGTCGAAATCGAGCGACGAGTTCCACCAGTGCTGCCCGGGCGCGCCGAACAGAGACAGCTTCGCCGTGCACTCGGGGACCAACACGCCGATCGCCGCGAGCATCGCCCAGCGCCCGTGAATGAGCTCGCGCTCGCGCAGTTTCATGATGTCCCTCTGCGCGCCCATCTGCAGGGGGTCCCAGCCGGCGTCGCCGGGCATCTCACCGGTCAGGTACGCGGGCACGGCTTTCGGGCCGGCCAGGTTCAGCAGCGCGTTCGGCATGAACTTGCGTCGCGACTCGCCGTACAGGCTGGAGCTCGTCAAACCGGTTCGGCGCACCGCTGAGGTCACCACCAGCGCCGCCGAGCCGTCTGACCAGTACGCCATGGAGGACTCGGCGTTCGTCGTCGCGGTGGTCGCGGACACGGGCTCGCGCGCCACGGAAACCGGCGCGTCCGAGGGTCCGCCGACCGCTGACGCCGCCGACGCCGCCAAACCGCCGCCGCCGCCGCCGCCGGCGCCGCCGGCGCCGCCGGCGTCGTCGTCGTCCCTCTCGTCTCCGCCCTCGTCGCGATCGTCGTCCGCGGCCGCGCTCCCGTTCCCGCCCGCGTCCGCGGACCCGACCACCCACCAGTCCTTCCCCTGGAACCCGGGCATCATGCCCTGCTCCTCCGCGGCGCCGAGGTCCTTGGCGAACGAAGAGAAGTTGGGCTCCTGCGGGGGCGCCGCGCGCGCCAGCGCCTCCGCCTCAGCGACGCCCTCTTTCCCGCTTTCCTCGCTCTGACGGAGCGCTCTGAGCAGGGGGTGGAGGTACGCCTCGCCGAGGCGCACGCCCGCGCCCGCGGAGGCGAGGTGCGTGAGCAGCAGCGCGCGGAGCTCCCAGTTGCCCTGGATGAAGCACGTCAGCGCGAACACGAGGAGCCGGGACGAGCTCAGGTCGTTGCTCAGGAAGCCCGCGGACAGGTCCTTGGGCAACCCGAAGAAGGTGCCGAAAAAGTTGCGCATCTGCTCGATGCGCAGCGACATGAGCAGTTCCATGCCGAACTGGTAGAAACCCACCTGGCGCCTGGGTTCGTCTCCCCACAGCACCTCCCAGCCCGCGCGGGAGGCCTCGAGCGAGCCGCCGCCGCGCAGCCCGTCCACCACCGCCTCGGCGAACCGGGGCGCGCGCCGCAGCGAGTTGACGATGCTGTACCCGGACGCGGGGTGCACCAAGCCGGCGGCGGCGCCGTAGGCGAGCGTGCGCTGCGGCGAAACCGGTGGGGTACCTCCGAGCGGGATCCACGAAGCCTCCTCCTCGATGATGTTTTCCTTCTCGACGGGGAGGCCCATGCGTTTCAGGCGGCGGTACAGGCGGCGCTTCAGCTCGTCGAACGGCACCTGCACGCGCGCCACCAGGCACGTCTCCTCCACGAACACCGTGTCCTCGTCCACCGGCAGCACGTAAAGAAACGACGGCACGCGCCAGACGCCCTCCGCCGGGCCGTCGCCCTCGAGCTCGGGGTCGGACTGCCTGAAGTCCATGAACACCGCCTTGTTCACCTCGAACGGGTGGTTCGGCATGCGCACCTCCACGCCGTACGCGGTCTGCCACCCGGGCGGAGGGCCCTCGCCGTACCGGAGCATGTCGCGGTTGTGGCCGGTGCTGCACACCACCAGAGACGCGCGCAACGCGAAGTCAGCGTCGCCCCCGCGCGACGAGGCTTCGTCGTCGTACCGCGCGCGCGTCCCGCGGAGCGTGGACGGCTCGTCGTTTTCCCTGTGCGTCACCTGGTCCACCAGGCCGGGCATGTAGCGCCCCCCCGCCGCGACGCAGCGCTTCAGGAGCTCCTCGCGCAGCCGCCGGCGGCACACCTGGCCGTACGGCCGGCCCAGCCCGATGCCCGCCGCCGGATCCTCGTCGTCGAACCACACCAGCGCGTCGTCGTACTCGTGCAGCAGGCAGTCCCGCAGACCGAGCTCGTCGAACTCGTCCAGCCAGACGCCGTAGTTGTTCACGAACGGCGTGTCGGGGGCGACGAGCCCGACGGAGACGCCTCGCTGTGCCATCTCCGCCGCCACCGCCAAACCGGCGGGGCCCGCGCCCACCACCAGCGCGTCGACGAGGTCACCGTTTCGCAGCGGCGCCAGCGTCTTGGCGAGCGGCGCCTGGTCCTGGAACACCTTGCGCTGCTGGAACTCGATCCACTCCTTGTCCGGTCGGAGCTGCGACGCCGCGCGGGGCGTGTCGACGTCCCCGCCCACGAGCGCGGTGAAATCCAGGGGCGAAGACGTGATGGGCTCGTCGCAGGGGTTCGCCGCGCCGCGCACCGCCGCGTTGGGCTTGGGGATGGGGCCTTGGCCGGGCACCGCTGCCGGCCCTTCGCTCTTCTGGAGCGCCATGCCCCCCCACTTCTGCGAGTCGAACTCGTTGCCCGCGTCCGCGAAGTTTTTCACGAAGCTCAGCATGAACGGCAGCGCGGACCACACGAAGTTGAACCGCATGTAGTTGGAGAACTTCACGAACAGCACGCCGCCCAGCTTGACCAGCCCCGCGGGCTTCACGCGCCACGACAGGAACCCGCCCCAGATCTCTTCGGACATCTGGAAGAACGTCTCGAAGAACTGCCTCGTGCCCTTGATGTCCAGCTGCATCAGCGTCTCCATCCCGAAGCACATGAACGTGCGCATGCGAAGCTCGTCGTTCGGCCACACCGCGCGCCACACCTTCGCGGAAACCGCCTCCGCGTCGACCGTCTCGCCACCCTCCCCCCCCTCCAACTCCTCTGCGAGCGTGTCCACGAGCGACCGCACCGAGAGCAGCGTCTTCGCCACCATGAACCCCGTCGAGGGGTGCACCATGCCCGCGGTCCCGCCGACGCCGAGCGCGCGCTGCGGGAGCGTGGGGAGCACGCCCCCCATGGGGATCAGGCAGTACTCCTCCTCCTCCACGCTCCGCACTTCGACGCCCAGCCGGTCCAGGCGCTGCTGCAGCTTCACCTTGAGGTCGTCAAACTCCAGCCCGGGGCGCTCGACCAGCGACGTCTCCTCGAAGAAGATCTTGTTCGGGCCGAAGGGCATGGCGTACAGGAACGTGGGGTGCTCGTCATTCATCGCCCTGAATTTGGGGTCGAGATGTCCATCTCTCCAGTCCATGAACAGCATCTCGTCCAGCGGGAACCCGTGCGGTTCGACAGTCTCGCACACGATGCCGAAAGCCGCCTGGTACCCCGGGGTGAAGTCGCGCTCAAACTCGACGATCTTGCGCACGTGCCCGGTGGCGTCCAGCACCATCTTCGCGTGCACTTCCGCGCCCGCGAGGAGCCCGTTCACGGGATCGCTCGGGTCGCCACCTTTCAAGGTGACGATCGAGCCGTCGCGCTCGTGCCGCACGTCCTCCACCGCGCATGCCCCGAACTGCACGCCCCGCTCAACGCACCGCGCGAGCAGTTTGTCTTTCAGCTTGACGCGATCCACCTGCGCGTACGGTCGGTCCAGCCGGATGCCCTCCGGTCTGTCGTCGTCGATCACCACGCGCGCCTTGGGCCAGACGTTCGCGAAGCAGTCGTCGAAACCCAGCTCCTCGAACTCGTCCACCCAGACGCCGTAGTTGTTGCGCCACGCCGCCAGAGGGCGCGGGTCCACCAACGCCACGCGAAGGCCCTTCTCGCTCGCGCGGTCCGCCGCGGACAGACCCGCGGGGCCGCACCCCACGATGAGCAGATCCACGCGGTCCTCCCGGCTCGTGGGAGATAGGGGAAGCAGGTCGTGCTCGTGGGGCTCGTGCTCCGCCGGCTTCGTCGGCGAGGGGGGCTTGGCGTCCGCCACCGCGCGGACGGCGACCGCCTTCGCTTCTCTGCGAGGCGTCGCACGAAGCGGCAGGCGCGCACGCGCGCGGAGTTTGCCAGACGAGCCGGGGGCTCTGAAGCCGGCGCGGGGCAGATTCCGCGCGTTCATAGCGCGCGGGGAGACCCCCGGGACGCGCGCGTGGATCCGCGCGGTCGCGAACGACGACATGGCGACGCGCCCCGTCGTTATCCCGACACGGATATCCAAATCTCGGCGAACGCGTCAGGCGCCGAGTCTAGGCCGTGTCGGCTTCGCGCGGACCTCTCTCCGAGGCCGCGCGCGGATCCGAAGCTCGCGGTCGCGCCGAACACACCCGTGGGTCTCGAGACCGCGTGTGGAACGGGCGGCACGGGTGCCACCGTCGGCTGCGCCGCGCGTCTAGAATGCCTCGCGCGGCGGCAACCGCCAACCCAGTATCGGCCCGTCGTGGAGATCAAGCAGACCAGTGATTGGTCGACGTCGTGGCGGTTCAACAACCCAGGAAATCCCCCGACTCGCTCATCACTCGCGACGAACAACCTCTGTTTTTAGATGCAGCTGCATTTCGATTCGCGCGCTCGGGCCGTGCGCGGCAGGCCAGGGGCGCGTCAGGGGTGAGCGTCATGCCCTCCCCCGGGACGCCGAGCCAGGGCGACGGTCCCTCCGGCAAGGCAGCCGGCGGGTCGGACTCGCCCTGGAGTTTCGTGCTGGAGGCGTCGCCCGCGTTGTTCCCCAATCGCGCGGGCACAATCGAGTCGCGCGCCGAGCGCGCCCGCGACGGCCGACGCGCCGCGATTCGCACGGTGGGAAGGGCGGAGGCGCTCTCGACGCTCAGCGCGATGTCGCGGTCGCTGCGGCGGGAGGCTGGCGCGCCAGTCTCGTCCTCTTCCTCAGACGCGTCGGAGGATGACCTCCTGCAGACGACGCGCGAGCGCGGCACGCTGCGGGAGCTGCTCCTGTCGAAGAGCACGTCGGCCGGCGGAGCGGTCGGTCGCGAGACGGGGGAGACGCCGCCGCTCACCGCGCGCCTCACGGAACCGCTCGAGCGAAGCGTCGAACGTGCGCCTCGAGGGAAGCAGGACACCGCGGAAGACACCGCGGGAACGACGACCGGACCGACGAAGATGAACGCCGAGGGTTCGTTCTCCGCGTCGCCCAGCCCCTCGATGCGCGCGCCGGCGAACTCGGCGTCGGGGACGCCCTCGGCGGCGCCGACGCCGTCCCGCTTTTCCTCCAGCCTCGCCGCGCAGAAGAGGATGCACCACGACCTCCTGAGCGAGGCGGCGCGGCGGCGTCTAGAGGTCAAGCTGCAGGTGGTGGAGGAGCCGCCCATCCTGGTGACTCCCGTGCAGCGCAAGTACATCATGCGCTGGGTCGACATGCACCGTGGCACTCTGCGCTCTGTGGCGGACGTCGCGCTCGCGGCGCTGAAGAAGGCGCGGACGGATAAGGCGTACGCCGCGCGCGTCCACGCGGAGAACGAGCGCGCGCGCCTGGCGCGCCTCGAGCGCTTACGAGGGCAACTCGCCGATTTCCGGCGCTCGGACCCGCGCGCGCGCTGGAAAAACGCCTGCGACGCGCTGCTCTTCGTCGCGTACGTGAAGCGCCTGGTGACGTTGTCGCGCAAAGCCGACGCGACGTCGGCGGTCAGGAGGCAGAGATTGGAGCGCGATGCCGAGGCGAGGGTGGCGGCGGAGGCGATGGAAGAGGCGCCGAGTTTGCGATCTCAAGGGGAGCGAACCGAGGCTCCGAGTTTGAGGGGAGCGAACGACGGCGACGTCTCGCTTGCGAATCTTTCGAACGACCCGGTTGCCCTCCGCGACGCCGAGAGGGCGCGCCTGGCGTCGTCTCTGGTGGCGACGAAGCGGGCGATCGACTCGCGGTTCGGCAGCGCGACCGGCGAGGACATTCACGACGCGCCGGACGACGACGACGGGCTCGGGTTTGAGCCCAAGCTGGGGCAAGCGAACGCGGCGGCGCTCTCGGCGAAGAAGGCGGCGGGGGACATGGGCGAGAAGGAGTACCGCGAGCTGTCGTACGCGCTCAAGGAACAGGAGAAGCGCGAGGCGCTCGAGCGCATAGGCAAGGCGCAACAGGAGTTCCACTGGCGCCCCGTGACGCGCGTGCGCTTGGCGCACGCGCTGCCCCTGGAGCTGTTCTTGGACGACGACGCGCAGTACGACGAGGCTGTGCTGTTGGCGGGGAAGACTCTGCGCGACGCCGGCGTGCTCGCCACGGGCACGCGCGCCGGCGCGCGCGCGGGATCCCGATCCGACGGCGGGGGCGAAGAGACGGAAAAGCACGCGCTCGGCGTGAGCGGCGACTTCGGGGTAAAGGAAAAGCCGGACGAACGAACTCGAAACGGCGAGGCGCGCGACGAAAGCGCGTCGGGGAAGGCGCGGGCGTCCGCTACGGACGAGGAAGCCGCGCGCGCCGTGGCGCTGGAGCGGCGGCGGCGCGCCGCGCGGCTGGCTGCGGCGTACGACGCAAACCTCGCCGCCTCTCGCGCGAGCTCTTTCGCGGGGACCGAGCGCGCGTTCGCGTCCGTCTCCGGTAAGCTCTCTCTGGGAAACCGCGGCTTTCGCGAAAGCCGAGCCGAAGACGAAGAAACCGCCGGCGTCGTTGGCGCGCGCGCCGGTTCCGGCGCGCGTCCGCCGATGCGGTTCGGCGCGGCGGACGCTCACGAGAGGCGCCGCGACATGAGCGTCGCGGAGACAGCAACTCGGCGCGCGCGCGCGAAGCAGTACGGCAAGTGGTACGTGCCCGCCTCCGCGCGCGACGCCGCGGCGTACGCGGCGCGCGAGCGGCGGTGGGCGGAGAAGAGGGGGGGCGCGCTCGCCGCCGAGGTGAAGGCTCTGAAGGCGCGCGAGTCGCAGACGGCGGCGAAGAACCAGAGATCGTACGCGGCGCGCATCTACAAGAGCTGGCTGGACGCGCGTCTCGGCGCGAACGCGCGCGTGCCCTCGTACATGCGCGACGTCGAGGCGCAGGAGGACGGAACGTGGTGGGAGGCGTCCTCGCGGGAGCTGGTCCGCGCCGCGAACGAACGGCTGGCCCGGAGCCACTGACTCCCCGAGCGCGCAGACGCTGCGGTTCGCGCCGTAGCGAGCTATAGTACTTTGTGCGACACACGCGTCTGCCTTTCCGCTCGCCGCGCGAGCACCGCGTGTCGTGCCCCATCCTCGGCGTCGCGGCGCGCGCTCGCGCGCCCGAGAGTGGACGCCGCGCTCTTTCGACGCGCGTTCCGAGAACAACACACTTTTACGGCCAAAACTCGCGACGAGTCGTGAGGTGGCAAAGCTCGCCGCGCTGGCGTGGCGGCACGGCGCCATGTGTCGCGCGGCCATCGCGTCCAGGGACTCGTCCTCGCGCTTCATCTATGACTCCGTCGAGGCGTTCCTCGCACACCACAGGCACTCCGTGCAGCACCGGCACGCCGTGACCCGCGCGAACGCCCCCCCGTTGGTGCCCGAGGCGGCGGTCGCGCCGCCCGTTCCCAGCCCCCCGCCCTCGCCGTTCCCCCCCGCGGACGAGGACCTCGTCGCCCTGCCCGCGTCGCCCACGCCCGCCGAGCTGGAGGAGGCGTGCGCTGAGCTCAACGACCGCGCCGTGCGCGAAGCGTCCGAGGCGGGCGCGGACGCGCCGGTCAGGGCGCTGCGCGCGCTCCGCGCGGCGCTGCGCCTGCACGAGCGCGCGCGACGGAAACGCGTCGCGACGCGTCAGTCTCGCTTCGTTTCGGAAGCGTCCTCCGCTTCCGAGACAAAGCGCCGCGCCGCCGTGGCCGCGGCGCTGCACGGAAACGCGGCGTCCATCCTGCTCGGCGCGCACGCGAGTGATCGCGAGAGGTGGCCTGACGCGCCGCGGCGCGCGCTGGAGCACGCGCTGCTGGCGTGCGACGCCGACGTCGCCGCGGGCGCGGACGCGGACGCGGCGTCAGCCTCCATCGACGTGGTGGCCGACGCGTTCGAGGCGCACGGGAACAGACACGAGATGGAGCTGCACCGCGCGCGCGCTGAGGCTGTGCGCGAGGCGAAACGGCGGCGGCGGCGGTGAAGCGGCGCGGAGGAGCCGCCGCCGTCGACGTCGCGCGACTGATGTTTACGCGACTCTCGTTTTACGCTCTTCGCGCGACGACTCGTTCCGCGAGACGACGCAGAGACTCTGCGAGAAGCCGCGGAGAAGACACACGAAGGTGGACGCGGAACCGCGAGATTGGCGACGCGCGTCGGCGCGAATTCTCGATGCGCGAACCGATACTACGGTGGTCTCTACTAGAGAATCTCCTAGAGAGCGAGTCGTTCGGCCTAAACCCGACGCGTCTTTGTTACCCGACGACGTCCGGCGCGGGCCCAAGGTTCGGCTGTTCCAGCCGGTTCGGATCGTCCAGGCCGAGATCCTCCAACGCGGCGTCGTCCGAACGCCACCCCTCGCGCACCTTGACACCGAGGTCCAAGTACACCGGCCGGCCCAGGAATTTCTCGATGTCTAGCCTCGCCGCGGTGCTGAGCCTCTTGAGCGCTTTCCCGCCGGCGCCGATCAGTATGCCCATCTGCGACTTGCGCTCGACGAAAACCTTGGCGAGGATCAGATCCTTCTTCACGCCGTCCCGCTCCTTGTGCGACTGCACCCAGACCTGCGTGCTGTAGGGGATCTCCTGCTGGTACTGCAGGAAGATCTTCTCGCGGATGATCTCCGCTATGAAGAAGCGCTCGGGGTGCTCGCTGATGGTCTCCTTCGGGTACAGTGTCGGGCCCAGAGGCAGGCGCTCGACGCACCCCCGCTTGGGCGCGTCCGTGCCCACGCCCGCCAGCGCGCTCACCGGAAACACCTTCTGGACGTTCGGGTGTCGCTCGAACCTTTTTTTCAATTCCTTGATCTCGTCGAGTTCCAGCAAGTCGCACTTGTTCAGGATCACACCCAGCGGCGCTCGACGGTTCAAGTCGTCGGGCAGCAAACCCTCGAAGTTCCCGACCGGGTCCCGGCTCGCGTCTACGATGCACAGCATGACGTCGGCGTTTGCCATGGCGTTGCGCACGGAAGTCAGCATCATCTCGTCCAGCTTGTTGAACTCCTCGCGCATCACGCCGGGCGTGTCGAGGAGCACCATCTGGTACTCGTCCTCGCTGATGATCCCCAAAATCCTGTGCCTCGTGGTCTGCGGCTTGTGCGTCACGACGGAAAGCTTCGTGCCCACCAAATCGTTCATCAGCGTGCTCTTGCCCGCGTTGGGGCGGCCCACGATGGCGACGTAGCCGCTCTGGTGCCCCTCTGGATCGCCCTTAAGCAAAGTTGTCCCGAGGTCTTTCACCACGCGCAACACTGAGGTGTCCTCTTCGTCTCCTTCGTCCACCACGTCCCCGGCGTCTTCATCCTCTTCATCCTCTTCATTCTCATCGTCCTTCACGTCGTCCGGGTCGAAATCGTCGCCGTACAGCTCGCGCATGTCGAACACCACCGGGGCATCGTCGACAGCGTCCGCGTCGTCATCTTCGGCGTCGGCGGCGGCGGCAGACGCCGAAGCTTCCGAAGCCTCGCGCACGCGGGGAGGCGAGCGGCGGGGAAGCTTGCGCACGCGCCGGACGGACTTTTCTGGAGCATCTGAGTCGTCCCCGGTCCCGGACGCGGCCGCCACGCGAGCGCCGAGCGCGTGGTGGCGCGTCGTCCCCAGGCGAAAAAGCGCGTGCGCTCCCCCGAATCGTCGCGGGAGAGACGCCTTCGCCCGCGAAGTGGACGCCGCCTGGCACCGCGCGGCGTGCGCCCGGCGCGCGGGGTGAGTCACACCGGTGCACGCGGTGGATATCGAGGCGAACATTTCGACCGCGGGGCGTTGTGACGCTCGCTGGCGGCGAAGCGACGCGGATAGGTCTTCGAGTTTTCACGCCCTGACGACTGGTCGCGTCTGCGGGCACTGGTGGTGTCCCTTTTCCCTCGCCGCACTCATTCCACGTTTCGCGACCTGATACGCCATCTCGCGCCGCACGCGCCTCGGGTTACCGCGCGGTCGCCATGGCGGACGAGGACGCACCGCAGACCCTCGCCGAGATGACCGCGAACCTCGCAGAGTACAAGGAGCAGCTCGAGCAGGTACGTGCCCAGCCGCCCCGCCAGATCCACCGTTTCGTCTCTTCGCGCGTCGCGCGCGTTCCTGACCGGGCTCGTCCCCGCGTCGCAGGTGGAGCGACTCCTGGTCGCCGAGCCCGAGAACGCGGAGTACGTCGAGCTCAAGGCTAGCTTGGTGGAGGTGATCGCCATGACCGAGGATCTCGTCGACGGCCACCCCGACGCGAAGTCGCGCGAAGCCGGAGCGGACGCGAAGGGAAAAGAGGCGGACGCCTCCGTGATGGACGAGAGCGTCGCCGGCGCGTTGTGTCGCGTGCGCGCGAGCAGCGCCGGCGGCGCCGAATCCGAATCCGGATGGCTCGAGGCCGTGATGGTCGCGGTGCTCGCGGACGGCCGTATACGCGTGGTGGTGACCAAGGGGAACGAAGACGTCGTCGCGGACGTCGCGCCCGGGGACGTGCGCGACGCCTCCGTCGCGGCTGAGGGAAAGGCGGAGGAGGACTCCGAGGACGACTTCGACATCGTCCTCGGCGACGCGGCGGGAGAGAGAGTCTCCGGGGACGGCGAACCCGCGCGACCCCGGGAGGTGTACCAGGGCGTCCCCGCGCCGAAGCGACTGCGCGTCACCGAGAACAGCGCCTTCTCGAAGCGCGCGGTCCCCGACAAATTCAAAGTCGTCGACGGCGACGACGAGGCGACGCGCGAGCGCAAGCGGAAACAAGCCAAGGCGTTCAAGGGCAAGCAGCGCATGTTGGAGAAGGATGCCGAGCAGACGGCGAAGAAGAACGACTGGCAGAGCTTCCAGGCGAAGGTGGGGGGGAAGAAGAAGACCGGGTTCATGACCAAGAAGGTGGGGAGCAAAAAGGGAAGCATGTTCGGCACGAAGGACTGATGATGAAGCGTCAACGGGGTCGCCGCGCTCGACTCGCGTTCAAAAATCGCGCACACCTGCTTCTCGCGCGCCTTCTCGGAGGTTGGCAAAAAGCCTTCGTCGGACGTAATACCCGTGTAGTATTAATACCTCAATACATCGAGAACCTGCTCGCCTCGAACGCGGGTTCGGGCTTTTGCGCGGTATCGTCCGTCATGTACCTGCTGGGCGTGGACGTGCGCCCCGATCCCCCGCAGTTGAGCGACTTGCGCGTGGACACGCCGGTGACCGAGTTGACGCCGCTGGCGTACTTGCACAGCGCGTTTTTCTGCCCGACGTCGATGAGCGCGTCGGAGAAGTCGGCGCCCTCGATGGTCGCGTCGCCGAGGTCTGACGAAGTCAACACGACCCGGGTCAGGATCGCGTCTCGAAAGTTGGCGTTGTTCAACACCGCGCGGTCCATCAGCGCGTCGCTCAGGTTGGCACCCTCGAAGTCCGCCGCGAACGCCACGGCTTTCATCAAATACGCGCCCGTCAAGTTGGCTCCGCGCAAGTTGGCTTTGCGCATCTCCGCGCCGGTGAAGTTGGACAGACGCAAATCCTCGCCGTACTTTGCGACGACGTCGGTGTTCGTCAGGTCGTACCCCCCGAACTGCTGCGCGGAGCCGCGGTTGAACTCGCCCCCGCGCGCCGCCTCGCGTGCGTTCAGCTCCGCGAACGCGGGGTCCACGCCGGACAGAGACAACGTCGCCGCCGCCGCGGCGGCGGCGGCGAGGCGCGCGCCCGAGGCGAGCGCGGAGGAAACGCGGGCGCGCGGGTCGTCGCTCGGGAGACTTTCGCCGGAGACCCTCGCGCGCGCGAGCGCGGGCGTGCGCGTGGCGCGCGCGCGCGAAGGCCTCGAGGGGGCAAGGCGCACGGCGGCGTGCGCGGTGGAAGCGAGGGCGGCTACGTAGGGAGGGCGTGGGCGCGGTCAGTCGCGGTGTCGAAATAACATCTCGGCACCTCGGATAGCGTCTCGTGGAACGCACGCGGGGCGTTCGGGTCGCCGCGGTCGGCGCGTCGCCTCGCGCGCGCGGACGTGAGACATACCCATAGCTTTGTCGGGTCTGGTCGACGGCTCGAAGGCGGGAGCGACGTGAGCCGCGCCGGTGGTACTGCGGCCCCGCGCGGAACCCTCGAGAAGAAAGGTGGCACGAGCATCGGAGTGACGTGGCAGTACCGACACGGCGCGACGCCAGCGTCCGCGCCGAGTACGTACCTACGAAAGCAGGACCACCTTTTCGTCAGAGCGAAAAAGTCGACGCGAAGAAAAACGGCGCCGGTCGGAAACCCGGGACGAGCGCGTCTTTTCCGTCGCGACGCGCGGTGAGACGCGACCGCGAAGAAGCGCGTGGCGATGGTGACAGACAGACGTGTCGTGCGAAGCCTGTCGTGGCCACAAAAGGCGTCATTCTTCTCTTGTCACAAACCGCCGCCTGTGCGTCGCGCGTCCTCGCCCCTCGCGTGTCGCGCGCGACGGAGAAAAAAAACACAACAAAAAAGTCGCGCCGCCGCTCCGCGTGTCTCCGCGCGGCGCTTCTACATGGCGTACTTCCTGGTCCACTCCTTGGCGAGCTCCTCGTACCGCGCCGGGTCGGTTTTGAAGATCTGCGCGATCTCCGGCACGAGCGGGTCGTCCGGGTTCGGGTCCGTGAGCAGCGAGCAGATGGAGAGCAGCACCTTGGAGATGGTGAGCGCGGGCGACCACTGCTCCTTCAGGATGTCCAGGCAGATGCTCCCCTGCGAGTTCACGTTCG
>MDSV01246085.1_pt1 | contig 19457 bp, 21 predicted proteins | sample 810851 | NCBI WGS metagenome assembly MDSV01 (sample SAMN05326640, study PRJNA326480) | marine metagenome | isolation source: seawater | place: Atlantic Ocean: North East | collected 2012 | reverse complement strand
ATTCTAAATATAGTTTTATTTGTTCATTTAATGTAAGCAAATCTTCTATAGAAGGACTTGAATTATCTTCAAATTCATTGACTGTTTTTTCAAGTAATTGTTCTATATCTGTAAAAAGAATTTTTTTATTTAAAAATTGATGTACAATATAATCATTAGCCATACTCATAATAGGAACCCTATTGCCTCGCTTTGGAATTAAATCTATTAATAATTTTAATACCGGATAACGTTTATAATCTGGTTTTAAAAATGTAAATTGACCAATCTCAAAAAAATCTAGTGTGCCATAGTTGCTAGGAATTCGTCCAGGAAAAGACATTGCATACTGTATAGGAATTTTCATATCTGGTATACCAAGATGAGCTTTATATGAGTCATCAACAAACTGAACCATAGAGTGTATAATTGATTGAGGATGAATCACAATTTCTATATCTTTCATATTAATATCAAACAACCATATTGCCTCTACTAGCTCTAAACCTTTATTCATCATAGTGGCTGAATCGATAGAAATCTTTTTCCCCATATCCCATTTAGGGTGCTTTAACGCTTCTTCAGGCTGAATAGAGTCAAAGGTATCTATTTTTCTTTTTAGAAATGGTCCTCCACTACCAGTTAAAATAATTTTTTTAAGAGTATCCTCTTCTTCCCCATAAAGACATTGAAAAATTGCAGAATGCTCACTATCTACTGGTATTAGATTTGCTGTATTTTCTTTTACTTTTGGCATAATCAAATGTCCGCCTAAAACCAAAGACTCCTTGTTACTTAATGCAAGGTCAATATTGTTATTGACCGTATTTAATGTTGGGACCAAACCATCTGTGCCCACAATTGAATTAATAACCAAATCAACATTATTATATTCAGATAAAAAATTTGAAGAATTGTGGCCTGTAATTAACTCTATATTATTTTTTTTACAAAAAGATCTAAGTGGGTGATTGACATCTAATACATTAATTGCAATTTTTTCGGGCATGAAATATTTTGTCTGTTCAAAAAGTAAATCTGCATTCGAATTACAAGACAAGGACACAATTTTAAATTGATCGTTGTTTTGATTAATTACGGATAAACTTTGAACGCCAACAGAGCCTGTTGACCCAAATATTGCAATTCTTTTCATTAAAATTTTATTAAATGATTCCTCGATCACTGTTGTTTATAAAATGAACAATTTCATCTATATGTTTATTGCCTTGGAATTCTTTTTTTATTTTTTTAAGTGAAGTAGATGGATTTAGTTCAGATCTAAAATAATATTTATAGGCTTTTTTAATAGCATTTCTATCTTCTTGGCTAAATCCTCTTCTGGATAAACCTAGACTATTAATACCTGAATACTTTAATGGATGTTTACCTGCAAGTATATATGGAGGTACATCTTGTACAATTTTTGAATTAGCTGCTAGCATTACATGTTTGCCTATCTTGCAAAACTGGTGTGCATTGCTTGCCCCTCCTAAAATAGCCCAATCATCAACCTCAACATGTCCTCCGAGTGCAACTAAATTAACGAGGATGACATTATTGCCAATTATACAATCATGTGCAACATGAGCTCCTGTCATGATTAAAACATCATCTCCAATTAAAGTTACTCCTGTAGCTTTTGTTCCTCTATTAAGAGTAACAAATTCTCGCACTACTGTTCTTTTGCCAATTACTAGCTTAGTTTTTTCACCACCAAATTTTTTATCTTGTGGAGGTGCCCCAATACTACTATTATGAAAAATATTGCACTCATCACCAATTTCTGTATACTCGGCGATAGTATTAAAATTTCCTATAGTGACATTATCCCCGATAATCACATTGTCTTCAATAACATTGTAAGCACCTATAGTAACATTCTTACCAATTTTAGCAGAATCTGCTATAATATTTGTTGGATTTATATTGCTCATTATTTGTCTACTATAGTAGCGAAGAACTCTGCTGAAGCCACTTTCTCCTTTTCAACTGTGCATACAGCGCTAAATTTAAAAGAACCGAGCTTATGATCTAATAACTTTGCTTCAATATAAAGTTGATCTCCTGGAATGACATTATGATTGATTTTATAGTTTATCACTTTTGAAATAAAGACCAACTTTTTAGAGGCATCTTCCATAAAATCAATCATAATTAAACAAGAAGATTGCGCCATAGCCTCTAAAATTAATACACCTGGCATAATAGGCTTATTAGGAAAATGCCCATTGAAATGTGGTTCGTTTATAGAAACATTTTTTAAAGTTTTAATAGCCTCTTTATTGCGATGCTCGATAATGCGATCTACCATTAAAAATGGGTAGCGATGTGGCATTACATCTAATATATAATTAATATCATTCATTTAAACTGACTCTTAAATTCTTTTCTCAATAATTTTGCAAATTCAACATTGCCTTTATGCCCGCTTTTAATGGCAGTCACATGACCCAATACTGGTTTCCCTAATAATGCAAGGTCTCCTAGCAAATCTAATGTTTTATGTCTAACCGGTTCGTTTTTAAATCGTAAAATCTGTGATTTATATAATCCCCGATTCCCTTCATAAAACTTAATTCCAAATCTTTTTTTAAAAAAATTTACTTCTTCAGCATCAATTTCTGTATCTACAATAATCACAGCATTTCCAAGATTGCCACCCTTAATTAATCCTTGTTTCTCTAATCCTGCTATCTCACTTAATAAACAAAAAGTGCGTGCTGGAGCAATCTGTTTTTCATAGTTCGTATACATATTTTGTACAGAACTATATTGGACATCTAATTGTTCTAAATCATATTGAATGGTGAAGGTAGTTTTAAACCCATTATAAGGAACTGCTAACACTTCTACGTCTTTTTCCTCATCTGTATAAACAACAGGTTTAGTGATCTTTAAAAAATCAACTTCAGAATCTTGCTCAATAATGTGTCCTTCATTTAAAGCGGCGACAAAATCTTTTGCGCTACCATCCATTACTGGTGGCTCTTTGCTATTAAGCTCAATGATAAGATTATTAACACCCATGCCTGCACATGCTGACATAACATGCTCTGTTGTATGTACCCTTACGCCATTTTCTTCAATAGTAGTTCCTCTAGTTAAATCTACTACATTATCTATATCAGGAGTAACAACCTGGTCATCTTTATCAATCCTTAAAAATTTTATCCCATGATTCTCTTGTGCCGGACGAAAAGTAATAGTGCTCTCTACTCCTGTATGCAATCCCACACCAGTACAGGATACTGGATATTCAATGGTTTTTTGTTTTCGTTTCATTGTTTTTTTAGTCTTTTTTCTAACAATTCTAATTTTGTAAAAACTGCATCTCTTTTTTGTTTTTCTTTAAGAGGGCGAGCAGGATTTCCAGCATAAAGTTGGCCTCCATCTAAAGACTTTAAAACGCAGGATCTTGCAGCAAACATACACTCCTCTCCTAACGTTAAATGAGGTCCAATAGCTGTTTCGCCCCCAACTTGAGAATATGCTCCAATAGTTGTGCTGCCACCAACAGTTACTCCTGCTGCTAATAAAGATCCTTTTTTAATTGTTACATTATGAGCAATGTGAATTTGATTGTCAAACTTGCAATGATCTTCAATGGTAGTATTTTTTACAGAACCTCTATCAATAGTACAGCCTGCACCTATTTCTACAAAACTTCCTATAATCACTGTTTTAATATGAGGAATTTTGTGATGTACTTTTTCAATTGTAGTAAAGCCAAACCCATCGCTTCCAATAATCGATCCACTATTGATTACTGTATTTTCTCCAATGCTAATATTGTCATATATTGATACATTATCTTTGATAATTGAATTAGGCCCGATAGTAGTGCCAGCGCTAATTACAGTACCAGAACCAATTATAACATTATCTCCAATTTTTACATTATCTTTAATCACAGAAAATGGCCCAATTCCTACATTTTTACCTAAATAAACTGAATTGGAAATTTCGGTATTTTTGTTAATTGTATAGTCAGAAATAGCTTTATTAGAAAACAAATCTAATATTTTAATCATAGCTAAATATGGATTTTTAACTACAACACCAGGAAGATTTTGTAAATCTTCTTCATTCGCAACTACGAATGCAGAAGCATCAGAAGAAAGAATATTCTTTTTATATTTAGGTAAAAAAGCAAATGATATTGATCCACTATTGGCATCTTCAATATCATCAACGCCAGTAATAGAAATGGATTTATCGCCCACTATTACCCCTCCTACCTTTAAGGCAATTTCTTCAAGCGTAAACAAAAAAGAAACCTACTTTATTCGTTAGATTTTCTTAATTCATAAAGAACATCATCTGTCAGATCATGTGTTGGCTTAGTATAAAGAGATGCTTGAGATCCATCCATAACAATATCATAGCCTTTTGAGATTGCTACCGCATCAACTGCCGCTTTAAACTTCTGAACTAATTCATACTCTAGCTGCGCTTGCTTTTTCGTTAGTTCCCCATTAGCGCCAACCTTTGCCTGTTGATAGCTTTGCATTGAATTGTTCATATCTATAATATCTTGCTCTTTTGCTTTCTTTAGCTCTTCTGACATCATTAGACTTTGTTGTTCAAACTCTTTAATCATACTGTCAAGTTCAGTCGCCATTGTTTGATATTCTTTTTGAATCACTTGTAGTTCAAGCTGTAATTGTTGCTCTACTTCTTTAAACTCTTCAAAATCAAGCCTAATTTTCTCTGAGAAAACTACACCAATTTTTTGTTGAGCAAATGAAACGCTTATTAGTAATAATAAAATTGCTATTTTTTTATACACTTTATTCTCTCCTTTAGTACGTTTGTCCAAATGTGATGGTATACTCCCAACCTTGTGGATTCCCATCACCATTAATATCATCAAATCCATATCCCATATCAAACCCTAATTTACCAATTCCTGGCATAAAAAACCTAACACCAACACCAGCAGATTTTTTCATAGAAAGTGGGCCATTTCTATCTATATAAAATGGCTCAGACATCTTTGAGCTGTTCCAGACATTTCCCATTTCTCCAAAAGCCATTACATATATTACAGGATTCTCTGATAACGGGAATCTTAACTCTGTAGTCAGCTTGCCCATTGAATTTCCACCCACAGCTTGGCCAGAAGCTGTCTGTGGCCCAATAGAATTATCTGGGTATCCTCGTAAAGCATTCCCGTAAGGTATACCATTTCCTCCCATAATAAACCTTTCATCAAATGGTACAAAACTTTGTATACCATCATCAACATCTAATGTTTTAATAACTCCTAGCTTAAAAGAATTATAGAGAACAACTTTAGAAAAAGTGGGTGTAAACCATTGTAAATCTAATATATGTTTTTGAAAATTTTCGTTTCCACCTAATACTCCGCCTGAATAAGTATTTTCAATTTGGAATCTAGAGCCTCCAGTAGGGAACTCTGCTCTGTTGCGGCTATCTCTAGACACCATTTGAGACAAACTAATACCTCTTGTCTTATCAAGGCCTCCAATATATGAATCAATATCTTGTTGTGTGCCCTCATATTGCTTTTCCATAATTTTTGCAGACCACATTACTCTAAAAAAATCATCTGGCCAATCTAATCTTCTTCCAAAACTTGTAACAGCTCCTGCAACTGTAAAATCTAATGGGAAATAATAGTTAGTAGATGAGCCTCTGTAAGAATAAAAAATGGATGCTCCAACTAAATATGGACTATCATTAATCATTGGGTCTTGAAAGCTAATATTTAAAGATTTGTACTTTGAAGGCTCTTGATTAGAGTATACAGAAAAATTAGTGCCTGTGCTTAATCCAACATTAAATTTTTGCCCCCTACCCATAAAGTTGTCGAATTCGACACCTGCTCCACCTGTAATGCCATATTCGCCAGTAAAACCAAGATTTGCATTAATTCTTTGGGTAGATTTTTTTTCTTGAACTACAAAGTCTAGGTTTACCTTGTCTTCAGATATAGGATTAACATCAGGTATAACATTATCAAAATAATTGAGTATCCAAATATCGCGCTGACTACGCATTAGTTTAGACCTATTAAAAACATCGCCAGGAAATAATTTTAATTCTCGCCTAATAACATTTTCTCTTGTTTTATCATTTCCTGAAACAAAAATATTTTCTATATATACCTTACTTCCTTCAGTAAAAACAAAATTAATATCTAAAGAATCGGAACCAAACGGTATAATTTCAGGTGTAACATTGCTAAATATATATCCCTTATCTTGATAAACACTCATCATATTTTCATAAACTGATTTAGTAAAATCTTCTTCTGAATAAGTGTCCCCTTCTTGAATTTTGAGTAATTGTCTTAAAGTTGCTTCATCAGCAATTTCATTGCCTTCAAATGTAAATTTTCGATAACGATATTGACTCCCCTCATCGATAGAAAGCGCTAATGTTAATGATAAATTTTCTTTATCTACTATTAAAGTATCACTCAATATTTGGAAATCTCTATACCCTTCATTTTGATAAAAAAAAGCTAAAGTTTTTTTGTCTTCTTCAAAAGTTTTTTTGTCAAAACTTTTTACCCAAAAAGACCACCATTTTCTTTCTTTAGTTTCTTTTAATTCTTTTTTTAGTTTACGTTCTGAAAAATGGTTATTTCCTTCAAACGTAATATTTTTTAATCTATATTTTTCATTTTCTTTAACAGAAAAAACTACATCTCTTGCATAATTAGTACGCACTAAAGTATCTTGTGGCGCCTCTGTTGTTGCTTCAACCTCGACATCAAAATATCCATCTTCTCTATAAATTTCTTGAATTTTTTTGGTTGCAGCATCCAAAGAGCTTGGACGAATTCTTTGACCTATTTTTAAATCAATTTTTTCAGTAAACCTTGTCTCTCTTACAGAAATGCCTTTAAATAAAATTTGATTTAATGTAGGGCTTTCCTCTACTATAATAGTAATCTCAACTCCATATTCAGAGTCATTATTTAACATAATCTTAACATCACTAAACAGACCTAAATCCCATAGTCGCGTTACAGCGCTAGATATATCAGATCTTTGAATTTGAGTTCCATCGCGCAATCCTGCAGAGTATTTAATCATTTTATCTGAAGTAGTAGCATTCCCCTCAATATTAACACGATAAAGATTTACCTCTTGGGCATATAGCGTATTTACAAAAAATAATAGTATTATAGCTGTATATATATTTCTCATAGTTTGTCAGTTAATTTACCAAAAGTTCTATTTCTTTCATTAAAATCTTGTAGTGCATCTATCAAATCTTCTTTTTTAAAGTCTGGCCAATTTTTCTTACTTATATAGATTTCTGCATAAGCAGATTGCCATAACAAAAAATTGCTCAACCTATATTCTCCAGCCGTTCTTATAATTAAGTCTGGATCAGGTATTCCAGGGCAATATAAGTGATTTTTTACAATCTCTTCATCTATTATTTCTTTTTTCCCGCTCATGACAATTTTATTCATTGCATCTATAATTTCTTGTCTTCCCCCATAGCTTAACGCCAGAGAAAGAGTTAGGCCCGTATTATTTTTTGTTTTATCTATAGCGTTACTAATAATCTTTTGTACGTCCCCTGGTAAATCCTCTATTCTTCCAACGACTTGAAACGCTATATTGTTCCTATGTAGTTCTTGAAGCTCATTAGTAAGCATTCCACCTAATAAAGACATTAAACTGTCTACTTCAATTGTCGGTCTGTCCCAATTTTCTTTTGAAAATGCATAAAGTGTAAGATATGGGATATTTAAACTAGAACATGCTTCAATAATTTTTTTAGCAGCTTGCGCGCCTTTTTTATGGCCATAAATACGATCTAGGTTCTGGTCTGTAGCCCACCTCCCATTACCGTCCATAATAATTGCAAGATGACTAATATTAAATTCTTTTTCTATCATAAAGCAGTAATTTTTTTTGATATATCTAAAAATATTTTTGATATAGGGTCTTCTTTATCATAAAAGACAATTGGTTCTCCTGCATCAATTGATTCCATTAATTTGTGTGAATAGGGGATTTCTGCTAAAAGCGGTACATCAAGTCTAATACTTTCATTATGGCCGCCTCCATTCTTAAAAAGATTAAATCGTAGATTAAACTTACCATCATTATTGGTTTTTATTTTTTCCCCGTTAATAGTCATTTCTGCATTATTAGATCCTTTAATCTCTCCAACAATATCCATATAAGACATATTCTCTATTACTCCTAATAAATCTGTTTCTACTTTCTTAAACATGTCAGCGCCTTTTCTTACATCTGTTAGGGCAATATCATTTGGTGTAGTAACAATAATTGCTCCATCTAATGGAATTTTTTGAGATAAGGTTAGCTGGACATCTCCTGTCCCTGGCGGAAGATCAAGAATTAGATAATCTAGCTCTCCCCATTTTACATCTTTGAAGAATTGTTCTGTCATTTTAGCTACAAGAGGACCTCGCCATACTACTGGCGCTTGATTTCCGCTAATAAAACCAAAGCTCATCAGTTTTAAGTTGTGTTTTTCTAAAGGAATAATTTTTTGATTTTTATCTACTTCAGGATTGCCCTGAATCCCCATGGTAATAGGTAAGGATGGGCCATAAATATCTAAATCCATCAACCCTGTCTTGTGCCCATTGCTTGCTAGTGAGGCGGCTAAGTTCAAGGCAATAGTAGATTTTCCAACACCGCCCTTTCCGCTCGCTACTGCAATAATTTTCTTAATATTTCCTTCCACATTTTGATGTTTGTTAGAAGTATCTACTGGTGTATTTTTGGGAGAAGGACTTTCTAATAGTTTAATATTGATGTCAAAATCATCGATAATAAGTGTGTTTTTTATATTTTCAATCAATTCTGCTTTTTTACTTTCATTTTGAGAAGAAATAGAAAGCATGATGGTAATAGTTTTATGATCAATAATAATTTCTTTTACCATTCCAAAAGAAACAATATCTCGATTAAACCCAGGATAATTTACTGATTTTAGTTGTTCTAATATTTTGTTTTTTTCTACCATAAATAAAGGCAGTTAAAAATAGAAAAGACTGATATAAAATGTTATATAAATCTCTTATGGGGCGTCTTGGCCAAAAAACTCATAGTTTTTAGCGATAGATGATTCATATTCTTCTGGTATCTCATCTTCATCATAAATTGCATCCACTGGGCATTCAGGTTCACATGCTCCACAATCAATACATTCTTCTGGATTAATAAAAAGCTGTTTTGATGTAGCATCAAAATCAGGATCTTTTGCTTCCTCGCCCGATCCTTCTGGATCATTTGGACCATGTATACAGTCTACTGGACACACTTCAATGCAAGCTGTGTCACAAGTACCCACACATGGGTCTGTGATAATGTATGTCATAAATATTACTTATTTTCTTAGTTGCTAGAGAATATATTATACGTAGTTTCATAGCCAAAATCAATAAATGCACAAAGAAAGTCAATTAAATACCTTTTTATGGGGAATGCCTCTCACCAATTCAATTGCAAGATCAATGTATGATGTAGCATTTATATGGATTATACTAGATATAACAAATTCTGAACAGGTTACTGGCTTTGTTGCGATGACAACATACTTACCAGCAATTATGTTTGGTTTATTTATTGGCTCCATAGTCGATTTATTGCCAAAAACAAAAGTGATTATTAGATCTACAATACTACAGGGTTTAATTATCTCACTTATACCTCTTTTTCTTTTTCTTAATAAATCTTCTCTACAAGACAATTATATCATCAATGCCGTAGGTATATTTCTTGGTCCTGACCCGCAAGCAATTCTCATTCTAGCATATAATATAAAATATGTTGTGCCTTTAATGATAATTGCTTTTTTTCATAACGGTTTTTCTTTGCCCATTGTTCCCTCATTTAATGCATACTTACCAACACAGATTAGCAAAGACAAACTTTTGCGTGCCAACTCAATTGCTAATATTTCTTGGCAAACTGCTGTTGTTGTTGGTCCAATACTTGCTGCACAATTCTTAACCTTTTACCCGGTTGAGAATTTATTTATAGTTTGTGTCTTTTTTTACCTTCTGGCTAGCTTTTTTGCGTCATTTGTACCTCATGATACTGTAGAAAATGAACCAGTTAGTTATAAAAAAATTCTTAAAAAAACAAAAGAAGGACTTAGATATTTAAGAAAACAGTCTACAATAGGATTTATGGTTTTATTAACATTTCTCAGCAATATTTTTGTCATGGGTCCTGCAGTTGTAGGTATACCAATTTTTGTTAAGCTTTATTTAAATGGGTCAGCAGCAGATTTTGCAATGGCAGAAGCATTTGTAGGATTAGGAATGCTTTTAGGTACTGCTATAATGTATAGAATTGGTAGTAAATTTAATTATGGGTTTTTATTTATTTTAGGACTTTTTATAGATGGTATAAGTTTTTGTTTATACTATTTTGCAGATAACTTATTTCAATTTTATATTTTCTCTTTTATGCATGGTATTGGAATACCATTTTTAATCATAGCAAGGGTATCAATTCTTCAAAACAATATAAAAGAAAAGTTTTTAGGAAGAATTTTTTCAATAATATCTGTTTCTATTATTAGTATGACGGCTATATCGAGCGGTATAATTGGTATATTAGCTGAATTTATGGATATCCAAAGCATTTTTATGATTTTTGGTATTCTAGCAGGGAGTTGTGGATTAATCGGTGCGCTTCATCCAAAAATTAGGTATTTAAACTAAATCAGCTATTTACTAAAGAAACAATTTTTTTTCTTGTCAGATCTCGTAATTCTTCAACAGATAAATCTGAATATTGATCTGAAGTAATTGGAGTACCAAACACCAACGTTAGCCTTCCTGGATTAATAATCCAGCTAGTTCTCTTGTTGGCACGATAAGCACCAATCAAACCAACGGGAACAATCGTTGCTTTAGTAGCTTTAGCAAAATGAAATCCTCCTTTTTTAAATTCTCCCATTTCGCCTGTAATTGTGCGTTGTCCTTCAGGAGACAAAACCATTGAGTCTTTATCCGTCAATAGTATTTTTTCTGCAACTTTTAAAGTTTGTTTAGCTTTATCGGTATTGTCATGAGTAATAGAATATGCACCATATCTTTTAGCCATATATCCAAATAATGGTATTTTAAATATTCCCTCCCATCCAATTGCATTAATATAATATGGAATACCTCCTGCTAACATCAAGACATCAAACATCGATTCATGGTTAAACATGAATAGGTATGGGCCATCTTTTTTAGGAGGAGTTGTACCTCTAACGGTAAAATATTGTAGCCCACTAAGCATAATCATTCTGGCACCCAAAGGAGCTAAAAAAGGGTATGTATTGCGCGGATGAGTGATATAGCTAAATAAAATAACATTAATTAACAGAAATGCAAAAAGAGTGAAAAATATTGGGATAATAAATAATGATAATATGATGCTTAAAATTTTACGCATAACTATATCGCTCTATTTAATAGTTCTAACATTTTATAATTTGCCTTTGGCAGTGGGAACTTATCTAACCCCTTTATGGTAGTCCATATATAATTTTCTTTGATTTTAATAGAACTAATGTAATCGATTGTATAATAAAACAAAGAGATTGATACTTTAAAATGGCTATATTGATGTTTTACTTCTCCAAGATACTGTGGATCTTTAATTGTTAGCCCCGTTTCTTCTTTTACTTCTCGTTTTATAGCATTTTCTTTTAGCTCACCCAATTTAATTTTTCCTCCTGGGAACTCCCACAACCCACCAAGCATTTTATTTTGAGGGCGTTGCATAAGCAATAGCTTACTATTATGAGAAACAATACAAACTGCTACATTGATTTTTGGTATTGGTTTTCTTTTCTTTGTTTCTGGGTATTCTAAAGGATTATCATTCAATGTTGCTTTACATTCAGATGTTATAGGGCAGGGATCGCAATTGACAGTTTTGGCCTGGCAAAAACTGCTTCCCAAATCCATTAATGCTTGATTGAAGTCGCCTGGTTTTGACTTGTCCTGTATACGTTCAAGAAACTTTTTAACTCTATGGCTATTAAATTTTGATTTCTTCTTTAACCCAAGAAGCCTAAAGCCAACACGCTCTAAATTTGTATCTACACCTACCTCTTGCTGGTTATATGCAATAGCTAAGATAGTTTTTGCAGTATATTCTCCAATGCCTGGTAATTTAATCAGCTCATTAAATGTTTTTGGGAGCTCTCCATTTAAAGATTTTGCAGTTAAATGTATATTTTTACAACGAGAATAATATCCTAGTCCTTCCCAGTGCTTTAAAACATCATTATAGTTTGCCTTTGCAAGCATTTCAATATCAGGAAAACTATTCATCCAGCGCTGATAATATGGAATAACAGTAGTTACTTGTGTTTGTTGTAGCATGATTTCTGAAATCCAAATTTTGTATGGGTCTTTGGTTAACCTCCATGGCAATATTCTCTTATTTGAAGAATACCAGTCCAATAAATTTTGTGAAATCATACCTTTAGATTAAGACTATGAATTGTTTAACTACATGTGGTTTCAATTAGTGCTGCACATGCCTTATATGGATCTACGTTTGCCGCAGGACGCCTATCTTCAAGATACCCATATCCATCATTTGCTGTTTGCATTGGTATTCTAATTGATGCACCTCGATCGCTTACGCCATATTTAAACTGATTAATGCTACATGTTTCATGAAGTCCGGTTAGTCTTTGGTCATTATGTGCACCATAGACAGCAATATGTTTTTCAATGTTTTTGCCTAATTTTTCACATGCAGACTCAATAAACTTAATTCCGCCTTTATTTCGCATTGATTTAGTGCTAAAGTTAATATGTGCACCGGCACCATTCCAATCGCCCTTTACTGGTTTCGGATGTAGCGTTGCACTTACACCATAATCTTCTGCAATTCTATATAAAATCCATCGAGAAACCCAAAGTTGATCTGCTACATCTAAAGGACCTAATGGCCCAATCTGATATTCCCACTGTCCCGGCATTACTTCTGCATTAATTCCAGAAACTTCTAAACCGGCCTCTAAACAGAGCTGTAAATGCTCTTCTACAATTTCACGACCAAAAACTTCGTCAGCACCAACACCACAATAGAAAGGTCCTTGAGGTGCTGGATATCCACCTTCTGGCCAACCCAGAGGGTTTCTTCCATCAAAAAAAGTATATTCTTGTTCTATCCCAAACCATGAATCGTGATCTGAAAACTTACTTGCCATATCTACCAAGCTAGCTCTGCTATTTGTCCTATGTGGAGATCCGTCTGCATTCATTACTTCACACATTACCAATATATCATCTTTCCCTCCTCGGATAGGATCATTGCAAATCCAAACGGGTTTTAACATACAATCACTATCTCCGCCATCTGCTTGATTTGTACTTGAACCATCAAATCCCCAAAGTGGTAATTTGCTTGCAACAGAAACTGGTTTGTCTAAAATTTTTGTTTTTGATCTTAGTTTTTGAGTTGGCTGATGACCGTCCATCCATATATATTCCGCTCTTATTTTCATCTCTTTTCCTCTTTTAAATCTTTTCTATTATAAATAATCACTATTAACTTAAGAAAATGAAAAATAAAAATGCAAACATAAATGATATTTTAAAAAGAATATCAAAACTTGAGGCTCGTCTTGATGATATTGCGCCTATTGCTAAAAGAAAGTTGCCATCAAAAAAAGATCAGATTGAGCAAATTAAATCAGAAATTGATGTATGGTCAGAAAAGTTTCCATCTGTTGATATAGAATTTGAGCTAGCTAAAATGTTAGATTGGCTTAAGGCGACCAACAAAAGAAAGAAAGACTATAGGGCCTTTTTTCGTAATTGGCTAAGAAAAAGTACAAACAGTATAGGCAATGATCCCGATCCTATACAATCATATGTTTATGGATGTAATACCAAAAGATCTGATTGTAAGGATGAGATTTCTAAATTTAAAGATATGTCATTCTATTGTGATGAATGCAATGACATAAAAATTATTATTAAAACAATAAAAAGTTAGTCTTCTTTTTCAATAGTAAGCTTAAAACTTCCTGATATATCATTGCTAAATTTTACATCAATATCATGCTCTCCAAGCGTCTTAATAGGAGAGGAAATATCAATATATTTTTTATCAAAAATAATCTCTTTTTCAATTAAAAGTTTTTCAATGTCTATTTTTGTAACTGAACCAAACAATTTTTGACCGTCTTCTGATTTCATTTTAATAGTAATATTTAAACCTGAAACCTTTTCCAATAAATCCGATAGAAGATCTTTCTGTTTTTCAATTTTACGATCTTCTTGAATTTGTTTTTCTTCTACGCGTTTCAGTTGTGATTTAGAAAATGTAATAGCTAATTTTTGTGGAATTAGAAAATTTCTTCCAAACCCAGATTTAACATTAACTACATCACCTTCACTCCCAACATTTTCTACATCTTTTATAAGTATTAATTTCATATTTAATCCCTATCAATAGCTGCAAAAGGAAGCAAGGCAATATTTCTTGCTCTCTTAATTGCGGTTACTAGTTTTCTATGCATTTTACTACTGGTGCCAGTGACTCTTCTCGGAGTAATCTTCCCCTGGTCATTAATAAACCTATTTAAAAGTTTAGTATCTTTATAATCAATCTCATGAATGTTATTTCTTTTAAAATAACAGGATTTTTTTCTACTCGATAACATCTTACTTTTCCTCCTCTTTTTCTTCTTGAGGCTTCTCTTCTGTAACAACCTCTTCTGTAGCTGCCGGCACAGGCTTCTCATCTAGTTTAATTATAATATATTTTAGCACTTCTGAATGGAGGTTTAAAAACACTTTAAATTCATTCACAAAATTTGAATTTTTAAACTCAGCATTTAAAATAATATAGTTTCCATGTTTATGTTTATTAACAGGATATGCTAACTGTTTTTTCTCCCAAAAATCATGATTAACTATTCCGTGCTTATTAACCTCAATATGTTTGCTTACTTCGCCAATAATTTCAGATATCTTATCTGAACCATGGTTTGGATTGACAACATATAGTATTTCATAATAATTCATATAATTTTCTCCATTAGATAAGGGGTGCAATCACTAGTGACACAACCGATATCAGCTTAATTAAAATATTTAAAGATGGTCCTGCAGTGTCCTTAAAAGGGTCTCCTACCGTATCGCCTACAACAGCAGCTTTATGTGCTGTGCTTCCTTTACCACCATACTTACCAGATTCAATATATTTTTTTGCATTATCCCATGAACCTCCAGCATTCGACATAAAGATAGCCAATAAAACTCCTGTTGATGTTACTCCAGCCAATATTCCGCCCAACATTTCTGCGCTGCCCACTATTACTCCAAAAAATATTGGTGTAAAAATTGCTAGTGCCCCCGGAAGAACCATTTTGTTGATTGCAGCTGTTGTTGCTATATCTACACACTTTGCATAGTCGGCCTTAACACCATCTTTCCCATCTAAAAGACCTTTAATTTCTCTAAACTGTCTTCTTACTTCCTCAATCATTTCAAATGCCGCATCTCCAACAGCTTGCATTGCAAGTGCTGAAAATACAAATGGAAGAGAAGATCCAATAAGAAGACCGGCCATAATCGTTGGCTGACTAATATCTAATACTAGATCAGCGCCTGTATTTGCTTTAATTGTCGCTCTGAAAGCTGCAAATAGCGCAAGAGATGTCAGTGCAGCAGAACCAATTGCAAAACCCTTTCCAATAGCTGCTGTGGTATTACCCACTGCATCTAATTTGTCAGTTCTTTCTCTAACTTCTTTAGGTAATTCGGCCATTTCAGCTATACCCCCAGCATTATCTGCAATTGGTCCGTAAGCATCAACTGCTAATTGAATTCCAAGCGTTGATAGCATACCAAGCGCAGCTAAAGCAATACCATAAAGATTTGCAAAATAATAAGCCCCTAAGATTGATGATGCAATTACAAATACTGGTAATGCTGTTGAATACATTCCATTAGCTAGGCCTGAAATAATATTTGTTGCCGATCCTGTCTCGCTAGCCTCTGCAATAGACTGCGAAGGTTTTTGATGATCTGAAGTGTAATATTCTGTTAGCAAACCAATCAGAATACCAGATACAAGACCTACAACGGTTGCACCAAATAGGTTGTTGGCTACAACATCTGTATGATTTACGTTGAGCCCCAATAATTTCACCTCTGGTCCAAGATTAATTGAGCCAGAAACAAATTGATTAATTATTAAATAACTAAGTCCTAGCATTGCAGCTCCAGATCCAAAAATACCAATATTAAGAGCCGTTTGTGGGTTACCACCTTCTTTTGTTTTCACAAAAAATGTTCCAAAGATTGAGACTACAATTCCTGCTGCTGCTAAAAATAGTGGCAAAAACACTAAGTCGGTAGCCGTAGAGCCTGCTGCAGCTGCTAATACCATTGCGCCAATCATTGAACCAACATATGACTCAAATAAGTCTGCGCCCATACCAGCAACGTCTCCAACATTATCTCCAACATTATCAGCGATAGTAGCGGGATTTCTCGGATCATCTTCTGGTATGCCAGCTTCTACCTTACCAACTAAATCTGCTCCAACATCTGCAGCCTTTGTATAAATCCCCCCACCTACTCTTGCAAATAAAGCAATTGAAGATGCTCCCATTGCAAAACCAGAAACCTTTGTCATCACACCGGTCAGGTCCTTCGCTACTAATCCATCACTATAAACATAAAATAGAATTGAGAGTCCTAAAATTCCTAAACCCACTACATTCATTCCCATTACTGCTCCACCGCTAAACGCAACATTTAATGCTGAACTTAAGCTAGTTCTTGCTGCTTCTGTAGTTCTGTGATTTGCTAAAGTTGCTACGCGCATTCCTAGAGCTCCAGCTAAAGCACTACAAGCCGCTCCAACAACAAAAGCAAATGCCACTTCAGTTGTATCGGTAGCTATGTTAACCCAATATAATAAACCAGCTACTACAATAACAAATACTGCGAGCACCTTATATTCTCGAACAATAAACGCTGTTGCACCTTCACGAATTGCAAGACCAATTTCTTGCATTTTTTCGTTACCTGGATTTTGTTTGCTAATCCAGTTGCTTTTTATTAGTCCAAATAAAATTGCTAAAACACCTGATATCGGTATTAAGTAAAATAGACTTTCCACTATGCTACTCCTATATTTTGTTTGTTAAAATTATTCATTGTTTCATCAACTCCTTTATGAAGTATTGATAGCATTGCATCGTTTGCTGTGCTTAACACTTCATCTACTAAAGGATGAAATTTTTTATTAAATGGTTTTAGTACATATTTTTCTGAAGGCCTTTTATAGTCCTTGGCGGCAATCCCAATTTTTAATCTTTTAATTTGATCGGTTGCCAGAGATTGAATAATAGACTTCATCCCGTTGTGACAGCCGTCTCCGCCATCGATTCTTAATCTAATCTCTCCCAATGGGAGATCAACATCATCAAACACTACCACAAGATCTTTTGTATCTGCTTTATAAAAATTCAATACATCTCTAATAATAGTTCCGCTATTGTTCATTCCCGTCGTTGGTTTAACCAATAAAAATTCGCTGCCCTTTTTTGCAAAGAGATAGTTTCCTTTTCCTGGTTGGAAATCAAGATCATGGGCTTTAGCAAATTTATCCACCATCCAAAAGCCTACATTGTGTTTAGTAGAAAGATATTTCGTACCACTATTACCTAAACCAATAAAGATTGTCATTATTTATTGTCTCCATCTGAACCATCTTTAGGTCCTGGGGCGCTACCATCTTCTTCTGTCTTTTCTTCTTTTTCTTCACTAGAAGAATCTTCAGAACCGCCCTCTTCGGTTGTGCTCTCTGCCTCTTCTCCATCTTCATCAAGAGCAATTTCTTCTTTTTCTTCTTTAGGCTCTTGCACAGACATCACAGCAATATCTTCTGCTGTTATCATTTCAACATCTTCAGGTAAAGTAATATCTTTAACAAAAAGATTTGTATTCATTTCCATTTCCGTTACATCAATTTCTAAAAACTCTGGAATTTCAGAAGGTTTACATTTAATAGTAACCGCATTCAATAATTGCACTAATATACCTCCTAATTTTACTCCTTGAGATTCTCCAACCCCCCTTATTGCAACTTCCAATGATATCTTTTCATCTTCTTTTACTTTCTGGAAATCAACATGTATCACTTCATCTGTTACTGGGTGATATTGAACTTCTTTTAATAAAACAAATTGAGGTTTTTGCTCTACAATCACTTCAAAAATCATCTGACCTGTTTTTAATGCTTTGTATAAAGCTTTTTTATCCATTGACAATGGAGTTGCCTCTAGCCCAGAATGATATAAAACTGCCGGCACTCTATCGCGCAACCTGGTTCTTCTCGCTGCTGATGTACCTTGCTCTTTACGAATATCTACGTCTAGTTTTTCAAATTTACTCATGTTACTTTCCTAAATAGTTGACTTACTGATTCACCTTTATGAATTCTGCTAATTGCATCTGCAAAAATTGTTGCTGAAGATACAATTGTTAGTTTTTCAAATTTTTTATTTTCTGATATTTCGACTGTGTCTGATAAAAATACCTTATCAATATCATCTCCTGATAATTTTTTAATCGACTCTCCGGATAAAACGCCGTGCGTTGCGGCCACAGTAACAGATAGTGCTCCTTTTTCTTTCGCAACTTTAGCCGCATTAGAAATGGTACCTGCAGTATCAATCATATCATCTATAATCAAAACATGTCTATCGTCGAGGTTACCTACCAAATGTGCTACTTCTGATTGATTATGACTATTTCTTCTTTTGTCAATTAATGCAAAGCCAATTCCTAGTTTTTTTGCATAAGCTTGACTCAGCTTATTTGATCCAATATCTGGAGATAAGACAACACATTTTTTATCATTTTTAATATTATTAAAATAGTCTTCAAGAGTCTGCATCAAAACTAAGCTTCCATATAAATTGTCAATTGGAATACTAGAGAACCCCTGTATTTGTGTTGAATGAAGATCCATGGTAACAATTCTATCTGCTCCAGCTTGTGTAAAAATATCCATCATAACTTTTGCAGAAATCGGAACTCTTGGTTCGTCTTTTCTATCTTGTCGTGAATAGCCAAAGTATGGGATAATAACATTAATTTTTTCTGCGCTTGCACGTTTTGCTGCATCAATCAATAATGCCAGCTCAACAATATTATCGCCGGGAGCATTTGTACTTTGAACGATATAAATATCATTGCCACGCAAATTTTCATTATACTTTACCCACAGTTCTCCATCGCTAAAACGCTCAATTGCAAGTTCACCAATATTTAATTTGGCTTTCTCTGCAATTTTAGCAGTTAGCTCACGACTATTTGTGCCGGAAAATATTTTCTGTATATATTGTCCCATAATTTTTTATTTGTTGGGGAGCAGGGACTCGAACCCCGACTGCCTGGACCAAAACCAGGTGTCCTGCCAATTAGACGACCCCCCAAATTAAATTTTTGGATTCGCTAT
>MDSV01214068.1_pt1 | contig 19458 bp, 22 predicted proteins | sample 810851 | NCBI WGS metagenome assembly MDSV01 (sample SAMN05326640, study PRJNA326480) | marine metagenome | isolation source: seawater | place: Atlantic Ocean: North East | collected 2012 | reverse complement strand
TTCATTTTATTTTTGTATTCATAATATAAATTATTTAATTTATCAATTTCAACTTCTAAATTACTCATATTATTAATAATTTATTTTATAAAAAAATATAAATTAATTTACCTTTATTTTTTTATCATTATTATTTGGTAAATATTTTAAATTAACCCTTTGTGAAATATCATCATTATCATATTCAAATACTATTTTAAAATAAACTGTTTTTGGTTCAAATCCTTTCATATAATCAATTTTCAGTTTTTTAGAGGAAGTATAAAATTTTTCTTTTTTTTCAGTAATTTCCTCGAATAAGTTATATTCTAAATATGGAATTTTAAATAATAAAGGTAATTTTTGATAATCAAATTTATGAACAGTATATTCAAAATATACATTATCATATTCGATTATATGTTGTAAAATTTGTGAATATTTTTTATTTACTATATGTGTATTTTTTATTGAATATAACATAATATATAACAATTCTTCATTTTCACTTACATTTTGATCTATTATTTTTCTTTCATCAAAATCGATTTTATTAATAAATATATTACTTTTTTGATTAAAAAAGAAAGATGTCATAAATATTTAACGCAACATTATTATTTTTATTATAATTATTGTTTCAATTTTTATATCTCGTGATAGTTTATATAACATTTTTGGTTTTTTTCTCCTTTTTTATATTTTATTATTATTTTAAAATAATATTGTTGTGTATCACTAACATTTGAACAACTTATTTTAAATGTTTTTTGAATATTATGATCTATAATAATAAAAGTTTCCTTCATTATATTATATTCGTCCTCTGAAATTAATTCTATTTTTGGTGTTTCTTGACCTGTATAAAAGTAAGAAATAACTTCAAAAAAATCATTATTTATTTTTAATAATTTATGTTGTGTAGTTTGTTGTATATTATTTTCATTAAATAAACTAAAAATTCTATTGTAATTTTCATCTACATCAATATATTTTTCTGAAATAATTAAACCATTTTCTGAAGCATCGTTATCATAAGTTTTAATTCCGTAATTCCATTTATGATTTGTAATTTGTGGTAATAATCTTATTTTTGGATCACTATACATAATATTAATAATTTTTTTCTTTTTAAAAAAATCAATTTTTAAAAAATTGATTCATTTCATATATATCTAAACATTAAAAACATAACTATGGTACTACAAACAAATTCTGAAATAATAAATAATCAAGAAAATCATAATTCGGAGTATCCCATATCAGGTAACAATTTTCTTTTTTTAGATGATCAAACAAAAAATAATAAAATAATTTTTATGATTTTTAATACATATGTTTTACACACACTATTGGATTATTTTCAAGATTTTCATGTTAATAATATAATATTTATTAAAGAAAATTACACTTTATCAAATGAAATTATTCAAGAAATAAGAAATTATGAACATTTAGTTGAATATGGTGAATTTGATAAAATTTAATTATTATAATTTTTAATATACTTCACAATAAATAGAACATGTATCTTGACGATTTAAAATATAATTTACTTGAAGACCAAGTTTATATCTATGAAAATATATTGATTTATGTTCTACATATTTATCCATTTCTTCAACAACAGATTTAAATATATCAGAATATCCATTTATGATATTTTCATTATCTTTAATTTTTTCAAATTCTTTGATAACTAATTCGGGTAATAAATCTTTAATTTTATTCATATTATTTTTTAATTCTTCATAATGTTCCTCTTTTTTAACTGTATAAATAATTACATTATCTTCGTGAAATAATATATTTTCATCATCTTCTATACATTCATCTTCATGAACAGCATTTAAATGATCTTCATATGAATCATAACAATCACTACAATAATTTAATGATAATTTTTCATCATATATACAACCACATACAAAATAACATAACTGCTCTACATAACATATTTTTATTAAATTTTCAATATCGTTGCTATTTTGAATACCAAAGGCAAATTTACCTTCAATATCACCAAAGTACTCACGACCCATGATATTATCAAGATTACCCAAAAAATAAATATTAATCAATTTTTATTTATAATGATTTATAAATAATTTAATTAAAAAGAATGTATATTAATTATTTTTATTTTTTTTTTACATCTTTATATTTTACTGACATTACTTTACCAAGCATAACAAGTTGATTAGAATCCATTACAGCTACACGACCTAACCCTTGACAATCTTCAAAACTTTCAATAAAAATTGGTTGTTGAGGACTAAATTCAACTTCAGCAGATTCACCGCGTTCTAAAAATGGAGGATTTTCTTGCTTTTCGTTACCAGTTTTTTTACCCATTTTCCATAAAATTTTAGTCATTTTACATGCTGATTTTGCTGTTCTAACATGGACACATGGACTAAATCCTGGTTTTAACTGACCTGGATGCTCTTGTACAACAACTTGTGCTACAAAACTTTCTACAGGTTTAATTTCTCCTTCTTTTGGTACATAAATAACATCTCCTACTTTAGGCATTTTACCTTTTTCAAAACCTTTAATGTTCATACCGACATTATCTCCAGGTTTAGCATTTGGCCAAGTTTTGTGGTGCATTTCAATACTAAATACTTTCAAATTTTCTAATCCACGAGGACAAATAGACACTGTTTCACCAGCATTCAATGTACCTTGTTCTATTCTACCAGTAATTACATCACCAACACCTTTAATTTTATAAATTCCATTAATAGGAATACGAAGTGCCTTTTCCGGAAATCTTTTAGGAGGACGAGCTACCTTTTCTAAAGCATCATATAATGTAAATCCTGATACAGTTTCAGTTTTAGAAAGATTTACAGACCATCCTTTATACCATGGCATTTTATCTGTTTTTTCTACTAAATTTTCACCTTGATAACCTGAATATGGTACAAAAGCTACTTGTTTTGGTTTAAATCCAGCTACCGTAATCATCTTTGTCATTTCTTCTTTAATTTCACTAAATCTTTGTTCGGACCAATCACATGAATCCATTTTATTTACTCCAACAATTAATTTTTCAATACCTAATAGACCCAAAAGTCTAGCATGTTGTCTTGTTTGTCCTTGTACTTCTCCTGTAGAATGATCACCTTTAGCAATAGCAGTTTCAAAACCACCCATTTCAGCAGGTACTAGAAGCAATGCTACATCAGCACAACCAGCACCAGTAATCATATTCTTAACATAATCTCTGTGACCTGGTGCATCAACAATTGTATAGTGATATGTATCTGTAAAAAATTCTTTTGTCGCACACTCAATTGTTACACCTTTTTCTCTTTCTAATTTACTTTTATCCATATAATAAGCAAACGCAAATGAACTTTTACCTTGTTGATCTGCTTCTGCTTGTAGTTTTTCCATCTCACGTTTATCAATTCCACCCAACTTAAAAATTAAATGACCAGTCGTCGTAGATTTACCCGCATCGACGTGTCCGCATACTACCAATGAAATATGTTCCTTACTCATACATTTTTATAAATTTTTAATTTTAAATTATTATTTTTTAAAGAATTTAATTTAAAACATTTTAAAATACAATTTATTTTAAACACTATGACTAATACAAAAGGAATTTATACAGATATTAATGGAAATGATAAAGAAATAATATTAAATGACGAAGAAATGAATCTTTGTGATGCTAATTTATCAGAAAGAATTTTATACTATATAGCATATCCCTATTATTTTTTTGAAAAAACATATGAAACAATTTCAACATTATCCTGGAAATTATAAATATATTTATTAAAATTTAAATAAAAAATTGATACATAACCAAAAATTTATATTAATATCAATATTTATATTAATATATAATACATATTAAAATGTTACCTTTAAAAACTCTTAAATGTCCATGTTGTAATGATATTTTACATATTCCAATGGGACTAAAATATATTGAAAAATGTGATAAAAAATGTGATATTTTTGAATTAGATTTTCTAAATTTTACAATAATTAAAACAATATTTAAGTATATTCAAATTTATTCTATATATCATGAATTAACTGATATTGATTTACATATTATAGATTGTGTTGCTACAAATTTTAATTTGGAAATATTCAAAAATTATTTAAAAAATAATAATTTTGTAAATAATAATAACGAACATGTAAAAAAATTATTTTCTGAATTATTTTTTGAAAATGTTGAATTATTTTATGGCGAACGTAAATTCCTAGTTTTTAATAAAAATTTTTTTAAACATACATGTTTAATAGATAATATTAAAATATATTCAATCTTAATTTATTTGAGGCACAAAACTAATATTTATGGTAAATTATTAACATTTGATGATGTCTTCATAAAAATAATACAACAATATTTTATTACTAACAATATACCAATAAATAAATATAGAAAATGTAATATTAACAGCCCTTATTCACATGTAGCTGAATTATTATTTCATTTAAATTTAAATGTTTCGGAAAATTTTAGATCATTGAAAAAAAAACAAAGAAAAAATAGAAAAAATAAATTAATGGTTTCTAAATAATGATAAATTTTAAAAATATATTATACATAAAAAATAAAATTGTATATAATTTAATATGACTCTACTAAATAAAGATATAAGTAATATATTATCAATTCATTTTGAAGATATTAGTAAGTATTTAGATTATAATGATTATTATTCGTTTTATAAAATATACGCACCTAAAAATATTGAATTATTAATAAGAAAATGTTTATACTGTCATAAAAACCCAATATGTCCTATAAATATTAATTATGAAAAATTTTATCAAAAATGTTTTATAAATTCTAAAAATATTAAATTAATATGTGCTGAATCAATTAAAAATCCTATATGTTATACATGTTGTATGGAAAATTGGATCAATAATTTTAATAAATTAAGCTTAAAAACTCGATTAAATACAGGGTTTATATGTCCTTATAAGTGTTGTAATGTAAAAATTAATGAATATAAATATGGATTAGGTAAATATAAAGAAAACTTAATTAACTTTGACGTACATTGGAAATATATGGATAAAGTAAAATATCATAAATGTAAATATTGTAATATTATATTCAGAAATAAAACACATTATGATATTTATAAACATTATAAATATTCAACATGTAGAATTATTATTAAGAAATTATTAGATGGTAATAAAAATATAAATTTAAATTCATATGATTATTCTAGTTCAGATAGTGATTCTAGTTATATAAGTGATTCTGAGGAAGATTATTATAATTAAAATATCAAAATTGTTAATTTTTAAATAATATTAAAAATTAAAAATATACAGCTTCTGTTGGTTGATAAGGATGTGGCCATGAATAATTAGCATATGTTACTTCCTTTTTAGGATGTTTATTATGTTTATTCATTGAAAAAGCAGGTCCTACATAATTATTATTATTGTGTGTATAATAATAATTAGGTTGATTCATCATTGGATGCATTACCATATTCATCTCTTGGTACATCATTGGATGTCCCATTTGTGGAATCATATGTTGTTGCGGTATATGATGAATCATCGGTTGCTGCATCATGGGAGGAACTAGTGGAGGTGTAATATTTTGATAATTTTCTATAGGTATATTACCAATAATATTACCATAACTATCAACTACACAGCCAGAATTACTTAAAAATAAAGGTCTGTTACTGCATTCATCATTTGAGTTATCTGAAATTGCTGATTCTGGATCAGTTATTTCAGAAGTCGTAGATGTACAGCTTTCTTTTTCAATACCTTCAATTTCTTTTTTTAGTTTTTCATAATCTTCTTTAGCCTTCAAATTTTCTTTTTGAATTTTATCAATAACTTCACCTGCTTTAACTGCTACTAATTGAGCTTCTTTAGCATCATTTTCAGCTTTAATTTTAGCTTCACGTTCTAAATCTAATTCTTTATTACGAGATTCAATTTCTTTTTCAAATTGCTCTTTCTGAATTGTAGCTTCATTTTCTGCTTTCTTAACTTCAAGTTCAGCTTTTAAGGCTTGTCTTTTAGCTTTTTTTTCAGCATGTTTTTTAGCTTTTTGTTCAGATCTTTCATCAGATTCTTTTTTTGCTTTTTCATAAGCTTCAATTCTAGCTATTTCATCAGCTTCTTCTTTAGCTTTTTTAATTGCTTCTTGTTTAGCTAAAAATGCTTCTTTTTCAGCTTTTTTTTGGTCTTCAGCAGCTTTTTTTTTAGCTTCAATAAGTAATTTTCTTTCTTTATCTCTTTTTTTCTTAGCATCTTTCTTATTTTTATTTGAATTTTTTTTGTTAATTTCATTTTTTTTTTGAAGTTCTTCATTTAAAATTAATTCTTTACTTACTTTGTCAATGATTATAGCTTGACGAATGTCTTCTTTAGCCATATCATCATTTTCTCTTTTAGTATTAATTAATTCTAGTCTGTTAATCTTTTGATCATCGTGAATAGTTTTTAAATTTGGTTTTTTAATTTGTTGGTTTTTATTCAATTTCATTATCATATTATTTAAATAATGATCTCTCTGATTACCAATAAGTTTATGGTATTCTTTAATTTGATCTTTACTTTCTATTGAATCATTATTAAGTGAATTAATTCCTTCAGTAACTTGATCTAATATTGTAAATTTAATAATACCTAACTTCGCATAATCACAATAATCATACCAACCTGCTAATTGAATAGCATTAAAACCAGTAATATTTTTTTGACCAGGAGATGCCCCAGACTTAATTAGTTCTACAATTAAATTTAAAAATTTATGAGGTTTATCAGATTGACTCATAAAAATAGCCCAATGTAATGGTGTTTGTAAATCCATATCTTTCTCAAAAACACATTTTGGATTTTTAGATAAATAATCTAAGGATCCGTTTTCATCACCAGCTAAAATATATTCAAAAATATTACCTTTATTAATTTTTCTATATTGTTCAAAAAATGTAGGTGTAGTATTTTCAGCACAAAATGAAGCTTTAAATTCTTCCAATTCAAAAGCATAATGTTCTGTTTCTTTAGTATCAACTTCTTCATTTAATTCTTGAATTTTATTTGATAAATATTTATATATTTGATCATAATTAGAACTATCTCCAGTAGGTTGAAGAGATGTTTGATACGCATCATATAAAGAATATCCAGTTACTGGATTTTTATGAAAATATTCAAGTTTTTGTGTTTTATGATTCATCATTTTTAATAATAATGAAACCATACCTTTATCATTAATTTTATCTCTTAAATCATTTATTTTATTAATTTTACTTTTTTGATCACCAATTACTATTATACTAGAAATATAATTTAAAGCAGATAGGCCTAAAATATCAACATAATTAATATCAGCACCCTGATCTACAAAATAAGAAGCTATTTTTTCTTGTCTAAAAAAGATAGCATAATTTAAAAGAGAACTAAAACTTAAATTTCCATATTTAATTTCTTTATTATTTAACATATTTACATCAATATTAAATCTATAAAATAATGATTTAATTTGATTTAATCTTAAATCTTCAGTTTCAGTCATATAATCAGAATAAGTTTTTTTATCCATATCAGAATATTCAATATCTTTTACCTTCCTTGGTGCAATTAAATATATAATTAACAATAATAAGTTCCTAGTTTCTTCTTCATCGAAAGTAATTCTTTCAATAAGATTTTTTTGCGATTCATGATCAAGATTATGAAAGTTTTGTAATTCAGTCTTTGACATTAATATTGTTTTTTTTAACAATATCCAGGTTAAAAATCAATTTTTTTAATAAACTATTAACTTTTTTATAATTATTACTATATATCGATTTTTTATATTTATTTATTATGTTACGGTTATTATATTGTAATTTATCAATATAATTATCTTTTATAATATCAAGTGGCTTATATATTGTATTATTATAATGTATCAATTTTACATCTTTATATTCATTAAAATATCTTAGATTATAATGTAAAAAATTATATTTAATTGGTAGATTATAGCATATTTTATTAGAAATTAGAAATAATGTTTCATTAGGAAACGCACAATTATTATTAATTATTCGTTTAATATTTTTTTTATATAATTTAAATTTATCCTTTGACGGAGTTATTAATAATAAACCACCATTTATTGGGCTACCTTTTTCACAATTAATTAATATATCATTTAAATCTAAATCAAATTTATAATTAATTATATTTAAATCTCTACGATCTTTATTCATTGTATAAAATACAGATGGACAATTTAATTCAAAAATGTGATCTATATTATCAATAAGATACATATCAGATTCTAAAATACACAATTTTTTATAACCATTAATCAAATATGAAAAAATAAAATTACATGTACGTAATGTATTAAAATGCTCATATTTCGAAATAAAACTCTTTGATAAATTAATTGTTATACCATCATCATTATATTTATTAAATTTAATATTTAAATTTAATGATTTTATTATATCTATATATATTTTTGGTGTATCATAACCTGAATACAAATAAATTATATCATAATTAGTTAAATTTCTCAAATTTATTAAAAAATATATTTCATATTCTAAATATTTCGGATTATTTCCAAAATGATTTATTACATAAGCATACATATTAAACTATTATTATCAAATATATTAATTTTATTTAAATAATTTTATTTAAATTATAATAAAATATACTTTTATTTTTATGATAATATATGTAATTCATGTATATATGAATTATATAGAAGATTTATAACTAAATTATATTGTTTATTTTTTAAGAAATATTTATTATATTGTAATTAGATAATAGTATGATTCAAATAGCTCATAGAGGTCATAGTGACTTTTTCAAAGATAATACAATAAAAGCATTTAAAGACTCAGTTAAAAACAAATTTGATATGATTGAACTAGATATAGTATTAACCAAAGATAAAAAAATAATAATTTATCATGATACATTTATTGATAATAAATTAATAAAAGACTTAACATATAAAGAAATTAATAAAATAGACCAAGATATTATTTTACTCACTTCTTTTTTTAAAATTATTGATACAAATAAAATAAAAATTTATATAGACATTAAAGGTTCTAATAAAATATCAAAATATTTACATAAAATATTAAATAAAATGGAATTAAAGAATATTTATGTAGCCAGTTTCAATACATTAATCTTAAATGATTTACAAAAACTAAATCCTAAGTATAACATTGGATTAATTACTGAAAATTTATTTGATCAAGAAATATTGTCAATTTATTTAAAAAAATATAATTTAAAATTTATAGCATATCATTGGACTGTATTAGATAAATCAATTATTAATTATCTTCATAATAATAATATTTTAGTATTTACTTATACATGTAAAAATAATAATATATTACTTTTTATGAAAAGATATGATATTGACGGAATAGTTACAAACTATAAACTAAAAAATTTAGAATTGCAGAGCATGTAAATATTTATCTTTATAACTATAAAATGATTCTTTGTTATAATTTTTATATAATATTACTATATTTAAATCTCTTTTAATTTTTGAATTAATCTTAAATCCAATATCTTCTTTAAACAAATAATTTGGTAATATATCAATATAATCATTAATATCTAAAAATTTATTTAATTTTTCGAAATATTTATCTCTTAACTTAAATTTAATGTCGAGGATAATAATATCTTTATATACATTAATTTTATACATTAACTTGTAATATATATCTATATTAAATAAGTTAAATTTAAATGATTCTTTGTCAATTAAATAAGAACATATTAAATCATTAATTTCTATTGGTAAAATATTAAAATTTATTTTATTATCAAAATCATTTTTAAAGTTAATGCTAATTGAATCAATAAAATCAAAATTTAAATTATTTAACAATAATATTTTTTCATTATTATCAATATTTAATTTGATATCTATATCACTTTCTATACTATCGTAACAATGTCCATATCTATGTAATGTTTCTGCTATTGAATTATTAATATAATTTTTAGCATATATTTTATTCAACATAAATATTAAATAAGATATATTTTTAAATACAACTCATATATATATTTAATAATTAAATATAAATCTTTTAAAACATTATAATTTATTCTAAATAATTATTTATTATATCCATACACTTTTTTTGAGCACAATTAGGTAGGCAAAAAAATCTAATCATCTCTTCGTTAAAAAATAACTGTATATGATCTTTATGTATATCATATCTATTACAAACAAAATTTTTATCAAAAAAGTTTGAATTAAACTCACCATTATCTGAAAATACATTGATGTATATACTTGCTATAAAAATTGGTAACATTGAATCAATATGATAATATGTCATAATTTTACACTTAATATTTCGAAATTTAAATCTATAATAATAATTTTTACTAATTTTATTTGATCTTAAATAATCAAATAAATCGTAATAATCAACATCTTTCATAAAACACCCATCATAACATTTTATCATATTCATAATCTAATTATTATTAAGTATTAGTATGCATCAATTTTTATTAAGTAATCTTTAAACTTTTTTATAAATTTAATTTGTTTTTCAGTTTCTATACTTTTTGGTCTAATTAATCTTAATTCATTAATTATTGCACTTGCTTCCTTATATTTATTTTTAAAACATAAATAACAAGCTAATGCTGTACCAGTTCTTCCATAACCACCTAAACATCCAAATAATATTGGATATTCAAAAGATTCATTCTTTAATACATTATACATATCTAATAAACTAGGTGAATCTCTATTTTCACAGTAAATATATTCAAAATGAATACTTCTGTTATCGATTTTATTGAAATATTCTTTTTCTAAAAAAAAGTATATTTTTTTGATATTTAATGTTTCAAGTACTAATATGTCTTCATTATGATATAATGCCGAAATACCTCCAATTTTATCTGTTTCTATCCAGCTAAAATTCCGAGGCATTTTGTGTAGTATTATTTTATCATTTTTTTTACAATAATAATATAATTTTGTATTATAATTATAATCTTTCATTATATTTTGATTTAATTTTTGTATTATGTAATCAATATTATCAATATCTACTTCAAAAATATTATTATTATATAAATCTACAGCATTTTTTAGATATTCAAAGTTTAAAGTAACTTCATAATTCGACACATTATCTAAAAATTTTAATTTATTCATGTTTTATTAAAAATTGATTTTTTTTGTTTAAGTACTTTAAATAAAACTAAAAATGTCATACTTATTTCTGATAATTCTTATTTTAAATATTATTAATGTATATCCATTTTGTAAAATAAATTACTTAAAACAAAAAATACCAGATTATTACATTCCTGATTGGGTATATAAAGAAGTATTTGAATTCAACAAGAAATCAAATTACATAACCTATAAAAAAAATAGAAATAAATCTAAAAAATAAATTGATTTTAAATAAAAAAAAATAAAAAAATAATGCTAGTTAAAACATATGTCCTTATTCTTAGTTTAGTACTATTCTGCATTTTAGTTTTTATAGCTATATATTACGATAAAATTAAAAATTTAATTTTTAAATCATAAATTATAAATTATTATCATATTCTTTAGAATTATTTTCACTTTTATTTATACTATCTTCAATAATATTTTCTAAAATACTATGAATAGTATTTTCTAAAGTATTTTTCATTTCATTATCATCATTATAAAATATCCACAATATAAAAATAATTAAATTACATAATGCTGGCATAGATACAGATATTGATAATATGTAATCTTTTTTTAATAAACCATAAGATAAGTAAATAAAATCACTTAGCGAATGTAATATAAAAAACAAAGGATTTAAATCTCTTACTTTTTTAGTTTTTATTATTTGATATAATTGAGGAAAAGAACATATAACAGCTATTCCACCAGCACTATATCCTAATACATTTATAATTAAATTATCACTCATAATATAATTTATTTTTTAGTTTATAAGTATATTTTTAATAAAAAATATTCATTAATAATATGGAATGGTATATTATTAGTATATTAATAGCTGTTACCTATATAATTTATATAATAATATCACAATATTTATATGAAAAATATAATTTAGATAATATTACTATATTTGTTAATACGTTAATCATTGCTTCTATATGTTGTATTATAATTTATCCAAAAAAAGTAACTTTTTCTTTGAATTACAAATATTTATTAATATTTATTGTTGGTATTTCATTATTTTTCCAAAATTATTTTTTACAATACGGAATTAATATGAATTATAATGTAGGTTTAATAGATGGATTAGCTATTGCTATTTATTTACCCATTGTAACATTCTTATTACATGTGATCTTTAAAGAAAAAATTACACCCATAAAATGTATAGGTATATTATTAGTTTCAGTAGGGAGCTATCTAATATTATGTTAAATAACATTTTTTACTAACATAGCATGACCTAATCCACCAGCAGCACATGATGCTATCAAACCGAATTTACCTTTTTCTGATATTAATCTATTTGAAGCATGACTTAATAATCTTACACCAGTAGCACCAAAGGGATGTCCTAACGATAATGAACCACCAAAACAATTTAATTTTTCAATAGGTAATTCCCCTATTTTTTGTTTTAAGTTATTATCTATTGTAAATTTTTCTGAATTTAAAGCATTTAAATTAGCTAATACTTGACCAGCAAAAGCTTCATGAATTTCAAAAACATCAATATCTGATAAGTGTAATTTATTTTTTTCTAATAATTTAGCTATAGCATAAGCAGGTCCTAATAATAATTCATCCTTAGGATTAGTTCCAATATATGTATAATCAATTATTTCTGATTTAGCATAAATTTCATTTTTTGTTAAATATTCTTGATTAGCTAATAAACACGCTGAAGCACCATCTGTTAATGAAGAAGCATTTCCAGGAGTAATTGTTCCTCCCTTTCTAAAAACTGGTTTAAGTTTTGATAATTTATCTAACGTTGATTCGTGTTTTATTATATTGTCATTTAAATTATCTAAATTAATAACATCTATTAATTTTCCACTATTTTCTGCTTCGGATGCTAATTTATGCGATCTTAACGAATATTCATCTTGATCTTTTCTTGAAACATTCCATTTTTCTGCCAATTTATCAGCACTATATCCCATTGTTTCATTTGTTGAAAATTCAGTTATTGAGGGCACTTCAATTCCAATATCTTTTAATTTTATATTTGATAAACCATTTAATTTATCTGACATTGATTTCCATTTTCTTGATTCTAATAGTATTTTTCGCAATGGTTGTGATAATTTAATTGGTGTATCAGACATTGTTTCAACACCACCTGCTACTACAGAAGATGCTTGGTTACTATTTATTAGATTAACACCCTCTGTAATTGATTTATTAGAAGAAATACACGCCATTGATACTGTATAAGATGGTATTTTATGATCAAATCCTGATAATAACATTGATTCTCTGGCTATATTCGTAGTTTTTGAATCTTGAATAACGTTTCCCATAACAACATAATCTGCGTTAGTACCAATATTATAATAAACTTTATCTGACAAACGATTTAATACTGTTTTTCCAAGATCATAACAATTATAGTCTTTCAAACCTGTTCCGCTAAGTTGAAATGGTGTTCTAACACCATCTACGAAAAAAATTTTTTTAGTTAATCTATTCATATTTAATATATTACATCTAATTTTTTAAATAGAATAAAAATTGATTCTTTTTATATCCCCTTAAATAAGATAATTTTTGTAAAAATGAAATCAAAAATAAAAAATATATTCAATAAAATAGTTAAAAAATATGATATAAAGTGTTATTCTAAATTTTATTATCCATATATTCAAGTAAATATGTGTAATTGTAATAATAAATGTAAATTTCCACCACCCGATGGTTGTATTGAAAATTATATAGAGGAAAAAATTTATTATGATTCTCTTAAAAAAGCAGCATAATTCTTTTATTAATTTGAAAAAAATAATATTACATAATTTATAATGGATAGAAGATTAGCAGCTATTGTAACTGGTATGCAGCACTCAGGTACTACTTATTTAAATAATGTCATTAATTCTCATTCAAGAATTATGTCTGGTTTCGAATGTGGAATATTATTAGGATTACTAGGTAATTTCGAAACAGTCAAACCATTTTCTGATTGGCTTAAAACTGGTAAAACACATTTTGGATTACCAGATAATTATTTAAATAGAATAAAAAATATGAATTATGAACAAGTGTATAAATATATACAAAGAAATAAAGGTAGTCAAAATGATTGTCATTACCAAACATTAATAAAAAAATGTCCATATTTTACAGATAAAACACCAGCATACATATATCAATTAGAATTAATTTATAATAAAATATCTCATTTAAATGTTCCAATAATTATAACTTTAAAGAAATATGAAGATATTTATCATAGCTGGGTTGTTAAAAGAAATATTGAATATCATGTATTCTTAAATAATATTATTCAATGTATTGAATCACTAAAATTTATACAAAGAACACCAAATATTAATATATTTGTTTTCGATTTTGACGATTTAATAAATAAAAAAAATAAATATAATAAACATTTAATGGAAATCATTAAAAATTTTAATAAAAAAATTAATCTTGAAAAATTATTCGAAGAAAAATATAACGGTAAAATAAAAAATACTTTACCATATAAACCTTTTAAAAAAACACATACAAATAATGCTAATCTTAGTGGTCATGAATATCAACATTTATACAATCATCTTTTAAATAGTTTAAAGGTTAATTTATAATAAAGTTTTAAGACCTTTTTTCGCACCCATATTAATATGAAGAAATTCAGATGTATTCTCTTCATCTTCTGGATTTAATCTGATATAAATACATTTATTTATTTTGGGTAATTTAAATTCTTTACTTAAAGGAATATTTCGTGTTAATCTAAGTGAATGTGGATTAATCCCACATCCTATTTCTAAAATTAGTAATTTTTTATTTTTATTATTGATTCCATTTAACCAATTTAGCATTCTTTTTTTCATAAATTCATATGGTTTTTCATAGAAATCAACATCTCCAAACATACTTACATTTGGTCTTAGTATTTTTTGACAATAAGGACATTTTGGTAAATTCCATGCTATAAAAGTATCTTTGTCAAAAGGTGGAAAACTAACTTCACTATCATCAAATGAACCATTTGTAATTGTGCATTTTTTATCTAAACATTGATACATTTTCATTGTACCATGCGCTTCATAAATTTTATTTTTGTCAAATCCTGCTCTTTCAAAATAATTATCAATATTTGACGTGCAAATAAAATAATTTTCATTTACTTTATTTTTTACATAATTTAATAATGTATAATAACCTTCATGTGGTGAATTATCTTTCATCATTTTGTAAAAATTAGCTTTAAATCCCCATGCTAATTCTGGATATTTTTTCCACATTTCTAGACTTGATATTTCACTATATCTGTAATTTTCATTACCAACTTTAATTGATTTTTCCCAAATACCATTACTTCCTCTATATGTAAATATACCAGAATCAACACTCATTCCAGCACCCGCTATTATTAGTATAGCATCACAATTATTTAATGCTTTTTGTGCATCTTTTAAATTATTTTTTGGCATTTTTTCTATTTAATATAAAATATTAATATGAATTTAAGTATGTTTATATTAAAAAAAATTGATTGTTCTTAACATTTATTGATTAAATGTGAAAAAAAACTAATCAATGGAGTTAATATTTTATTCTGTTTTTCCAGCACTAGGTGCAGGTGTGTTTGGTGCTGTTTTTTTATCTGTTTTACAAAATGAAAAACTAGATTCATTAAATAGAGATGAAAATGGTGACTTAAATCCTATGTTAAAATGGTGGATATTTTTATCACTAATTCATGTTGGAATTGTAATTGGATGGGCATATTTATTATGGCATCTAAATATTATTAAATTATATAATAATCATGATAAATTTTGGGTAGGATTGACTTTTTTCATTTCTTACTGGGTTATATTTGAAAGTGTTTATTGGTGCATGCATAGATCTCAACATTATTTTTCATCTTTTGGACTTTTTACAGGACATAAAGGTGAATTATCTGAGAAATTTCATCATGGTATGAAACCTCCTTATGGACCAGATTATTTAACAGCTTTTTCAGCTCACCCCTTTGATGATTTTATTGTTCAACTATCTGCACAATCCCCATGGATTTTAGCATATTTTTATCAATTAATTTCTAAACAATCATTAAAAATATCATATTTAACATATGCCATAACATTATCATGGCTCGTATTCATAGGAATGAGAGCTCACACTAGATATTCCTTTGGCGGTGCATATCATTGTAAGCATCATGATGATCCTTCTAAAGGACCATATTCATTTTCTGGAATTCCAGAGCATTTATTAATTATCTTAAAAAATAATTTTTTTGGTTGTCAAAATGAGACAAATCAAAATGAAATATATAATGAATTGTAATTTAAATAGATATAAAAAATAAATAATAATTTAAATTTAATGAAAAATTTTATAATTTTATTCTTGTTTTTAATTTTTAATATTAATTTAAGTTTTGGTTTTTATAATCCACATAGAAATTTATTAAAAACGAATAAAAGTTTAATGATTGATCCTACTAAAATGAATGATTTTACAAATGCTTTAATTGTTAATGGAATAGGATATACTGTATTAAAAGAATCCAATCAAAAAAGTCTCAATAATTCTGGATTAGTTCATGCTGCTGCTTTAGGTACTGGTTTAATGACATTTTTAGGATGGAAAGGTTATAGTTTATGCTTACTTTTCTTTGTATTAGGATCTTCAGTTACTAAATTAAAAATAAATCAAAAAAAATGTGAAGGTATAGCTGAAAAAAATAATGGTGCACGAGGTCCAACAAATGTTTGGGGAAGTGCTGCTGTTGCTATGATTTTCGCTATTTTAAGTTATTTAAACAAAGAATCATCAGAATTGTTTAAGTTAGCATATGTAACATCTATTTCTACAAAATTAACAGATACTTTTCAGAGTGAAGTAGGAAAAGCTTATGGAAAAAATACTTTTTTAATGACTAATTTACAAAAAGTTCCAAGAGGTACTGAAGGTGCTATTAGTATTGAAGGTACTTTAGCAGGAATATTAGCATCGATCATAATTAATATTAGTGCTTATAAGCTAGGTATTATTGATGAAAATAAAGAAATATTAATAAGTGTTGTCTCTTCACAAGTTGCAACATTTATTGAATCTTACATTGGAGCAAAATATCAAAAAGAATTTTTAAATAATGAATTAGTAAATGTTATCAATACATTAATTGGTTCATTATTATCAATTTTGTTTTATAAATTATTGTAATTTATTTTTTTTTATACCAATAAATAGTTTCTGTATTTTTTCCTGTGTATTTTGGATTTGTACCAATATTATAATAATATCCATCTGAATAAATTTCTGTTGTATCACCAGAACCCCATTCATCATAATCTACTATTTTATATTGTTTAAAATTATCGTTTTCTTTTGTTACTAATAACCAATTATTTTTTAAGTCTGATGGATTAATATCTTTTATTGCTATTGCTTGTTCAGATTCATCTGGATAATGATATAAATATAATGAAATAAAATTATTATTTGATTTACTTACAAATACATCTTTATTTACAATAGCTTTATTATAACCTGAAATTTCTGGAACTGAGCTTGCTTCTTTAATAGTTTTATTAGGAGTAAATACAAAATAATTATTACTTTCATTAGATTCTTTTACATCATCATATTTAATATCATCTGCCATAAAAATGTATGTTCTATTTTTTTTAAAACTAGCTTTTATTTTAAATTGAATACTATCATCTGCCTTTAAACCAGGATTATTTACTATAGGATAATAATTAGATCCCGATGGAACACTTCCTAAAGTTACTTTATATTTATTATTTTTACTGCTATTAATATTTATACCATCTTTTTTTTCAAAATATGTACTAAAATTTTGATTTTTAATGTCTAAGTATTTAATATTATTTTTTGAAACATAATAAGTTTTATTACCAATTTTTATTTCAGGAGTACCATCCTTTCTATTACTTGAATTTGTTGTAGCTTCAAATAAACTATTAAATTGTTCATTATTATTTAATATAATATTTCTATTTCCAATATTTTTTAATTTAATACTTAATTCACCATTATTATGATTATAACTTGTTCCAGATATTGTTAAATCTGGTTTTGCTTGATTTGGATCTTTATCATTATCAGGTTGAATCATTCCTTCAGATCTAAATGTATTAATATTATTACCAGAAAATTCTACAATTATTGTCTCTTCAATCTCAAAATCATTATCATCTTTAATTGTAATATTAAAATCTGATTTTTGTTCTCCTTTATTAAATATTAATTGTCCTTTTGTTGAAACATAATCTTTTCCTGCTTTAGCAGTTCCACCTACTATTTTATAATTTATAGTAATTTTAGATCTTGCTTTTTCGCCTAAATTTAATGTAAAATTCATTTTTGTATTACCTTCTGTAACTTCTGGTATATTCATTTTTAATTTATTGTATATATAGTTTTTATCACCTTCAGTAACTGTTCCAATTGCTGATGGGCTATTATTTAAATTTTTACTTGTAAATTGAAGTACTAATTTTTTATTTTTATTATCATATTTTCCATCTTTATCTATAGGTATATTTAATATAACTTGTTTTTGTCCTTTTTTAATTTTTATATTTTTTGAAGGTAATTTATATCTATTACTATCTAAATTAGTTTGATTATTACCATTAACAACATTATAATTAATTAATATATCAGATAAAGCAGTTTTATTTAGTGTTAAAATATATTTTAATATTTTTCCTTCACTAGCAACAGGTTTATTTACAGTTAATGTATATTTTTCATCATTTGGATTTTTATCACCTTCTGTCACTATTCCAGTTACTTTTGGATTGTAATTATTTTTAAAATAAAAACTTGTAAATTGAAGTACTAATTTTTTATTTTTATTATCATATTTTCCATCTGAATATGTAGGAACTGTTAATGTTGCATTTTTTTTACCTTTATTAAAAAGTACAGCATACTGATTTTTTTTATAATAAGGCAAGTTATATTGTTTAAATGTTAAAGTAGTTTCACTTTTAACTACACTATAATTAACTAATATATCACTTAATGGAGATGATTTTAAAGATAAATTAAATACTAAATTTTCGCCTTCTGTAATAGTAGGATTTTTTATATTATCAAGTTCATATTTTGCATTAATAGGATTAGGATCTCCTTCAGTAACTGTTCCAGTTACTCTTGGGTTATTAATTAAATTTTTACTTGTAAATTGAAGTACTAATTTTTTATTTTTATTATCATATTTTCCATCTTTATCTATAGGTATATTTAATATAACT
>MDSV01219612.1_pt1 | contig 19466 bp, 19 predicted proteins | sample 810851 | NCBI WGS metagenome assembly MDSV01 (sample SAMN05326640, study PRJNA326480) | marine metagenome | isolation source: seawater | place: Atlantic Ocean: North East | collected 2012 | reverse complement strand
ATCGGGTATGACACCTTCGCAATAATCACCGGCACGAGGTTTATACTCAAGAAAATCAAAATTGTAAAGATTTATGAAAGACGATTTTTTACCATTAATTCAAGGCTTTTCTATTTATTTTTCAATATCATAAATTTAATGAATTTATTGAGATCAAAAAATAATTATTTTTTGTTCAATTTTAATTTTTAATCAATTTTTTCAAATCGAAATTAACCATCTCTTTAACTAAAGTATTGATTGAAATTTTTGGTTTCCATTTTAGTTCTTTTCTCGCTTTTTTTGAATTTCCTAATAAAGTATCAACTTCCAAAGGCCTAAAATATTCCTTATCACATGCAACAATACATTCGCCATTTTCATTAAAACATTTCTCATTGATTCCCTTTCCTCTCCACTGAAATTTAATATTTAATTCATTTAAAACTAAATTTACAAACTTTTTGACTGTGAGTTGTTTGCCTGTGGCTATAACATAGTCAGATGGTTTATTTTTTTGAAGCATTTTCCACATTGCAATAACATAATCTTTGGCATGACCCCAATCTCTTTTAGCGTATAGATTTCCAAGATATAAAGTTTTTTGTTTTTTCAATTTAATTTTACACAATCCAATCACAATCTTTCTAGTCACAAATGTTTCACCTCTTACTGGACTTTCGTGATTAAACAAAATTCCATTACACGCAAAAATCTTGTATGCCTCTCTATAATTAATTGTTATCCAATGTGCATAAACTTTTGCTACACCATAGGGACTTCTTGGATAAAAAGGTGTTTTTTCATTTTGAGGAGTCTCTCTTACTTTTCCAAACATCTCAGAAGTTCCTGCTTGATAAAATTTTGTAATCTTTTCAAAGCCGTGAAATTTTATTGCTTCTAATATTCTAAGTGCACCTATTGCGTCTGCATTAGCTGTATATTCTGGAACTTCAAAAGATACAGATACATGGGATTGAGCAGCAAGATTATAAATTTCATTTGGTTTTATTTTTTTAATTAAACTTGATACAGAAATTGCGTCAGTAACATCTCCGTAATGTAAAAAAAAATTTCTTTTTTTTTGAAATGGATCTTGATAAATATGATCTACTCTTCCAGTATTAAAAGATGAAGATCTTCTTTTTACTCCATGAACATCATAACCTTTTTTGATTAAAAATTGAGCAAGATAAGATCCATCTTGTCCGGTTACACCAAATATTAAAGCAATTTTTTTTTTCATTTTGTTTTATACTTATACCTTAATGATATGAAATAAATAACTGTATAAATAATCAAATTCAATAAAATAAACATTCCTTGAATTTTAGAGTTTGAAATAAAATTAATAGCTAAACAGAATATAAACAAGTTATAAACATTAATAATATTAGCTGATAATAAATTTGCAAATAGAATTTTTAATTTAAATCGTTTCTTTATATAGAAAAAAATTAATTGATGTAAATGTTCTATGTCAGGTTTCATTACAGATTTTTTAGAAATTTTTTTTCTTATCAATGAAAACAAATTTTCATAACAAGGATACCAGAGCAAAAGGATTATAAAAAAGGGTGAAATATTTGGGGTCCAGTTATAAATATTAATTAAAAAAACTGAAAAAACAAAACCTAATAAATAGGAGCCAGAGTCTCCTAAATACAAGATGTTAAATAAATTTGTAATAAAAACCAATGACAACAAAATTAAAAAAAGATTAAGTTTAATATCATTCAAATTTAACTGATAATTCAATTGTAAATACCAAACAGTTGCTGCAACAAGTAAATAATAACCAATAGTTAAGGTATTCAGTCCGTCAGTAAAATTTGAACCATTGATTACAATTAATATACAGAAAGATACAAAAAGATAATTAAAAATGTTTTTACTAAGAAATTTATCTAAAATAGATATTCTCGTATCAAATATCTGCAAATCGTTAAAAACAACAAATAATAAAACTAATGAAATTTGAAATAAGAATCTAAATTTTGCTGAGTAAATAACTTTTAAATCAGAAAAAATTCCTAAAATCAAAATTAAAAATGCAAAAAGAATTAATGATAAAATATTTTGATTTAAAAAATACAAAATTCCAAGAAATAGAAAGACTCCCCCAGTCAGTGGTATTTTTAAATCTGAGGCAAACTTTTGATGATTATCACCTGTAACGCTAATTAATAAATTTTTTCTTTTTAAAAAAATATTTAAAAGAATTATTAAAACAGATATGAAAAAAAGATAACTTATAAAGATCATTTTATTTCTTTAAAATATAATTAATTGAAAGAGTCAATAAGCACATTAATGATTTAATTCTGCTATAGCCTAAATAAGTTCTATAAACACTATAACCATCGAATAATTTTTGTGTTGTAGAAGAAGATAATGAATTAGAAATTTTACGCCACTTAGTTAATTTTTCATCAATACCAATTATTTTAAATTCTTTTTTTGCAATTTTAAGCCAAAGAACATAATCTTCTTTTGTTTTTAATGATGCAAATTTTAAACTTTGGTCATTAAAAATTTTACTGTTTATTATCACAGTAGACAAACCAATATCACATGAATTTAATAATTCTCTATAACTAATTTCATTTCGTGCCTTCCTCGCTGAAATTAGTTTGCCTTCCTCATCAATCACATCATACGATGTATGAGTAAAATAAATATTTCTTTTTTTAATTATAGTTAATTGATTTTCTAATTTTTTTGGTAACCATAAATCATCACAATCACAAAATGCAATATAATCACCTTTAGAAAGGTTAATGCCATTATTTCTTGATAAACCTGCCCCCATATTTTTTTCGTTTATTATTAATTTTATTCTTGAATCTTTTTTAGAAATTTCTTTCAAAAAGTTTTTACTTTCTAAACTTAACTCATCATCAATCAATATTATTTCAAAATTTTCATATGTTTGATTTAGTATAGAATTAATAGTTTCCTCTAAAAATTTTTTTTTTTTAAAGTAAGGCAAAATAATACTAATTAATGACATTCATTTACCTTTAATTAATAATGTTTATTTTCGTAAATATAATCAAAACTTTTTCTAAATGGCATCTTAATTTTAAAGATTTGTTTAAATCCAGAATCATTTAATAATGCATGTATATCACTAAAATTATATTTTTTTAAAATCATGTTATCATAATGATGTTCAAATAAGATAAACTTTACTTTCTTTATATCCTCGCCTAGACCTAGTAGAACATTTAACTCAAAACCTTCTGTATCTATTTTTATAAATTCAATTTTCTTTAACTCTTCTTCTTTTATCAGTTTGCTGAGGGGTATAATTTTGGTTGATATTTCATTTTTAAAAAATTTTTTTATTCCAAATAAGGTTGTAATAATTTGTTTTTTTCTAAAATATTCTGATTTTGTGTTTAATCTATGAAATGTATTTGATACTCCATCAGCTATCTCTTTAAGCTGCAAAATTTCTTCTTTTTTCCCAATACCTAGTTGATAAATTTTTATCTCTACAGATTTAGTTTTTTTAATTTTATCTATATTTTTTTTTAATTTTAAAAAATTTATTTCACTTGGCTCAAAAGCATAAATTTTTTTTATTTGGAATATCTTTAAAAAGTCTACAATTGTTTTTCCATTGTGAGAGCCTACATCAATGAAAGTATTGATATTTACAGGAATTTTTTTTTTTAGAAATTCATATTTTTTTTTTTGATAAAAAAAATCGAGTATTTCAATTATGAAGTGCATACCAGATTACTTAAAACTATATTTATTTAAAATTCTCTGAGCTTGATTTTTTTGTATTTTATCCTGCATTTCGGTTTGGTAACGAAATGAAAAATTTTCATCTATGGGATAATTTATATTTTTAAATGGATTATAAGAATAAACTTTGTGCTCTTTGTGTAATCTGCTGATATTTCTTCCTATAAAAATCAAGGATATGATAACTACTATTGCAGTTATTTTTTTACTTTGATTTTTTACATTTTTATTAAATTTTTCTAAAAATATACTTAAAGGAATAAAAAACAGAAAAAAGAATAAATGGTAGCCTCCATATCTTAATGAGGGATGATAAGAAAACCATATGAAAAAAATTATCATTAACAATAAAAATAAAGTTTTATAATTTCTATTAAAACTTTTGTTTATTTTAGATCCCTTAAATGTCAGTACAAAAACCAAAGAGGCAAACAATAAAGAATAAATTAAATCAGAAACTTTGTTAAAAAAATATCTATCAAGCCAATTATTTATCCAGTTATAATTAGATACATAATTTAACTTTTCATTTTGTGTTAAACTATAACCAGCTCCTGAACCAGCTTTTGCCCAATTTTCATAATGTAAACTCAAATGTTCAACCGTATTTACACCTAAAGACCATGGTAAATCAAAAAAACAAGTTTTCTTTTCTGGAAATAAAAAACAACCAGTGTTGAAAATATTTGTTAACAAAACAAAGCCTAATAAAAGAGAACCATAAAAGAAACTCTCATTAAAAAATAATTTAATTGATTTTGTTTTTATATAAACAAATTTAATCAAAGGGATGAAGATAACAAAATAAATTAAGTAGAATGCTTTTAAAGAAGCAATTAGCACAATAATTAATGAAAAAAATTTTAAATAATTAATATCTACTTTATTATCTTTTTTATTAATGAAATATAATAAATTCAAAACTAGCAAAATGATTAAAACCATTGCTGATCTATCAGTTCCATGCTCTCCTAGTCGATAAAAAAAAACATTAACAAAGAGAAGGGATGCAAGACTTAAATAAATTATAAATAAATAATTTTTTTGAATTTTTTTGTTAAAAATTAATTTCAATAATATATAATCAGTGAAAATCAAAATGTAGGCTGGAGCAAGATGAAATAAAGTATACTTTGATCCCGGCAATGAAAACAAAGATGATAATAAAAATATTGATGAGTGAGTTTTAAAACCATGATTTAAATTTCCCATACCTAATGGATGAGGGTATTCTGTTAAAGTTACGATATAAGGAAAATGATAGTAATGAAAATCATCATGATTTTTACCAACTAATATAAATATTAAAGAAAATAAAAATATTATAAATAATAGTCTAAAGTTTTTAAAATTTATTTTTATTCTTTTAATGTAAATAAAAAATAATATTAGTCCTACAATCAAGATCAATAAGTTAAAAATCTGTGTGTGTGGTAAAAATTGTGTGGATATATATGAAATAAGTATTAAAGAAAATATTCCTATTAATCCTTGATATCCTAAATTATAATTTGGTAATTTAATAATTTCTTTACTAGTAAAAAAACCATATCCCAGTAGAGAAATTAAAATCAAGGGATAATAGATAAACATCATAACTAAAATTTTTTTTCAATCATACTTGTAACCAGATAAGTGACATAATAATCAAAACTATAAATAAATAATTTTTTTTTTTTTTTCATAATAATCTTTAAATATGAAAACGCCTGTGATCTTCTTAACCACCATTTTTTTGTAAATTTATGAATTTGTGACGTAATTCCATATTCATCATAGTTATAATATGTCAAACTCTTGTAAAGAACATTATACTCTTTCATAAAAAATTTTGAAAAAATAATTAATCTAGCATCAATTTCTAAATTTGGAAAATTTGTTTTATAGACATTATTCAAAAATTTTTTAAAAAAATTTTTTCTTATTGAAATACAACTGGTAGGAAAAATTGTTGGCCATATTGAAATTTTACCTCTCTTTTTTTTTAAAGAAAAATTTGCTACTTTAGTTATTGGAAGATCAAATACACAGTTTAATTTTTTATTTTTTTGAAAAAAATTATTTATTTCAAGCAGTTTATTTTCTTTAAAAAAATCATCTCCATCTAATAAACAAATTATATTACCTTTCGATTTATTAAAGCAATTTATTATTCCATTAATTTGATTTAGTGAAGGTGAATCTTTTTTTTTTGATTTATTTATTATTAACTTAACTTTTTTAAAACTTTTAATAATTTCAACAGATTTATCAGTCGAAATATCATCAAAAATAATTATTTCATAATCTGAATATTTTTGATTTAAAACACTTTTTAAAGTCTTGTGCAAAAATTTTCCTTTATTAAAGTTAGTAATTAATATTGAAATAAAATTTTTTTTCATGTTAATAATGTTTCATAAACATTGGTTGATATTAAGGCAAACGTTTTTTTGTAATCTAGATTTTCTTAAGCAAGATCAAATAATATAAGTTATTGATTAAAAAATCTGAGTTTCAATTTTTTTTGAAAGTCTATACCTACAAAATTTTCTTAATTTTGATACGTTAGCAACTAAAAATGTTGGAATTTCATTATCTTCAAACTTTATAATTTTTTTATATTTTTTGGCAATTATTATTGCGATTTTTTTTAAATGAATTGAATTTCCTGATCCTAGGTTTACTATCCCTCTAAATTTTTTTTCATGTAATCTAATAATTATTTTTGTTAAGTCTTTTAAAGATATGAAATCTCTATAATGATTAAGATTTTTAAGTAAAATTTTTTTGTTATCATTTTTAATTCTTTTTTTTAAATCTGGAATCAAATAATTTTCTTTTTGGGATTTATTTGTTGTGCTAAAAATTCTCCCTATACAGAAATTAATATTCCTTTTTTTAAATTTTTTAACAATATAATCTTCTGCTAGTTTTTTTGTTTTACCATAATAAGAAATTGGTTTTAACTTAAATTTCTCACTAATTTTTTTTTTAGATGAAGAATATACGTGAGATGTTGATGAAAAAAAAAACCATTTAACATCATTTTTTATAGACTCATTTACTATATTTTTTGTTCCATGAAAATTAACTTCCATAGCCTTTTTTCTATTTTTGTTAACAACTTTAATTGGAACTATTGCTGCTAAATGAAAAATTGCATCAAATTTATTTTTTTTAAACCATTCTTTTAATTTATTTTTTGATCTTATATCCCCCTGATAGTGTATAAAATTTAAATCTCTCTTGAATTTAAGCATTTCTTTGCCTAAACTTCCTGTTGCTCCTGTAATACCTATATTAATTTTGCTCATTTTATAAAATTATCTTATAAAAGTATTATCTTATTTCATAATAATGAAAAACCTAAAAATAATATCAAAAAAAAAAAATAAAAATCCTTTTTTTTCAATTATCACAGTCGTAAAGAATGATCATAAAAATATCAATAAAACTATCAAAAGTATTAAAAATCAAAGATATAAAAATTTTGAGTACATTATCATTGATGGAAAATCAAATGATAGAACTATAAAAGAAATTAAAAAATTCAAGAGTGTTTTTAATATCTTGGTAAGTAAAAAAGATAAAGGTATTTATCACGCAATGAATAAAGGTGCAAAGATTGCAAAGGGAAAAATAATTGTATTTGTAAATTCCGGTGACACAATTACAAAAAATGCTCTTCAATTAATTCAAAAAATTTTTTTAAAATGGAATGTTGATTTTGTTTTTGGGACTGTAAAAAGATACTATACAACTGGTCCAATTTTAAAACATGGATTTGATAAAGATAAATTATTTATCAATTTCGATTTCGCAACTGCACATTCAACAGGATTTTATATAAAAAATACTACTTTTAAAAATTTGAAATATTTTAATACTAAATATAAATGTTCTGCTGATTATGATTTATATTATAGACTTGTCATAAATAAAAAAAGACTTGGTCATTACACTAAGAAAAATCAACTCATTGGAATTGTAAAAGCTGGTGGTTTTTCAAGTAAATTTACCTTTTTTCAACATTTAATTGAAGAGGTGCAAATTAGATTAGATAACAAACAGAATAAATTTTTAGTTGTAATAGTTATAATTAATGCATTAATTAAAAGATTATTAAAAATATTTTTTTAAAAAATTATAGAAATTACATTATAGATTATATTAAAAATGAAAAAAAAAATTAAAGTTTGGAAAATAATTAAAAAAAGTAATAACTCATCAATTAAAAATTATCTAATAAAATTAAAAAAAAATAAAATTATTTTAAGTCCCTGGATTATTGATATTTTCTGTAATAAAAAAAATAACATATCATTTTCTAAAAAAGATTATTTTTTATATAGAATTAAAGTCAAAGATTTAGGCTTCAAAAAAGCTACAAAACTCAAAACTATTTATAAACATTTGAAAAAAAAAGGTTTTGGTTTAGTACCACCTGATATTGCAATTAGAACTCGTTTGTCTTATCTGAGTCAAAAAACTGGTGAATGGCTAAGATTTGCGACCCCTTTTAATTCTATGATAGATACTGATGGTGTTCCTCATTTACCAAAATTGGGTAAAGCTTTAAATAAATATTTTGTTGAAACTTACTGGTCTTATCCTGATGCTATTTTCCATCCTCATAATGAATTTATAGTAACAAAAAAATGAAAAATGACACGATAACAATAAATGGTTTGAGATTTAAAAATAAGGTGATGATCTCCCCAATGTGTCAATATTCATCTAATAATGGCTGTCCTTCAGATTGGCATTATCATCATCTGAGAAATTTAATAGAAACAGGCGCGGGAAGTTTAGTGATTGAGTCAACTGCGGTATCTGCAAAAGGTAGGATTACTAAAAAAGATTTATGTTTATTCAATAAATCTCATTTAAGAGAACATAAAAAATTAGTGAAATATTTGAAAACAATTAAAAGAATACCTATAATACTTCAAATTTCGCATTCTGGCAGAAAAGGATCAGCTGAAATTCCATTTAAAAAAAAGAATAAACCTTTAAGTAAAAAATTAGGATGGCAAACATATGCACCATCAAATCTTAAAAGGGATAAAAATTGGCCCAAACCCGTTTCAATGAAAAAAAATCAAATCAAAAATTTGATAAAAAATTTTAGTCATACATCAAAACTTGCATTTAAAGCTGGTTACGATGGAGTAGAAGTCCATATGGCACATGGATATTTATTGCATCAGTTTTGTTCACCTGTTTCAAATAAAAGAGAAGATGAATATGGAATTAAACAAGTAAATCACAACCTACATAAAGTAATTATAAAAAATATTAAAAATATTTTACCAAAAAAAAAAGTAATTGGAGTAAGAGTTACAGGCTCTGATAATTTACCTAAAGGAATAAAGCCTACAGATTGTATTCAATTATTAAATATTCTTCAAAAAGAAGGTTTAAATTATGCATGTATTTCAAGTGGAGGAATAATTCCAAAAACTAGAATGAAGTTTTATCCAGGTTTTAGAATAAGGATGGCAAAATTAATCAAAAAAAAAACAAAGGTTTTAATTAGAACATCTGGACTAATTAATAATAAAGACATTTTAACTGCTGCTAAGAAAAATTTAGATTTTGTTGCATTGGGTAGAAAATTAATAAATGATAAATATTTTTTGTTTGAACAAAAAAAATTTAATAGCAAACAGAGTTTACCAGAACAATATTATTATTGTTTTAACTAGTCTTATAATAGTTTTTCCATGCTATTGCGTGGTTTTTTCCAAGTAAAGCTCCATTAGCATTACATGTTTTACAAGGATTTGCACATCTCTTACCGTCAAGTAAATTTTTTCTAAATTCAGTTAAAATTTTACCTGTCCAAACTTCTAGGATAGACTGTTGCATCATATTTCCCATTGAAACTCTTCTTTGCCAATCTTGAGGGCATAAAAAGACGTCACCATTCCAATCTATTAAAAATTGATAAGTTGGATAAAAACATTTAGAGTATTTACCAATAATTTCTTGTTCTCCTACTGATATGGTGCCTGCTCTGTTAGTTAATTTTACACCAAAATCATTATGTTTGTCGTACCATCTGTCTCTCAAAATTACCATATCTTCTGGTACATTTGCTTTTCTTGTCATTTCTTGAAATTTTGAAATCTGTTCTGGACCATCGTACATACTTACCAAAACTTTGCTGACATCAGATATATATAATTCTTGTAATCTTTTGCTTGATAGTACATCGCCATTAGTAATAACTTCAACTTTTGATACGTTGGATAATTTTTTAACAATATAACCTATATCTTTATGTAATAATGGTTCTCCATAACCGCATAAAGAAATTGTTCCTTTAAAATTAATTTCAAGTAATTGGTCATGAATTTTATCAATTATACCTCTAGACATTCTTTGATAAGTATCAGGTGCTATTTTTGGATCTGATTTTGGGCAAAAAACACACTTTCTATTACAAACATCTATCAAACTTAATTCAACCCAAGTTGGCATTGGAACACCTTCGTGAAGATATGCGATATCTACACTCTGAGATCTTCTTTCAAGATTTTTTTTAATTGTTTCTTTTGGATTCATAAGTACGGTTTATCTTTAAATTGCATTCTAATCTCAATACCATATAGATCTTCGATAGCAATTTTAATATATTTAATATATTAATACTTTTTATCAAATAAGTAAAAATTATGTCAAAATTTCTTTTAAATGAAGGTTATTCTAATAATAATTTTTTTTTAAATCAAGGTAAGGGTCCAAAAATTTTAAATAACTCCATTAAATTTGATTTATCTCAATGTGCGGGATCTTTATTACTTGGTCACAATCATAATATCTTTAAAAAATCTATAAAAGATATGATCAGAGAAAATATTTCTAATTTTGCCTCACCTAATAAATATGCTGATATTTATTCTAGGAAAATAAGTAAAACAATTACATCTTCTTCAAAAATAATCTTTTGTAATTCAGGCACTGAAGCTGTTTTAAAAAGTTTAAGGATTGTAAAAGCAATTAATAAAAAAGATAAGATTGTAAACGTTATTGGAAGTTGGCATGGGTCAGTGGATAAATTATTATTTAAATCAAATAAAAAATTAAAACCTGAGTTTCTATCAGCTGGCTTGTCTGAAAAAGATAGGAAAAATTTGATTTTGATACCTTATAACGATATTGAATTATCGAAAAAAATTCTTGAGAAAAATAAAAAAAATATTTCTTGTATTTTAATTGAACCTGTTCAAGCTTCTCTTCCAACATATAAATGTAAGCAATATCTTTTGTTCTTAAGAAAATTTTGTAGCAAAAATAAAATAATACTTATTTTTGATGAGTTAATAACGGGCTTAAGAACAAACGGTTCTACAGTCCAAAAATATTTTAATATTCATGCAGATATATCAACTTTTGGCAAATGCTATGGGGCGGGCTTGCCTATTGGCTTTATTTCTTTGTCTAAAATGATTGTATCAAAATTAAATAAGAAAAAATTGAAAGTTTTTTTTGGAGGTACTTTTTCAGGAAACTCAATAGTTATGTATGTTGGAAATAAAGTATTCGATTTCATTCAAAAAAATAAAAAAAAAATTTTTTATAATATAAATAAAACCTCAAATTATTTTCAGGAAAATTTAAATAATTTTTATGAGAAGAATAATCTAGATATGAGAATATATAGATTTGAATCAATATTAAGATTAGTATTTACAAAAAAAAATTTAAATAATCGTATTCAAAGAGATTTTTTTGAATTAAAAAAAAACAAAAAAATTTTAAACTTCAGAAACTATATTCTAAAAAATAAAATTTATTACCCAAAAAGTGGAATTATTTTTTTATCTTACAATATTAAGAAAAATGATGTTAATTATATAATAAATAAGTTTAAATATGGAAGTCTAAAATACTTCAAAAATTAAATTACACAAAATTTATTAAATCAGTTTTAAGTGCCAACACAATGAATAAAAATAATAAAAAATTTATATTTGGAATTTTATCTAGTTCTGATGATTATGAACAAAATTATAATTTAAATAAACAAGTTTATGACAAAATTCTAAAAGAATTTGGTAATTTTTGTATAGTTAATTTATCATATTTAAGATTATTCAAAAAAAAAAATATTATTAAAACTAAAAATTCAATTCCATCAAAAGTTAAAATTTATAAACCTAAAAATGGGCAAGAATTAAAAGAAATGTTTTCTAATAAAACTTTAATTGCCTTTAATAATTTAGGTAAATCATTTTCTTTTTTTAAGATTTATTTTTTTTTAAACAAAATAAATCTCAGACAAATTTTATTAATGAACATTGGCAATTTGACAAATAAAACTCAGATCGACTTTAAAGATAATTCAAGCTTATTCACTTCAACCTTGTTTTATATCAGAAAAAATTTTTCATATTATATATTTAGAATACTAACAATTTTAAATATTTTTCCAAAAATAGATATCTATTTTGAATCTAAAAAGACAATAGTTAATGCGGTAAAATCTGGATTAAGCAGTAAAATTGAAAAATTAATTCCTTTTACAAAATTTTCCTATTTTAGAGATGTATATACTATAAATAGTAGATCTTACGATAGCAAAAAAAACAAAAACATATCAAGTAGATACATATGTTTTGTTGATGGAAATTTTAATGCTTTAGATAGAATTTTAAGAGAAGGCAAAATCAATAATAAGAATAAAAAATTATATTATTTTTATCTTAGAGAGCTATTTATTAAACTACAAAAAATTTTCAAAAAAAAAATTATAATTTGTGTACATCCAAAAAATAATGACAAATTTTTTTATTCATACTTTAAAAAATTCACAATCAAGAAATATAAAACATCAAAAATTATAAGCAAATCTTTTATAGTTTTATTCCATGATTCAAGTGCGGTAACTGATGCAATTTTACAAAAAAAAAAAATTATAAGTTTAAATTCTGAATTACTAGGAAATTACCTTAATGATAACACAAAGTTATATTCTAAGATATTGGGGTCCTATTCTATTGAATTAAATGAAAATTATAAATTTAAAAAAAATGAATTAATTGAAAAACTTAATATTTCACAAAAAAAAATAGACCAGTATGTTAATAATTGTCTTAAAAGTGATGGGAATAGATTAGGAAAAGATAAGATTGTTGAAATTATAAAAAAAAAATTTTTAAACTGAAATATTATCTCAAAATTTCAGCAAAATATTCGGCTGTTATCTTATATCCATTTTCACTTGGATGACCAGGTATTCCAAAATGATAAAGTTCTTTTGGATCACCAACTTTATTAAATAAATTTTCCATTAGATCAATTGTGTTGACATTCATTTTATTTAATTTTTTCAAAAAATAACTATATTGTCTTTGACCATATTGTAATGAATAAGTTCCGATATATCTTGTCAAGTGAGGATGATAAACAAAATAAAATTCACCTCCCCACTCTTCAGTAATTTCTTTGGCTAAATTTACTAAGTCAAAATATTCTTTAAGTGTTTCAACTGGGGAATACCTGTATCTAATCAATGCTTTATTTTCAGGAAGAAAATGAGTTAAAAAATCTCTAATTTGGTAAAGCTTCAATAGGCCTATATAATTAATCTCTGTAGAATTTTTTTCTTTATCTCCAGCCTCAGATGGTTCTACTAATTCAAGTAGTTTATAAAGTTGAAGATCAATATAATTTTGATTTTGAGTCAAATTTTGAGAATAATTTTTTTCTCTATATTGATTTATTTTATCAACACTCATTTCATATATCATATTTGATAGATCATTCGCTTCAGAGTAGTACCATAAAATAACTTTTGGCTTTTTATTAGCTGCGTACTCTTTTAATGCAGCTATTTGCATTAATGGTCCGTGGCCTTGTATACCTAAATTTAATACTTTTTTATTTGTGATTTTCGATAAGAGATTTGAGATAACATATTCATCATCAACACAAGCACCATGAACCAGAGAATCTCCTAAGATTACTATATCAACTTCTTTTTCATTCCAGATTTCATCCTGATTTCTAAATCCATACCTATCTGATTTATATATAGTTCTCCTACCAGACTCATTACAAAAAACAGTTTTTTTATTTGATATGCTTGATATTGGATAAATAGGAGATTTAATTTGATCTAAAAATTTTTTAGTTTTATGAAATATATCATTTGGTGGAATCGTTGGCACAACGTCTTCACCTTTTTTTTTAAGATCAATATATACCTCATACTTTGTTCTAGTATCGAATGGTAAGCCTAATCTATCAGCATGTGATTTTCGAAATTGTAAATCTTCAATAGCAGCGTATGGTTTATGTGTAAAATTAATATATATCTCAACAAAGTATAAACTTATTGCTGTAGATACTAAAATTATATTGTAAATTTTTTTAATTTCTAATGATTTTTGAAAAAAAACTAACGTATTAATTATAAAAAATATCGCTAGATAAAATAAAAAATTTTTATAAAAACCAGCATAATAATTTTCAGATTTTAATATTTTTAAAAAAATGTATATTATTAAAACAGAAGTAAAAATATTTAAAACGCTTATAATCTTATTATCTAATATTTTTTTTAACATTAACTAATTATTTGATTTTCTTTTTTGAGTATAAAATTTTCAATAACTAATAAATCAAGATCTGTTGACATGAAACACCTATAAGCATCATCTACTGTATTAACTATAGGTTCATCTCTAACATTAAAGGAGGTATTAACTAATATCGGACAATTTGTAATCTCATCAAATTTTTTAATCAAATTATAAAATTTTGGATTTTCAGATTTTTCAACAGTCTGAATTCTTGCAGAATAATCGACATGAGTAACAGCTGGTACAAACGAACGTTTAATATTGAGTTTTTCTAAACCCTCCAAATTATTCTGCTCTAGCTTAACCTTTTTTTTATCTAAAATATTTGCAACAATTAACATGTAAGGGCTGGCACCATTGAAATCAAACCATTCATGAACCTTTTCTTTAAGTACCGCGGGTGCAAAAGGCCTAAAACTTTCTCTAAATTTTATTTTTAAATTTAAAGTTCTTTGCATATTTTCATTTCTTGGGTCTGCTATAATTGATCTGGAACCTAATGCTCTTGGACCGAATTCCATTTTTCCTTGAAACCATCCAACTGATTTACCATTACTTATTTCTTTGGCAACTATACTTATCATTTCCTCATCATCAAATTCTTCATAATTAGCACCTGAAACATCAAGAATATTTTTTACCTCTTTATTTGTAAAAGATTTACCTAAGTATGAACCCTTCATTTTATCTACAGTGTCACTAATTATTCTGTTCTTTTTTAGTTCTAAATGCCAAAAGGCAAGTGCTGCTCCAAGACTTCCACCTGCATCTCCTGCCGCAGGTTGTATCCAAACATTTTTAAATATTTTTTCTTTAATTATTTTTCCATTGGCTACACAATTCAATGCTACTCCTCCAGCCAAACATAAATTTTCTAATTTGTATTTTTTTTTTAAATCTTTAACAATTTTTAAAATAATTTCTTCTGTTACAGATTGTATTGATGCTGCTACATCCATATGAAATTTTTCAATTGAAGTATCTTTTTTTCTTACCTTTTGACCAAATAAATCGTTAAAATTCTTGTTGGTCATAGTGAGGCCTGTTGAGTAATTGAAATATTTCATATTCAGAGAAAAGGAACCATCATCATAAATATTTACAAGATTATCTAATATAAGATTTTTATACTTAGGCTTTCCATATGGAGCTAATCCCATTAATTTGTATTCACCTCCATTTACCTCAAATCCACAATAATATGTAAAAGCTGAATAAAGTAATCCTAAGGAGTGAGGAAAATAAATCTCATCTTTTATTTCAATATTATTTTTTTTGCCTATAGCAACTGAAGTTGTGGTCCATTCTCCAACACCATCAGCAGTCAATATTATCGCTTCTTCAAATGGAGATGGATAAAAGGCACTTGCAGCATGACTTAAATGATGTTCTGAAAAATAAATATGAGTTTTTTTATCAAAATCAGAAAAATTTTTTTTTAGAGAATTTAATATAAATTTTTTTTGAAAAAGTTTTTCTTTTAACCATGTAGGAATAGCCATAGAAAATGACTTAAAACCTTTAGGCGCAAAAGCCATATAAGTTTCTAATAATCTTTCAAACTTTAAAAAAGGCTTTTCATAAAACACTATATAGTTTATTCCAGAAATATTAATTTTATTTTCTTCTAAAATAAATTTAATTGCATTAATTGGAAAGGAAGAGTCATGTTTAATTCTTGTAAATCTTTCCTCTTGAGCTGCAGATATTATCTCGCCATCTTTAATTAAAGCAGCAGCACTATCATGATAAAAAGCTGATAGTCCTAATACATATGACATGATTGTTAAAAAACAGAATAAATAAATGGTGCTAAAACAGATCCCTCACTAAGGATAATAAGACCACCAAAAATTATAATGAAAATAAAGATTGGTAATACCCAATATTTTTTTCTTTTTGCAAGAAATTGGATAAAACTAATTATTTGGTCCATAAAGTATGTTTATTACTTTTTTTAAAATAAACAAGGTTCAATTTTTATTATACTGCTCAGAGTAATAATATATTTATTTAATTAAATGTTTTAATGTAACTTCTCTATGATGTTTGTCACTAAATTTCCATAAATTTGAGTCGACATAAAAATGTAGCATCTGACCTAAAAGAGGGATTAATAATAAATTTTTAAAAATTTCTTCATTTAACATTGAAGAAGTTGAACTACTTGCCATTAATATTCCATAAATAAAAATTAAAGTTAAAAACTTCATGCCAGATTTTGAGTAACCTTTTTCCAAATTTCTATTTTTAACGATCTTATAAGTTAAAATAAGATACTGAGAATAGTGCATAGTTACTCCCATAACAATCGCATGAATTGGTTTAGTCACAAAACAAGCAGGAAAAAAAATAAGTATTCCCGTTAACATGGTTAAATAATTTTCACTAAAACTATATCTTTTAATATAAACTAAACTAATTAAGAATATGGATAATAGAATAATAAAATTAATTTCTAATAAATAATTAGACAGAAAATTTATGGAAAAACGATTTAGAGCAATAATAAAAAAAAGCATATTAAAGAAATATATAAAAAACTCCTGTACATTTAATTCTGATTTATCTTTGGTGTATAATTTGCAGATACCATAACTTTGTCTTGTCACATGATAAAAATTAGCTGCTAAAAAAGTTAGTAAGAAAAAATTATAAAAGTAAAAAAAACCAAATACTGAATACGCAACAACCAATAAAGGTAGAATTATAAACCTTAATTTTTCACTTTTAATTTTATCAAAATTAACTTTATCTAAAAAAAAGGGAATCGTTGCACCAAAGTGTGGCTCTGCCAAAAATAATAAAGTAAAAAATATTAATAAATTTTCATAGTTCGGAAATGTGTAAAGTAAAAACGCAAAAAATATAGGGATCAATATTGGAAATTTTATAAAATATAAATCAATATTTTTACTGACTATCACCATTTTTTTTACCTATAAAAATAAATAAACCTCCTTCATCTCCTAACGAATTAAAGTTTATTCTAATTTGTTGAAAAACTCTTTCTAACCATGAAGTTTTAATCGATTTACTAAAAATATCACTTGGTATTCCTATCGCACAGTCACAAGATGGTATTGAGTTAATAAACTCTATATTGTGCTTATCAAACCAATTAAATAATTCATCAAATGTATGCGACCTTTCAACAGGATGTGCGTATTGGTCATTTATCCAAGATTTAATTTTTTCTGCGTTTTTCTTTGATTCTCTTCTAAGATTTCTTAAAACAGGATCAAAAATCATTACATACCTAGAGCCAAATATTTTATAGAAAAATTGTCTTATTTTTGTTCTTAATCTTCCATATGAATTATACAGTCCTATAATTATGTATCCATTTTTTTTGAGAATTTTGGGTAATAACGAAAAACTTTGATAGGAATTTTTAGTATGATGTAAAACTCCACTACATAAAATAACATCAAATAAATCTGACTCTAAAACATCATCATAAATATCTGCATTAATAAATTTAATGTTTTTAATATTATTTTTATCTGCAAAAATTTTTCCCATTTCTAAAGACTTCAAAGTGGGGTCGAAAGCAAAAATTTTATTATTCGTTCCATATGCGAGATAGTTAGATACTTGACTGGTACCAGAGCCAATTTCAATAAAGGTTGAATTATTTCCCAAAAAATCTTTGAGCTGCTTAAATAAAAAATTATTTTTTCCTATTGAATTTAAACTATGTTTATCTTGATGTTTCTTATAATTTGGAAATGGATCTTTGTTATAAAATTCAGTAACTTTTTTAGTTACTTGTTCTTTAATTTCAAATTTAAATAAATTATCTTTTTGATTAAATTTTTTTTTAAACATTTTTTTAATACAAATCTTTCATAGTATTAATTTTATCTTTTCTTTTAATCCAAAAACTATCTTTTTTTTTTATCTTTAATTTAAGGGGATCACCTCCAAAAATTCTCATTAGTATTGATATTGGAGTTATTAAAATATAATAAATTATAGCCATTACCACTGGTGCAATAATTGCTCCTAAGGACAAACCTAATTTAATCCATAAAAAATTAAGTAGTTTCAATTTTTCTGGTCTCAAAAATGACAAAATAAAAAATACTACTGATATAGATGAAAAAAAATAAAAGATTTCTTTTTTTTCAAAAAAATAAAATCCTATCAATAAGAAAACCAATGAAAAAAAGAGACCAAAAATCTTATTTGATGGAAGTTTTATTTTAATTTCATTTTTTTTTGTCATAATTAAACAATCTTTTTTTTATTTTTTCAAAATAGGTATTATTGTCATAAGGAATATCTTTTTTATTTTCATATGATAAATTTATCATTAAAACATTTCTTGAAATTGTTTCATTACATTTTACAGTAGTAACTGAATGATATGAATTTTTAGTTTTTTTAAATCCATAAAAACTATTAGGTTTTGGAAATATTTCTTTAATCATTTTTAGATCATTTTCTTTAACTAGTTTATTTCTCCAATTATTTTCATCCTTTTTTTTTGTTGGAACAAATAATCTCACAATTCCTCCATTATCTTTACTCCACTCATCATTTGTAAAAAATATTATCATGCTCACTATTTTCCTTGTAGAGTCAGTATGTGGATCATTATATGATCCATTTTTTGATTTATTGAATGTGAATTCAAAACAAACTTTTTTGTAAAAGGGAAGAAATCTTTTCCAGTCGTTATCTGAAAAATAAACTTTTTTAATCTCAAATACATCAATTATTTTTTTCTTAAAAATATCAGAATTAATCTCATTTATTAAATTTGACCAAGATTTTTCATTATCTAAAAAATTATTAAATTTTTCATGTTGATTATTTAAAGTCTTTGCATATTTTGTATCCACTTCAAAATAATTATCTGAGGGATATTTTTTTCTTAAATCATTAAAAATGTTCTGATCAATAAAATGATCTATTTGCACTAAGTTGAATCTTTGAACATATTCAATAGAAATCTTATCTTTATCTAGATTTATCATTTTGTTATTAAATATTTTAACTCTCTTAATAATATTTTTTTTAAAGAATTCATACTTTTATCAAAATTATTATTAATTATAATGTGAGGTTTTTTTGGAAATTCAGGCTTTATGTTAATTCCAACAATATTTTTTTTTTGACTATAAACCCTTTTTTTTTTTTTTTTTT
>MDSV01220815.1_pt1 | contig 19468 bp, 18 predicted proteins | sample 810851 | NCBI WGS metagenome assembly MDSV01 (sample SAMN05326640, study PRJNA326480) | marine metagenome | isolation source: seawater | place: Atlantic Ocean: North East | collected 2012 | reverse complement strand
GGATTTATATAAAAAGTAATTGAAGAGCGATCCTCAGGTATTTCTACAAATTCTGCAATTAAACCGTATAATGTAAAGGCCTCATCCCATACTCTCCGCATCAATGTATCATTAACATATCCTAGTCCAGCGGCTTTTGATCCTTTAAAAGCAATACGATTTAAATTATCGAATGAACCATATACACCTAATTTTAAAGTACCGCCTTTAGGAGCCAAAGGATTAACATAAGGCAAATACTTTTCTTCTTCAGAGTGCATAGCTATTCCATGCATTGCCAAACCATGCATTTTTTTAGCTAAAAGATTTGATGAAATAAATAAAAAACAAAAAAATATTAGATATATAATTTTTGAAAAATTCATATTTTATATAATATCAATAGTTGTGTTATATTTGAAGTAACATTATTATAGCCCTTAAATGTTTAAATATAAAATATAAAACTATATATATAATATGAGAAAAATTCTTCCATCTGAGATAACATCACACTCAATTTATCTTAATAGGCGTAAATTTATTAAAAATGCTTCAGCTATATCAATAGCTTCATCTTTATCACTTCCTGCAGAAGCTCTTCACTCAAGTGATTTGTCAGAATATCGTCAACATTTAGATAATGAAGACAAGTTAAATACATATGAAGAAATCACTACGTATAATAATTTTTATGAATTTGGTATGGGAAAATCTGATCCATCACAGAATTCTAGTACTTTTAATCCAAAACCTTGGAGTATAAAAATTGAGGGTTTAGTAGATAAACCTAGAACTGTTAATTTAGAAGATTTATTAAAAGATATTACAATCGAAGATCGCATTTATAGATTAAGGTGTGTAGAGGGATGGTCAATGGTAATTCCTTGGCAAGGTTTTTCTTTAAAAAAATTAATTCAAAAAATTGAACCTTTATCAAGTTCTAAATATATTCAATTTGAAACTGTATATAGGCCAGAAGAAATGTCAGGCCAAAGAAAACTTTTTAATCAATATGGTGGAATTTTACCTTGGCCTTATGTTGAAGGCCTACGAATGGATGAAGCTTTACATCCTCTTACTATTTTATCAACAGGTCTTTATGGACATGATTTATTAAATCAAAATGGCGCTCCTCTTCGTTTAGTTGTTCCATGGAAATATGGATTTAAATCTATTAAATCAATTGTTGCTATTCGTTTTGTAGATCATCAACCAGAAGCAACATGGTCCAAGGTTGCTCCAAATGAATATGGTTTTTATTCGAATGTAAATAATACTGTTGATCATCCTCGTTGGACCCAAGGAACAGAAAGAAGAATTGGAGAATTTTTACGTCGTCCTACATTAATGTTTAATGGTTATGAAGAAGAAGTTGCTCATTTATATAAAGGAATGGATCTTACAAAATTTTATTAGTTTATGATTTCAACTCGATTTATAAACAAAACAAAACCAATTATTTTAATACTTTTTGTACTTCCTAGTCTTGTTTGGATAGTTATGTTTATTAACGGAAATCTTGGAGTTAATCCAATAGATATATTAATGGATCGATTAGGAGAAATGTCACTGCGTTTACTTGTATTGGTTCTCATTATATCTTCTTTATCAAAATTTAAATATTTAAGATTTTTGCAAAATATTAGAAGGCTAATTGGTTTAGTAGCTTTTTATTATGTTTTTTTACACTTTACCTGTTATATTTTTTTAGATCATTTTTTTAATTTTAATTTTATTTTTAAAGATGTTGTTAAGCGCCCCTTTATTACCTTTGGTTTTTTGGCATTTATATTGTTACTTCCTCTAGTTTTTACATCTACAAACAATATGATGAAGAAACTAACTTTTAAAGTTTGGAAAAAAATTCACTATTTATTATATTTAATTATTCTTTTGGGAATATTGCATTTTTATCTTTTAACAAAAGCTAATAAGACTGAGCCATTAGTTTATTTATTTATTGTTTTTATATTATTTTTAGTGCGAATTTATACTAAGATTTTTGTTCGTCGAGTGGCTCGATTATAGGACTTAATTCAATACCAGCAGTCGATATATTCCGAGGCAAGGGAACATACTGAGACTCTAGATCAGCTGGTTTCGATCTTTTGGCCATTCTATATAATCCAAAAAGACCAAGAAAACCATGTGCAAGAAAAAGATAAATAAAAAAGCCATCAGGACCCATAAGATCCATAAAACAAGATACTATTATTGGACCACAAATCGATCCTAAAGCAACTAGAATAGAAATAGCAGATACTGCACCAACTATTTCCTCCTGTTGTAAAAAATCATTTGTATGAGCTATAGCTAAAGAATACATTGGAAGAGTCATTCCTGCATATATAGCAAGTAGTATAAAAAAAATTACTATAGATATATATGAAGATGCGACTATAAAAAGAGATAGACCTGAAGCAATTAAAGTAACGAAAATTAATATAATACGTCTATCAACTTTATCTGAAATATAACCTATGGGCCATTGGAAAATTGCACCAAAGGAGGTCACAGTTACCATAAAAATAGAAATTTCGAATAATTCTAAACCCTTAGCAGTAGCATAAACAGCTCCATATCCAAGAATAGCACTATGAGTTAATCCTGTAAAAAAAGCTCCAAAAAAACCGAAAGGTGAAGTTATATACAATTCTTTTAGAGAAAATCGTTTTGGATTAGATACATTAGGGGCTTCAGTAGTTGATAAAAGAATGGGAAGTAAGGCAAATGACAATAAAATAGATACTAAAATAAATAAATCTACTTTTGCAGGATCACTTAAGTTTAATAAAAACTGCCCAATACCTACAAATGCAAATGTTACAATCATGTAAATAGATAAAATTTTTCCTCTAGTTTTATTTGTTGATTTATCATTGAGCCAGCTTTCCATAATAATATAAATGCCTGATAAACTTATCCCAGTTAGTATACGTATAAAAAACCACATGTAAGGTTGAAGAAATACCGTGTGTAATAATATTGCAATAGAAGCTAGAGATGCAAGAGCAGCAAATACACGAATATGTCCTGTCCTTTTTAATAATATAGGAATAGTTAACGAACCAGTTAGATATCCAACATAATAGCCAGCGATAATGATACCAGTAGAAATGAAACTGAAACCCTCTACTATTGCACGTATTCCAATAAGAGTACCTTGCAGGCCATGAGCTAAACAAATAATAGCAAAGCCAAAAAAAAGCGCCCAAGTTTTAATTAATACTGACGTCATTTATTGTTTAAGTTTAAAATTTTATTGTAAAGAAAATTAATATTCTTCTTTTTCTTCTTCAGAAGGTTTGATGCCTACATCAACAGAAGGATCAATATCACTTTCATCTTCAAGTAAAACTGTATCATCTTCTATGGCATCTTCATTATTATCATTTTCAATATTTTCTATATTTAAATCATCATCTTTCTCTTTTGGTTTAGCTGGGATAGGATTATTTAATGGAGCTGCATTTGTGCTTCCAGGTTTACGTCCACGACGAGGTCTAAGCAATGTTGTTACTTCAATTTCTTTTCCACATTCTGGACATTCTAATTCTGTTCTACCTAAGTCATAGTATTGCTTACTACACATTGGGCAAATACGTTTTAAACCCCAAGCTTCTTTATACATATTTTTTACTCTTTTTCTTTTATATAGGTTTTACCACAGTATCCACAAACAATTTGATTTGATTGATTAAAAGTGTAGTAAACTGCGGGATGTCCTAAACTATCCTGACCACCATCGCAAGAAATAGTTTCAGTATTTATATCTACTTTAATAATTTCTTCCTTCATAATATAAATCTATAGAAAATTTTGTATTTGATGTCTACAGATTTTTAAGTTTAACCAATTTATATCTGAAAATAAAGAATACCAATACCTACAACTATAAATATACCTGGAATTACTCTGGTATTAGCTGCTTTTTCTTTTAAAATCAAAAGACCTATTAAGGTTGCAAAAATTATACTTGTTTCTCTCATTACAGAGGCATAAGCAATTGGTAAATATTGCATACACCATACAACTAATCCATAGGCCAGTGGTGCCAAAATCCCAAAGATAATTCCTTTGAATAATAGATCAGAGTTTATTTTTCTCAAACCATTGTTTTTAAATATTAATGATGCAATTAAAGCTGGAGTTCCATTAAGAAGTAACATCCAGTATAGATAAGTATATGCATTTTTACTGTGACGAACACCTATACCATCAACTAAAGTATAGGTAGCAATCATTAAGGCAGTTAAAATACTTAAGGTAAATGCCATTTTATTAAATTTATTTTTTTTTGAATGAGAGATTAAAAAAAGTCCCAAACAAACTATAATAATTGCTAAAAATCCTAGTAAAGAAATTGTATCATTTAAATAAAATAAACTAATTATTGCTAGAAATAATGAAGATGCTCCTCTGGCAAGAGGATATATAAAAGATAAATCCCCAAACTTATAAGAATATAGAACAAGCATTCGATAACAGCCATGAAGTAATGCCGAAGTTATTATTAGAAACCAAATATAGGGTGTTGGAAGAGGGACATAAAAAACAAGGGGTGTAAAAATTATGATTTCACAGATTGAGGTTATGCCCAAGAGACCTAAGGGGTTATTATTATGTTTTAACAAACTGTGACAAATTGCATGTGAAAGAGCAGCGACAAGTAGAGTTAAAAAAAGAAAGTATTCAGGCATTAAACAAATATATTTTTTTTTCTTATTTTCATCTATATAGGGTGATTAAGAAAATGACATCAAGATTACAATAATATGGCAAGTATTTTTAATATTAATAATAGAGAATATTCTAGTTCTTTTAAAAAAACTGCTGTTGTAATCTGCTTAGATGGCAGTCAAAAAGAATATTTAGATGAAGCTTCAAATGCAAATCTTACACCAAATCTTGATAAAATAATTAAAAAAGGAGAAAATTTAATAGCTCATAGTGCCATCCCTAGTTTTACTAATCCTAATAACATATCAATTGTTACCGGTCAGCCAAGTTCAGTGCACGGTATATGTGGAAATTTTTTTTATACCCCATCAACGGGAGAAGAGGTTATGATGAATGACCCAAAATATTTAAGAGCTCCTACAATTTTTGAGAAATTTTATGAATCGGGATCAAAAATTGCACTCATAACTGCAAAAGATAAATTACGAACCCTTTTAGGCAATGGTTTAAAATATGATGAAAAAAGAGCGATTTGTTTTTCTGCAGAAAAATCTGATCAAGCAACTATGAAATTCAATGGAATTGAAAATATTAATAAGTGGCTAAATAGGGGTGTCCCAGAAGTTTATTCTGCTGAATTATCTGAGTTTGTTATGCTAGCAGGAGTTAAATTAATGAAGGAATATAAGCCTGATATTATGTACCTTTCAACAACAGATTATATTCAACATAAATATGAGCCTGGACACAAGGTAGCTAATAAATTTTATTCAATGTTTGATAGATATATAGGACAATTAGATGATTTAGGTGCTATGTTAGTTATAACTGCAGATCATGGAATGAAGCCAAAATCAAAAGAGGATGGGTCTCCTAATGCTGTATTTCTTCAAGACTATCTTGATGAGGCTTTTTCAAAAGGAAAGACAAAGGTTATTTTACCTATTACTGATCCATATGTTGTTCATCATGGAGCCTTAGGTTCATTTGCTACAATATATTTACAAGATAAAAAAGATTTAGATGCTGTTATAAAAGAAATAAAAAAAATAAAAGAAATTGAAATTGTTTTAGATAAGAATGATGCTTGCAAAGAATATAATTTACCTGAAGATAGAACTGGTGATATTATCTGTATGGCATCAGAGTTTTTAACGATTGGATCTTCAAAAGAAAAACATGATTTAAGTGGCTTGAATGAACCTCTTCGTTCTCATGGTGGATTGCATGAGAGAGAAGTTCCTTTCATTATAAATAAAAAAATGAATGAAATTGACTCTAGTAAACAATTATACAATTATGATGCATTTTATTATGCGATAAAGGGAGCGGGAACAAATTAATGAAAAATAAAATTAGACATGAGTCAATGCGAATTGCTGGAAAAAAAATTGACACAGAAAAAACTATAGAAGTAGAATATCCTTATACTGGAGAAATTATTGGAACAGTGCCAATGGGCCAAGCTGAACATGCCAAAACTGCTTTAGATATTGCAGCTAAATATACTCCAAAATTAACTCGATATGAGAGACAGAAAATTTTACAAAATACTGCTGAAGAATTGATTAAAAGAAAAGACGAAATTTCTGATGTTATTTCTTATGAGCTTGGAATTTCAAAACAAGATTCCTTATATGAAGTAGGCAGAGCTTTTGATGTTTTTTCTTTGACTGCACAGCTGTGTATTTATGATGATGGAGAGATATTTTCTTGCGATTTAACGCCCCATGGAAAAGCGCGTAAAATTTTTACTATTCGAGAACCCTTGACAGCAATTTCTGCAATCACACCATTTAATCATCCTTTAAATATGGTAGCGCATAAAATAGCTCCTTCTATTGCAACAAATAATTGTATGGTTTGCAAACAAACTGAACTTACTCCAATGACAGCTATGTTATTAGCAGATGTTTTATATGAATCTGGATTACCGCCTGAAATGTTCTCAGTCGTAACAGGTTGGCCTGATGATATAGGTAATGAAATGATAAAAAATTCAAATATAGATCTTATTACTTTTACAGGAAGTGTTGGAGTAGGAAAGTATATTGCAGAGCAAGCTGGATATAAAAGAACAGTTTTAGAATTAGGTGGAAATGATCCTTTAATTGTTTGTAATGATTTAAATGATGATGACTTAAAAAAAGCAGTTGAATTAGCAGTAACAGGAGCAACTAAAAATTCAGGACAGCGTTGTACCGCTGTTAAAAGAATTCTTTGTCAAAATAAAGTTGCTGATAGATTTGTTGAAATGGCTTTAGAAAGAGCAAAGAAAATTAAATTTGGCGATCCAATGGATATGTCAACAGACTTAGGTACTGTTATAAATGTAAAAGCAGCCGAGTTATTTGATAAAAGAATTTCTATGGCTGAGGAGGAGGGTGCAAAGATTCTATATCATCCGGGTCGTGAGGGAGCACTTCTTCCACCGATTGTATTAGATAATGTTAATCCTAAAAGTGAGCTTGTTCTTGAAGAGACATTTGGACCAGTGATCCCAATTATCCGAGTTCCTGATGAAGATGAAAAAGTTATAAAAATATCTAATTCTACAGCTTTTGGTCTTTCCTCAGGTGTGTGTACTAATAATTTTATGAGAGCAAAAATGTATATTCAAAATTTGAATGTTGGCACAGTTAATATTTGGGAGGTTCCTGGTTACAGAATTGAAATGTCTCCATTTGGAGGAATAAAGGATTCAGGTCTTGGTTATAAAGAGGGCGTTATAGAAGCAATGAAAAGCTTTTCAAATGTAAAAACTTTTTCTCTTCCCTGGTAATTTAAAAATCTTTTCTATAATCATTCAATACAGTAGAACAATTTTCTAAATTTTTTTGACAATAAAGAAAAAAAAGTTTTCTTTCTAAAAATATATTAACAAATTTGATTAGCAATACTATTAACTAAAATACTTAGTTTCTATGAGTATTTTTAAAAATAAAAAATATATTTTTGATGGAGGAATGGGCCAATTACTTATTGATAAGGGCATGATCACACATAAAACATTATGGTCAGCTACTGCATTAATAGATGAAAATTTAAATAATTTAGTTTTGGACTCTCATTTAGATTTTATTGAAGCAGGATCGGAAATAATAGTTACGAACAATTTTAAAGTAAGAAAAAATACTTTTAGTGAAAATGGCATAGGTGAAAAATTTGATTTTGCAAATAAAAGAGCTGGGGAATTAGCTTTAACAGCAAAACAAAAATCAAATAAAAAAATACTTATAGCGGGTTCTATCCCAACAAGGGGCATTACTTATCAACCAAACCAAAATTATGATGAAAATATTGTTTATGAAGAATTTTATCAAACAGCCAAGGAGCTTAATCCGTATGTCGATTTTTTTTATTTAGATGTATTGGCTTCTGTGCAAGAAATTAAAACAGCATTAAGTGCAATCAAAGATTTTAATAAACCCTCTTTACTAGGACTTCATTTTAAAAAAGATTTTTTACTTCCATCAGATGAAACATTTGATGATCTATTAAAAGAAATTAACAATTTTAATTGTGAAGGAATAATGCCTGCTTGTGTATCACCAGAAATATATGAAGGTGTGTTGCCTTCATTAAAAGACAAAGAACTCCCTTTTGGATTTGCTATAAATGCATTTATTGATGTTCCTGAAAAAATTGATTTAAATGAAAAATTTTCTCTCCAACCGAATGATTTTTTGGGACTGAGAAAAGATTTAACACCCCAAGTATTTTCAAATTTTGGAGTAAAGGCATTAAAAGAGGGAGCTAAATTTCTTAAAGGTTGTTGTAATATTATGCCATCACACATTAAATCACTTTGTCTAGAAATTAATAAAATTTAAAATCCAAACATTATTTATCATCTATCCATTTTTCTTGAGTAGTTTCAAACCAATCAATTTTTGATTTTAGAAAATCTTCAGTATGCACAATAAGTGAATCATCTTTTATCAAAATAATATTATAATTAGGATCGGTATTGGCTGTTCCTAATCTATATTTATTTGAATAGTTTGTAACCAATGGGTGACTGATACTTCGAGGGGCTGAAAAAGGAATGCTAACTAAATTTCCTGAAACTGTTAAATGCTGATGGCCGAAAAAAATATGTTTTATTATTTTAGAAAAATTTTTAAACAATCTTTTCAAACTATCTTTTTGTTGAATTCCTAGATAATCTCCTTTTTCTTGTGCCATAGCCAGTGGGTTGTGATGCATAAATAGATAAACATCTTTATTTTCTAATTTTGCTATTTTTAATTTATCTTTTAACCATTTAAGTCTTTTTTCACAATAATGTCCCTGGTGTGTTTTTGGTAAATTTGTATCTAAAAAAATAAAACGTCTCGAATCAAAATCAATGTTATATTGAACAAAACCATTTTCATCAATAGGCACATCAGTAAAATAATTCTTAAAAGTTTCTCGATTATCATGATTTCCTAAAATAAATTTTGGAAACAAATGATTAGGTAGTTTAAATTTATCTAATATTTGTTTTAGTTTTTTATATGATTTTAATTGCCCATGATGAGTTAAATCACCAGTGATTACAAAAAGATCTGAGTCTAAGTGATTCTTTACTAAATGTTTAAGTGCAAGTTTAAATCTTTTTATAGAGTTTTGACCAATAATTATTTCATCATGAATATGTATATCTGAAAAATGTATAATTTTCATAATAGTGAAATTAATTTATAAACTTGTTTTAAAAACAATATATGTATTGAATTCTTTTTTTATATCAACACTTACACGAGCATGAACTTTACCCTGTTTGCCTTTAAAGGAGCTCGTTTGTTCAATAGGAAAAACACCCTCGTGCCAAATATTAGGATGTATATAAAGACCCTGAGAGCCGTCAAAGTAAAATGCTTTAAAATCTTCAATCTTAATATCGTCTCCAGGTAGGGCTAAAGGAGAAATAAATGCTCCATTTTTTGATGGAAAAAATAATTGACCGCCATCTGGATGATAGTTTACGTGCCAAATGTAGATTTCCTTTGGGCATTTAAAACTTTCTTCTTTAATATTTTTTTCGGGATGAGAAGAATAACCTAATATGTATTTGCCATCAACTTCGTAAGGACTTTTATGTTGTACTGCATTATTTCTCCCATAAAGAGTATTTTCGTTCCACCAAGTATCGAAAGATCCCTCAGTAGTTCCAGCTTCGTTGCCTGTACCTTCTTCAATTTCTCTCCATCCTTGCTTGGGCCAAGTAACAATTTCAATTTCAGTAGTTTCATAACTATCTACAAGATATCCATATCCTTTTAGGTTTTCGTTAGTTGCTTTTATAAGTGGTATCTCAAAAGATTTAATAGAAGACATTTTAATTTCTAATCACAATTTTTAATTCTTCAATTACCTCTTTTATTGCAATTATCGTATCTTGCATATCATTTTCATTTAAATTTCCAATACATCCAATGCGAAAAGTATCAGCAACAGTTAGTTTTCCAGGATATATTAAAAATCCTTTGGTGCTTAATGCATTATAAAATTTTTCAAAATTAAAATTTGAAGATTGTGGTTGCATAAATGTAATTATAATTGGTGCCTGAAGGTTATCAGGTAATAATTGTTTAAATCCTAGTTTTTTCATTCCCTCACATATAATTTTACAATTATTTGAATATCTTTTGTTTCTTGCATCTAAGCCGCCCTCTTTCAAATATTCTTTGATGGCTTGACTGAAAGCTGCTAACACATGGGTTGGAGGAGTAAAACGCCATTGTTTATTTTTTTCCATAGCTTGCCATTGATCATACAAATCTAAACTTAGTGAATGACAATTTCCTTTAGAATTTTTTATTATATCATTTCTTACTAAGATAAATCCTACACCAGGGACACCTTCTAAGCATTTATTTGAAGATGCAGCTACTGCATCAAATTTTATTTTTTTACTATTCAAAGGTAAGGCTCCAAAAGCGCTCATTGCATCTATAAATAAAGATAAATTTTTCTTTTGAACCAAATCAGCTATTGCTTGTATAGGATTTAGTATGCCTGAAGTTGTTTCACAGTAAACTGAAAAAACGTGAGTTAAATCTTCATTCAAATCTATAATTTTTTCAATTTCTTTTATATCATGTGTTTCATTTTCAGCTACTTCATAATCAATATAACTTCTATTAAGATAAGTGCACATTTTTTTCATTCTGTGCCCATAAGCTCCATTAATTAAAATTAATATTTTGGTATTTTTTGATGTGAGTGAACTAATCATAGATTCAACTGCAAAAGTTCCACTTCCTTGCATCGGAACACATTGATATTCTTTTTCTCCATTGATTAATTTTTTTAGAGATTCAAGAATAGATTGGTTTAGATCTATAAAATTTTTATCTCTAGAACCCCAGTCGTGAAGCATTGCTTCTTTAGTAGACATTGAAGTTGTTAAAGGACCAGGAGTTAGTAGTTTTTTATCCATAATAAATCATATCGATAATTAATAAAAATTGATACATTAAGAGTTAATTTATAACAAGAATTTTATAAATAAAAAAATTTTTATGATTTAATTTTTTTCATTTCAGGATCATATAGTGAATTTAAATGTACTTCACATTTATATTTTTTTGTAGCAATTTCTAATTCATAATTACCATTTAAAACATAGTCTTTATCAATTATTGATGAGCTTCTTATATAACCATAACCAATTGATTTTTTAATAGTATGACCATATCCCCCACTAGATAACCAACCAACTTTTTTATTATTTCTATATATCGTTTCTCGGCCTAAAAGTATGGCTTCTGGGTCATCACAAGTAAATCCTGCAAAAATTTTTTTTAAACCAGTTTTTTTTTGTTCTAGAATAGATTCTTTTCCTAGAAAATTAATATTCTTTTTTAATTTAACAGCCCATTCTAAACCAGCTTCCAAAGGAGTATGATCTGGACCAATATCTGATCCCCAGGCACGATAACCTTTTTCTAATCTACAACTCTCAATTACTCTATAACCTGCATTTTGAAGACCAAAATTTGATCCATGTTTAATTAATTTATTATAAATAGTTTTTGCATATTGTATTGGAAAATGAAGTTCCCAACCTAATTCACCCATATAAGTAATACGTAAAAAATTTACAGGACATCCAGAAATAAGTATTTCTTGGAATGTACCAAATGGAAAATTTTTATTACTTACATCATGATTAGTAATTGATTGTATAATTTTTCTAGAGTTTGGCCCCATTAAAGAAAAAGTAGAATATTTATCTGTTATATCTTCAATTTTTGCATCAAAACTATCTATATTCTTTTTAATCCATGAATAATCATGTGTTACAAAACCGGTTCCTGTAATTATATAAAATACATTTTGTTTTAGGCGTATTACTGTTAAATCACATTCAATTGATCCTCTTTTATTAAGCATCTGTGTATAAATAATTGAACCTATAGGTTTTGAAATATCATTTGCACAAATCCAACTAAGGGCTTGTTCAGCTTCTTTTCCACTAACAATAAATTTACCAAAAGAAGTTTGATCAATTAAAACAGCTTTCTCTCTAACACTCTTATGTTCTTGAGCAACAGAATCAAACCAATTTTGATATTTAAAGCTATATTTATCTTCAGGCTTTTTATTATTTAAAGCAAACCAATTAGACCTTTCCCAGCCTAATTTTTCTCCAAAACATCCCCCACTCTTTTTTAATTCATCATAAATAGGGGATTTCTTATAAAGTCTTCCACTTGAATGTTCTTCAAAAGGCCATGCAATAGTATAGTGTTTTGCATAAGCTTCGTATGTTCTTTTTCTGACCCAGTCAATTTCTCTATGAGGCATTCCAAAACGTCTTATATCAACAGGCCATAAGTCATAAGGTGGTTCACCTTTATCAACCCAGTGAGCTAATGCCATACCTGCACCTCCTCCAGCAGCAATACCATAAGCATTAAAGCCAGCTCCTACATAAAAATTATTTAATTCAGGTGCTTCTCCTAAAATGAAATTGCCATCTGTTGTAAAACTTTCAGGACCGTTAGTAAGTTGTTTTATTCCAGCAGTTTCTAGAGCAGGAACACGAACTAAAGCATTTGTCATTAAATTTTCAAAATGATCAAAATTAGAGTTCAGTAAAGTATAATGAAAGTCTTTAGGAATTCCTTTTTCTCCCCAACTTATAGGATTGGGTTCATAACCGCCCATCACTAAACCTCCAACCTCTTCTTTAAAATAAATTAATCGATCAGGATCTCTAAGTGTAGGTAAATTTTTTGTAACTCCTTTTATTTGTTCAGTTACTAGGTATTGATGTTGAAAAGAAACTAAAGGTATATTGATATTATATTTTTTTGCAAATGTATGAGACCATTGACCTGCACAACAAACAATTTTCTCACAATTAATTATCCCCTTTTCTGTTGTAATACTTTTTATTTTTTGATTTTCAATAGAGATAGATAATACTTCTGTATCTTCTATAATTTTTGCACCTTTATTTTTTGCCCCTTTAGCTAAAGCTTGAGTTATATCCGATGGATTAGCTTGTCCATCAGTTGGCAAAAAAGCTGCACCAACTATATCTGAAATATTCATTAGAGGCCAAAGATCTTGTGCTTCTTTTCCAGAAAGTAAGTTCATTTCTAAGCCAAATGAATGAGCTGTTGTTGTCTGACGTTTTACCTCTATCCATCTTTCTTCATTACAAGCTAATCTAAGCCCGCCATTCATTTTCCAACCAGTTCCTAGACCGGTTTCTTCTTCCAACTTATTATAAAGATCAATAGAATAACCTAGTAATTGAGTAATATTAGCATTAGTTCTAAGTTGACCAACTAATCCAGCTGCATGAAAAGTCGTACCAGAAGTTAATTTTTTTCTTTCAATTAGAGCTACTTCAACTCCCATATGTGCTAAGTGATAAGCTGTTGAACAACCTATAATACCACCACCAATAATTACTACTTTAGAAGATGAAGGTATTGCCATAAACTTTACTTAATTCCATATTTATTTTTTAAATTATTACTACCAGCTTTAATTATTCTATCAGCAATTATTGAAATAAAAGCTACACACAAACCAGCAACCAAGCCTCTTCCAATATCAGCTTTTGTAAGTCCTATATACACTTCTTGTCCAAGATCTCTAGTCCCAACTAGTGCAGTAATTACAAGCATTGATAATGCCAGCATAATAGTTTGGTTAATTCCTAACAATATTTCTGGTAAAGCTAGAGGTAGTTTTATCTTTAATAGTAGCTGCCTAGGAGAACATCCGCAAATCAAAGCAGCTTCTATAATTTGATTATTAATATTTCTAACTCCATGAGCTGTATAGCGCACAGCTGGTGCAAGGGCATATAATATAACAGCAATCATAGCAGTAAAATCACCTACACGGAAAAGCATTACAACCGGAATCAAATACACAAAACTTGGAAGAGTTTGTAAAGTATCAATAAATGCAGTTAAAATTTTATTAGCTTTATTATTTAAACCTGCCCAAATTCCAAGCGGAATGCCTATCAAAGAAGCTATTATAACACTTGAGCCGCATAGATATAGAGTAATCATTGCTTTTTGCCAAAGACCAGTTGTTACAATAAAAGTTGAAAGAATAAAACAAAGAATAGCAAGTTTAAGTTTTCCAAAATACCAACCAACAATTGTTATTACAAAAATAAACCAAGGCCATGGAATACCTAAAAAGAATTTTTTTATTGGTAACATAAAGTATGTAAGTAAGGTAATTTTAAAATTTTCTAAATTATCAAAATAATTAATGTTAATGTACTTAACTAATTCTTCCCAAAATGATGAAGTATTAATCATAAATTCCTGTGGAAAAAATTTAAAGAAAGAAAAAAAAGATCCTAATATATAAACAACAACAATGTAGAGGAGTAAAAAAATTATTTTTTTATATTTTGTGTAAAAATTTATCTGCTTTTTTTTTGTTAAAGAAGGTAGGTTTGCAAATGATTGACTTAAGCGATCTAGAGCAATAGCTAAAACAACTATTGCTATTCCTGATTCAATTCCTCCGCCTATATCCAATCTTCTAAGAGAAGCTAGAACATCATAACCCAAGCCACCAGCACCTATCATTGAAGCTATAATTACCATATTGAGAGAAAGCATTATGACTTGATTGACACCAATTAATAAAGTTGGCTTAGAAACAGGTATTAGAACTTTCCACATCAATTGTCTTTCTGTACAACCGGACATTATTCCACTTTCTTTTAATTGAGGATCAATATTATTTAATGCTAACAATGTAGTTCTGACCATTGGAGGCATGGCATAAATAATTGTTGCAATTAATGCAGATACAGGGCCAAAACCAAACATTACAAGTATTGGAACTAAATAAGCAAAAACAGGAACAGTCTGCATTAAATCTAAAATTGGTGTGATTATTTTTTCTAATATTTGTGATTTATATGAGAAAATTCCTAATAATATACCTAATAACACGCCTATTGGTACTGCTATAATAATTGAAGACAAAGTAATCATTGAGCTTTGCCATTGGTCAAAGACAGCTAAATAAATAATTGAGAAAATGACCAGTAAGATTAAAAATTTATCTTTTGTATAAAGAGCAAGTGTAAAAAAAATACCAATTACGGAAACCCAACTTAATGGTCTAATAAGAACTATTGCTTCTTGACCCTGCCCTTTTAAAATACCTTTAGAAAAGATTGAAAGTACTAAATTATAGGGTTGTTCAATAATCCAAGCACAAAAACGTGTTAAGTCCTTAAATGTAAAAAAACCTAAACTTGCTTCATTGATCAACCATTTTACAAATGTTGTAGTATATATCGCAAAAGGAAATGCATTATGTTTTGGATATTTTAAAATCCATTTGCTATCAAAATAATTTGCGATTTCTTTTCCATACCAGTAAAAAACAAAGGTTAAAAATATTAAAGAAATAAATATAAATTTATTAGATGTTTTATTTTTTTTCATAATTTAAAAATAGAAGGGGGATTTTCATCCCCCCTCAAAATTAAAACAAGATTAAAAATAGTTATTTAATCCAACTACCCCATCTATCCTTATTATTAGACATCCAGTCTGCAACTACAGCCTCAACTGTATTTCCATCTAAATCTACAGCTGCTACTAGATTTCCCATTTCATTGCTATCCATAGTATAAGCTTCTACTGCATTGTAAGCCCCAGGCCATTTATCTTTCAGCATACTTGAAGCTACTTTCCAAATAGGGCCCCTAGGTTTTCCGCAATCATATGCGGCATTTTTATTTATGCCCCAAGAAGGGTCGGTATAACATTCAGTTGTATACGGTGGAAAGTCGACAAATTCACCACTGAATTTAGAGGGTGCCCAATGAGGTGCATAGACCCATAACATTATTGGGGCTTTTCTTTGATATGCAGATTCTAATTCAGCAAAAAGAGCGCCATCAGTTCCAGCATGAATAACCTCCCAATCAAGATCAAGAGCTTCAACTCGTTCATCATCATAACCACCCCAGGTTACTGGTCCACCCAAATATCTTCCTTTAGGAGAAGTTTCAGGAGTAGAAAATGCTTCAGCACAATCATTTAATGCTTCCCAGTTAGGTAGTCCTGGACATTTTTCTTTCATATAAGAAGGATACCACCATTCTTCAATTGCATCCATTCCAGTTGAACCTACATTAACCACTCTTCCATCAGCAGTATATTCATCAATCGCATCACGTCCAGTTGTTTCCCACATTTCCATTGCAACATGCAAATCACCTGTTTGTAGTCCCGCAAATTGTGCAATATAATCAGCAGGAACTAGTTCAACATTGTAACCAGCTTCTTTTAAAACTTCAGCCATTATATTAGTTGTAATTAATTGTCCCGTCCAATCGTGCAAAGTAAGCTTGATAGGATCTTTTGACTCTACCGCATAAATATTTTGAGCAAGCAGAATAAAAACGAAACTTAAAAATATAGTCATTTTTCTTTTAATAAATTTCATAAACTCTCCTGAATTTAAAGATTAATCAGTTTAGGTTATCTAAAATTATTAAAAATGTCCATTAAAGAAACTAAGATATAATAATAATTAATTATAAATAAATTTGGAAATAGCATCTTTGTTTAAAGATCCTACTATTTCATTTGATTGATTTATTACTGAAACAGAGCCCTCAGATAATACTTTTTCAAGTATTTTAAATATTTTTTCATCTTCAAATACTGTTACTTTATTAGCTGGGTCTTTTTTATAATCCATTATACTTTTTACTGACAATAATCGTTCTCTAGGTAAATCCTCAGTAAATTCTTTGACATAATCATCTGCTGGTTTCATAATTAAATCTTCAGGACTTCCAATTTGCACAATTTTTCCTTCATTCATAATAATAATTCTATCAGCTAATTTAATAGCCTCATCGAAATCATGAGTAATAAAAATTATAGTTTTTTTTAGAGTGTTTTGTATTTTGAGAAATTCATTTTGCATTTCTTTTCTTATTAAAGGATCAAGTGCAGAAAAAGGTTCATCTAAAAACCATAATTCAGGTTTAACTGCTAACGATCTGCCAATACCAACTCTTTGTTGTTGACCACCTGACAATTCTTTTGGAAAATAATCTTCTCTTCCCTGAAGACCCACTAATTCTATAATTTCTAATGCTGATTTTTCTCTTTCTTTTTTATTAATACCCTGAACCTCTAAGGGAAAGGCAATATTTTCTATGACAGTTCTGTGAGGAAAAAGTGCAAAATGTTGAAAAACCATACCCATTTTATGTCTTCTAATTTCAATCAATTCTTTATTAGATAGCTTTCCCATATCGATATTTTCAAAAAAAATTTCTCCAATTGTTGGTTCAACTAATCTTGACATACATCTTACGAGAGTTGATTTACCAGAGCCGCTAAGACCCATGACAACTAAAATTTCATTTTCATAAACTTCTAATGAGGCATCTCTTATAGCCTGGATATACCCATTTTTTTTTATTGTTTCTTGATCTGGTGTATTATTATGTTCATCTAAAAATTTTTTTGGATTATCCCCATATAATTTCCAGACATTTTTGCATATAAGTTTAGGTGATTTATTCATAAACTAACCTTTAGCATACCATCCGTTATCAACATAAAGTGCTGTACCATTAACAAAACTAGACTCATCAGAGGCTAAATATAATACTGCTGATGCAACTTCTTCGGGTTCGCATATTTTTCCTTGAACAGAATTTAAATCTGCTTCATTCCAATTTTGTCCTTGTTCGTCTAATTCTTTAATTTCTCTTAATCCATGATTGGTTTTAACGAAACCTGGACAAACTGCATTGCATCTAATTCCTTGATCTCTATATTCTGTAGCAATAGATCTTGCCAATTGTAAAACTGCTCCTTTTGTCATGCAGTATAAAGATTCTAATGCAAAACCTTTCTCACCTCCAATAGAAGATGTAATAATAATATTACCACCATTATTTTTAAGCATTATGGGAATCACATTTTTACAAACCAGAAAAGCTGAACGTACGTTAGTGTCCATCAAATAATCATAATTTTTTTCTGAGGATTCATGTAGTGACTTTACTATAATAGTACCAGCATGATTAAACAAAATATTTATTTCACCAAATTTACTAACAACTTTTTTAATTGAGTTCATTACATCTTTATTTTTTGTTAAGTCTGTATGAAAGAAAAATGCTTTTTGTTCATTAATGTTTATCTTTTTAACAGTCTTTTCTCCCTCAGTTTTATTGATATCAAGTATAGCAACATTGGCTCCTTCACGACAAAATAATTCAGTTGTGGCTTTTCCTATTCCAGATGCGCCACCGGTAACAATTATTTTTTTGTTTTTTAGTTTCATTTTAATTTTCTAAGTTTTCATATGTCTGATTAAATTTTAATAGATTTTCTTGAGTATAATTCGCGTAATCAAAATCAATCTTAGAAGTTATTTCAGAGACCATGCTCCACATTGTTTCACGAAGGAGAGAGGCGCACTTTAGAGCATTATATTTTAATAATAGTTCATCGTTTATTTTTTTTTCATAGTAATTTTCTAAAAGAAAAGTTTCTTCTTCTAAAGAAAAATCATTATTAGATGATAATCCCCCTAGATCAAAAAGAGGAGTGTTGAATCCTGCATATTCCCAATCAATTATCCAAATTTTAGATCCATCATCTAAAAAGTTGGCTGGTAATAAATCATTATGTCCAAAAACAATTTCATATGGAGAAGAGTTTTTTTCTAGATATTCAGATTTTGAAATTAAATCTGATAATATTTTTATATGCACACTTTTATTATCATTTAAAAATTTTACATAATTACGAATTACATGAAAAACCCAAAAAATTACTGATTGACCAAAAAGGTTTTTAGGAATTTCATGATGAATTTTTTTTATTAATGGAATAATAGATTTAATATTTTTTTTAACACCATCTGACGATAGAGTTGTACTTTCAATGTAATCTAAAACTAATATACCATCACTATGATAAATTACTTTAGGACTTATGCCAGCATTTGAGGCTGCCTTACTTGCTATAAGTTCATTTGATCTTGAAACTAAATGCTCGGGAATATCATTACCCAACCTTACAACATATTTATTATTATTATCTTTAATTAAGAAATTTTCATTTGTGATTCCTCCATCAAGAGCTTTGATGGATATATCATTATTCCATATTGGTATGGATTGAATTTTAACTTTAGTATTTGTATCCATATTATTTTTAATTAATTTTTTTTCTTTTCAAAATCAACTCTTCCAACAGAAACAGCTAGTTTAGCAAGTTGTTTATCAATCCACAAAGGATTTTTTCCAATTTCTTGATTTTTTTCTTTG
>MDSV01072075.1_pt1 | contig 19471 bp, 18 predicted proteins | sample 810851 | NCBI WGS metagenome assembly MDSV01 (sample SAMN05326640, study PRJNA326480) | marine metagenome | isolation source: seawater | place: Atlantic Ocean: North East | collected 2012 | reverse complement strand
AGGATCAATATTTGGATAAACTAACATAGTCGAATCTATTATAATCGAGACTATGCCAAACAAGCAAAAAAATTATGGCAAGACCATTATAAACTCCCAATGATATAATATAAGGTATGAGTAGTAATTTAGAGGAATTAGATCAAAAAAAGTCAGCAAATCAGCATAATGTACCTTTAAAAAGAAAAGGCGTTATTAAGCTAAGAAAAGATGCCTCAAAAAAAACAATAAAACTAAAGCCAATAAAAACATTTAATCAGGCAACCACAATACAAGAGCCTTTAGCAGCTGGTGAATTATCAGGAAATGATAACAGTAATCCAGTGGGATTGGATGCTTCTAGAGAAGAATTAGAGCATACGCAAGTAACAAAAAATCAAGAAACGAATGTAGATACCTATACTGTTATGAAGAGAAATATAAATGAAGAAATGAATCAGTATCGTGAAATGCAGATCAAGGCAATTCAAGAAGAGTTAAGACAGTTACGTGAAACAGCAAAGCAAGAAGGTTATGATGCTGGGTATGAAGAAGGGAAGGTTGTATTTCAAGATTATTCTAAAAATCTTTTTAATTCTATTAATGAATTAGGGAAAAGTAAAAAGGAAGATTTAGATAAAAAAAGAGATTTTACTATCGATTTATCATTAGCCATCGCAGAACATATTATTGGCCATCAAATACAAAAAGATGAAGTTGTATTTGAAACATTATTTATGAATGCTATCGATAAAATCACAGAAAAAGATTATGTAGCGATAACGATTAATCCAGAAGATAAATCATTGTTAGATTCATTGCGAGAAAAATTTGAAGATAAATTTAAAGATATGCAGCGCTTAGATGTTCATACGGATACAAGCATGGTTAGTGGTGGATGTACAATAGAGACCAATTTAGGATTTATTGATGCGACCGTAACATCCAAATTAGCAATTTTAAAACAAGCTATCGATGAATTTCATGAAAAAGAAAATGAGCAGATAACAAACATAGTTGAAAAAGAAGAACCTATACAATCAGCAGTCGCAGAGAATAGTGCTCAGAGTGCAGATGGTGACCTAGCTCAAGAGATAGAAATGGATGAGATAAGGGAGTTGGATAATGCAGAAAATGACGATATGGAAGAGATAGAGCTGGATCAAGAGGATGTATACCAAAATGAAGATAGCTATGAAGGAGCCTCTATAGACGACGATGACGATGACGACGACGAAGAAGAAGATGATGATGAAGATGATGAAGATGATGAAGATGATGATGATTTATTTGCCGGATTAGATTTAAGTGATTTTGATGACACCTTTGATGAATTCAAATGAGTAAACTTGCCGACTTAGAAAGTTATAAAAATGTCATTAAGAAAACCAATGTATTAAAAGTTATTGGTAAAGTAATCCAGGTGGTTGGATTGGTTGTTGAGGCTGAAGTGCAAGGAGTGTCTATTGGAGAATTATGTAAAATTACGGTTACCAAAGAAACGCATATCTTAGCTGAGGTTGTTGGATTTAAAGAAGGGCGCGTATTATTAATGCCGTTAGGCAGTACCGCTGGGATTAGACCCGGAGGATTAATTTTTGCAACAGGCAGACCTATTTCAGTAAAGGTAGGGGATGCTTTATTAGGAAGGGTATTGAATGGATTGGGTGAGCCGATGGATCGTAAAGGAGAGCTAGATTTTGATGCTATTTATGGTATTGATAATGATCCTCCAGATCCAGTTATGAGGCCTCGTATATCAGACGTATTTGCAACAGGCGTGAAGGCTATTGATGGTGTTTTAACACTTGGGACGGGGCAGCGAATTGGAATTTTTGCAGGATCAGGGGTAGGAAAAAGCACCTTAATGGGAATGTTAGCTCGAAATTGTTCATCCGATGTTAATGTTATCAGTTTGATTGGAGAAAGAGGGCGAGAAGTGAAAGATTTTATCGAAGAATCTTTGGGAGAAGAAGGGTTAAAACGTTCGGTAGTAATTTGTGCTACCTCAGATCAACCTCCTGTTATTCGTTTAAAAGGAGCTTTAGTTGGAACCGCTATCGCAGAATATTTTAGAGATCAAGGAAAGAATGTTTTATTTATGATGGATTCTGTAACACGATTTGCGATGGCTCAGCGAGAGATTGGATTAGCAACAGGAGAACCTCCTACTACAAAAGGCTATACCCCCTCTGTTTTTGCCATGTTACCTCGTTTAATGGAAAGGGCTGGGACATCTGACAAGGGAAGTATTACAGCCATTTATACCGTATTGGTTGAAGGTGGGGATATGGATGAGCCGATAGCGGATGCCGCAAGAGGTATTTTAGATGGGCATATTGCGTTATCTCGAGATTTAGCATCAAAGAATCATTATCCATGTATTGATGTAGGACATTCTGTGAGTAGATTATTTCCGGTTGTGTCATCAGATGATCATAAGAAAGCAGCGGGAAGAATGAGAGAAATTTTAGCTCGATACACAGAAGCTGAAGATTTGATTAATATTGGAGCGTATGTAAAAGGAAGTAATCCGAAGATTGATGATGCGATTAGTAATATTGATGCTGTAAATGACTTTTTAAAGCAAGGGACACATGATACCTGTCAGTTTGATGATAATGTAAAAAAATTATTAAGTTTAATGTAGAGCATGTCAAAACCCAAGAAAGGTAAGCGGTTTCTATACTCGTTAAAAACCTTATTAAATGTTAGAAATATTCGAGAAAAACAGCAACAAGAAAAGTTTAATGCAGCTGAAAAAAAACTACATGAAGAACGGTTAGAAGAAATCAAAATGAAAAAAGAGCAAGCTGAACATTTAAGTTATGTTAATGAACTATTATCAAGCTCTGAATTGCCATCAATGACAACAATAAAGATGCATCAAGAGCATGTAAAACGAATGGAAGAAAAAGTACAGCAACAGCAGGATGTTGTAAAAAAAAGTGAAGAAAAGCGAGATGAGGAACAACAAGAACTTATCCAAAAAGTAAAAGAAAAAAAAATTATTGAAAAGGATAAAGAGAAAACACGTGTTAAATGGAAAAAGATGATGGATAAATTAGATTCAGAGTTTTTAGATGAATTAGCCAGTATTAAGTTTGCATCAAAAATGATAGAGGATGAAGCTGAAAATGAAAAAAAAATGTAATAAAATTATGTTGAAAAATCAGAATCTGGTGTCACCTTTTTAGATAATATTGTCTGGTTATAATAAGCGGTTTTATGATGAGATTAATCTAGTTATTATTATTAGGAGGGGGGCTCATAAAGAATTGTTTATGAAATACTAAACGGGGTCTAAAATTAATTGAAAATTTCATACCAAATAATTAAAATTTATGTTGTAAATTTTGGTTTGAATAATACATTTATTCATGATAGTTTAAACACAATGAAAAGCTTGAAGATTTTTTTATGTCTATGCTTATTTTCTTCAAAGCTAATAGGCGCAACAGATGGAATATATTTCCATTCTAATTGGGGCTTTAATTATGCTATGAATTCAGTTTTATCTATCAAAAATAATGATGGAGATATTGTGCATAAGGCGTCTTGGGAAGGCCGGTCATTTATAGATAGTCCTTATTACACAGTTCGATTGGATAATTGGAATGATAAAAGTACGGTAGGGATAGAGTGGGTGCATTATAAAATGTATTTAAAAAACCCACCTAGTGGAATTGATAATTTGAGTATTTCTGATGGGTATAATATTTTGTTTTTTAATATTGGAAAACGTAATAAACGTAATATTATTCAGAGAGTAGGCGCTGGAATTATTGTCGCACATCCAGATGTCACCCTTACTGGGAGAGAACGTTTTTGGAATAAAGGAGGGATATCAGGCGCGTATATTTCAGGACTGGCCATTCAGGCAAGTTTTGAGCGCTGGGTATACGAAACCAATCGGCATATAATTACATCAGAAATAAAGCTTAGTTCAGGGTATGCAAGAATTCCTATCTCAAACAATAGTAATGAGTTTGCAGATATTCCACATATTGCGTTACACGTTGTTTTGGGGATAGGCTCAAAGCCGCTAAAAATAAAATCAACTTGGGTAGATTATGTAAATTATTTTATAGTGCCCACCATTCATCATTACTCTATATATAGGTTCAAAAAGGTAAAAGATTTTCTTTTTAAAGATTAAAATTGAGTGTTTGGCAGAATAAAATCAAAAATGATATAATACAAACAAGTTTTCTATTTTAAGGAGCAAATTATGAAGCAGTTTATCTTTGGGATATTATTTATTTTCTTAACAACCGCAGTTCAAGGTGGGATTCAATATCAATTATCAGATTTTATGAAAGAAGATACGGCAGCTGGATTTGGATATGTAAATATCGATAATAATTCTTATTTTAAAGCAAATATAAATCCAAATTTTAACTTAAAAGGATTGCAGGTAGGCTTAGGAATAGATTTGTATATTCCAATGGGGGATTATGGCTATCCTAAATCAGCTGATTGGCTAACCTTACGTTATTTAGGGTATGACTACCAGAAAAAACATGGGTTCAAATATGGCCGACTAAGTAATATTACATTAGGACAAGGGTTACTAGTGGATGGATTTGATACAGGGAGTGGGGGAACAAGTGAGTTTAATAATCAAAAAACAGGTTTCTTAGGATATTTAACTGTATTAAAAACCAAAGTAACAGCGTTACAAACAGCTCAAAATGTACAAGGGCTACGAGTAGAAAGACCCCTATTAGAGTTAGCATCTACACCAGTAATCGTTGGAGCTACCTATATGAGAGATGAAGATGGCGTTAATGATGATACCTCCGGAACGTTGGTCACAAGACCAGAACAAGATGGGTATGCGGCGGATATATCCTATCCGATTGGAGGGCAATTTTTTACACTATATACCGAGTATGCCAAGTTGGTAGATCATGGACAGGGCATATCTTCTGGGGCGAGAGGAAGCTTTTTTGATATTGTTGATTACAAAGCGGAATATCGTGTATTGGGAACAGATTTTGTGCCAGGATATTTTAATAACGCTTATCAATCTACCGCATTTAATTTTAGTTCAGGTGCATTAAAAGAAAAGGTATCAGGTGTATTAGTAAATGCAACATCAGATATTATGGGAGAATATGCAAAAGCGGGATTGCAGTACGAGCTTTATGATGACGTGAATGTGTTAACGGCTGCATTAGGATGGAAGCAGATAGGCCCAGTCACAGGAGTATTAAATTATTCAAAGCCATTTAATTCAGAAAATAATAATGCAATTTTAGTAGGAGATTTCTATTACAGAACAGCAAAATTTTATGATTTAATTATTCGAGTGAAACGCGTTTATGTAAGTTCGAATGAGTTTACAGAATCAGTAGGCTTTAGCGTTGTCTTTAAAATAGATAGATTATTGCCTAATTTACCTATATAAAATAGACAATTAAGTCTTGGTATAAGTAGAATTGTGGGGTAGGCTATAAACAGCATGAAAGAAGAGATTGCAAAAGAAGTATTAGAAAAGTGTAATGGGTGTTATTTACATATAACCGATGATAGTGATTCACATAAAGGTCACCGAGGTGTTAGTAGACATGAAAACACTCATTTTAATGTAACAATAGTATCTGATACATTTCTCAATAAAACAAAAGTAAAGCGACACCAATACATTTATGATATATGTAAACCATTTTTTGAAAGAGGGCTGCATGCTTTAAGTTTACAAACACTGACACACTCAGAATGGAAGACTAATGGGTAATACATTTGGACGACTTTTTAGAATAACAACGTGGGGCGAATCGCATGGAGGGGGCGTAGGGGTTGTGATTGATGGGTGTCCATCACAATTAGCGATTAATGAAGAAGAGATTCAATTAGAGTTAGATAGACGTAGACCGGGTCAAAATAAATTAGTAACACCAAGAGACGAAGCGGATAAAGTACATATTTTGTCAGGTATTTTTGAGGGTGAAACGTTAGGAACCCCTATTAGTTTAATGGTTTATAATAAGGATGCAAAACCTGAAGCCTATAAAAATATGAAAGATACCTTTCGGCCGTCTCATGCAGATTATACATATGAAGCAAAATATGGGACTAGAAATTGGCAGGGAGGAGGACGATCTTCTGCTAGGGAAACGATAGGAAGAGTGGCTGCGGGTGCAATTGCCAAAAAGATTTTAATGACAGATTCTATAGAGACGATAGCTTATGTACGTCAAATTCATACAATAACAGCTGAGATAAACAGAGATGTAATCAAGCAAGAAGAGGTTGAGAAAAGTTTGGTCAGATGTCCCCATAAAGAAAGTAGTGATTTGATGGTTGAACGAGTTGAAAAAGCACGTGACGAAGGAGATTCCTTAGGTGGGGTTATAGAGTGTGTTATACGTAATGTTCCGGTAGGTTTAGGCGAACCTGTGTTTGATAAATTAAAAGCAGATCTAGCAAAAGCAATGATGTCGTTGCCGGCCACGATGGGAGTAGAATTTGGATCGGGATTTGAAGGGACTTTTTTAACCGGATCAGAGCATAATGATGCATTTTACATGGAAGGCGATCGAGTCAGAACCAAGACGAATCATTCAGGAGGAATGCAGGGAGGGATATCAAATGGAGAAGATATTTATTTTCGGATAGCATTTAAGCCTACCGCAACCATATTTAAAAAACAAAGTTCTGTAACAAGTGATCATAAAGAAACCGAATTACAAGCAAAGGGACGACATGATCCGTGTGTAATTCCGAGAGCCGTTCCTATTGTAGAAGCCATGGCTAATTTAGTGATACTTGATCATCTATTAATTAATAAAATTAATCAGCAATAAGATACGATTATTGCCATCTTGAAATCAGTATTAAACAACTAAAAATAAGAATAATCCCTAACCAGACTAAGGCTTGATAAGATTCCCCAAAAAATAAAATACCGCTTAACGTTGTTAGTGGCACGATACTTAACATTAATAAAGAACAGATACCAGCGCTAGCAAATTTAAAACCTAAAGTCATGCCCAGCTGCCCTAAAAACCCAACGCTACACATTAAAATTAGATAACCTATAGTTTCCAGAGATATCATGGGCGGAGAAATAATGGCAGGAATACTAACGATTAACGCTGAAAAAAAGTAACAAATAAGGACAATTGTAGTGGTGTCATGTGAATAGCGTAGTTGTTTCAGTGTAATGTAAACACCTGTATTAAAAAAAGAACCTAGTAAAGCAAATAAGTCCCCTTGATTGAAAGTTGTCATAGACTGAGGCTGAAGAACAAGATAAAGGCCAATAAAGACAAATGGGATGGTTAGCAGGGATATATAATGCGGTTTATTCTTATAAAAGATATAACTAAGAATTAATGTCCAAATAGTAGAGCATTCAAAAATTAACATACTTTTTCCAATTTGACCGTATTTAAAGGATAAAAACAAACAAGACATAGCACTAATGCCAAAGAAAATACGAAAGATAAAAAGAGAGTATGATTTAATAATAATAGGTTTTTTTGTCAGAATAAAAAAAGGAATTAAAAAAACCGGACCTGCTAAAAAGCGAAATAACATAATGGTTTCAATAGCTACAGTCGAGCTTAAAAACTTAACAATACTAAAACTACATACAAAAAATAAATTAGTCGTTGTTAAGATAAGAGGAGATTTATAGGATAAGCTCATAAAAAAAGTGTATCATAAAAAACATAAGTAACAACGACCCCAGTGGGCGAAATAGAATGAGTTTATCTTAGTAATCTGAAGATGAGATTAATTATCAGTATAATAGTGTTTTTGTAAGTTTTTAATAACTTTACCAAAAGCCTTATGAAATTTACGTTGCATACCATGACCAAATAGTTTTTCATCATAGGCTTGAAATTCTTTCAGAATTTTTTCTTGTTTATCTTCAGGTATTTCTTGATTACATAAAGGGATAACAAAGATTTGTTCATTATGAAGATGTGTTTTTTCAAGAATAAGATACTTTTTTAATAAAGTAAGCATTTTTTCTTTTGCCTGAAAGCTGCCCTTTTTAACATCTTTAATAATATGCTTAAGGGAAGTTAAATAGAGTTCAGCTAAGCTATTTTCAGATTTAAGTTGATTAATGATATCGTTACTTTGAACACCACTATGGCGTCTGAGCGCAGGAAAAAGAATCTTTTCTTCTTTTTTGTTATGAGTACGGTTAGCAAATATCTTAAAATATTGAATAATGCGCTTTAAATCATCTAAATTAACAGGTTTTCCTTGAGATAGCCGTTCATGCATAATCTCTAAGATATCAAGCATACACAATATCTGATCAAGCTCATCAGATAATAAATCAGATGGTTTCATAAACCCCCCTAAATCTTATTATATGCTTTTTATACCCATTTTTTTCAAGATTTAAACTTAAAACCTCTTATTTAGCCATGTCCAGGCGGTATTTAAAATAGTATGAACAGAAGAGTATTTAGGGGGTCACTTTAGTGTTGATTGAGCAAAAGATGCATCTGCTGCTAACAGTGAGGGATCTCCGTCTCGACGGGGAGCAATGGTATAAGGAATGGTAGATTGGCAGATGGATTCAGTCTATGTTAATAAATCAAAAATACTAATACCGCCGGATGTTCCTAAATAACAAGACGAAATCATTCTCAGACAATGCGTTTGCAGTATGAGATTCAATATAATCAACACCAGCAATAAAAGAAACAGCTAGTTTATGAGAATGTCTTATTATTTAAAGCGATTAACAAGAGGCGTGTTACCAATAAATAAAGGCGTCTTATCATGAACGTTAGCTGGAAGAATAGATAAGATAGGTTCGGAGCCATTGCTAGCAGATCCTCCCGCTTGTTCACAAATAAAAGCTAATGGATTTGCTTCATACATAAGGCGAAGTTTTCCTTGAGGATGAGTAGGTAGCGCTGGGTAAGCAAAAACGCCACCTTTTAATAAGTTACGATGAAAATCAGCAACCAAAGAGCCTACATAACGAGAGGATAATGATTCTGTTTGGGATAGTTTAAAAGAATCAATAGCGGCTTGTACGTTAGGACTAAAGTGAGGATATAAACTTTCATTAACAGAGTAATATTTAGGTGAATCTGGGATACGAATATGATCATGAGACAATAAAAATTCACCAATATTAGGATCGTAAGTAAACCCAAAAACACCGTGCCCCGTTGTATAAACTAGCATGACAGACGATCCGTAAATAACATACCCAGCAGCTACCTGTTTAGAGCCAGGTTGTAAATTAATATCACCTAAAGAAGAATCAGACTGATAAATAGAAAAGATAGTACCAACACTAACATTAACATCAATATTAGAAGAACCATCTAAAGGGTCAAAGAAAATAGCATAGGAGGGATCATTAGACGACTTAATAGTGATGATGTCATCTTCTTCTTCGGAACCGATATAAGAAAATCGGCCATGTGCACTTAAAATATCGATTAAGCAGTTGTTAGCAAAGATATCTAATTTCTTAACAGATTCTCCATGAACATTCACTTGATCAGAAGTGCTATCTCCTTGAAAGCCTGCAACAATGACATTGTTGCGTATCATTTTGGTGGCTAAGCTAATATCATAGAGGATATTGGCAATATCTTGAGGTAAATCATCATGCTTAGCTTGCATTTCAAGTAAATGTTGTTCAATTGTTTTACGTGATGACTGTATAGCAGTTTTACTCATTTAATTATTATAAGATTATTTTAGAGATAGTGGAATAGTATGAGTATAAGAACTTGATAAAATTTTCTTACCTAACTTAATTTAATAATAATAGCGCCGATACTAATAATGCTAACAGCAAACCATTTAGTTTTTGAAAATGGTTCTTTAAGATAAAACCAAGCGAGTAAACCAGCAAAAATAATAGAAGTTTCCCGTAAAGCCACCACATAACCTAGAGGGCTAATACCAAGAACCCATAAAATTAAAAAGCAAGATGAAAAGGATAAACTACCAATTAAAATAGCGATGCCTTTTTTTTGAGTTAAAGTTTCATATAGCTCAGAACGATGAAAATGAAATAAGTAAGGAAGCAAGATAACGCTCATAAAAATAAAAATAACCCAAATAAGCTGATTCGCTGGTAAGTTTTGTAGAGCTAGGTAATCCGTTATAAGATAAGTAGCGGTAGTAATTCCAACTAGAATCCCCCAATAAATACCTAAAGATTTAAATGATGTAGGTTGATGTGGGCTATGAAATAAAATAATTCCAGTAAAGACCAAAAAAACACCAAAAACACCTATACTCGTAATAGAGTCATGAAAATAAAAAAGAGAAAACAATGACGTTATAACAATACCAAGGCCACGAGAGATAGGATAAATAACCGATATGGGAAACTGAGCATAAGCACGAGTTAAAGCAATATAGTAGCAAGCATGAGCCGTAGCACAAATAAGACCCCAACCAATGAGCAAAGACCAGGTAATCTGACTCTGAATCCAAATAAGATAAGGAATACCAATCCATCCCCCTATAGACATGCTAAGCCATAAAATAGTTTTATTTTTCCCCACATGTTTTGCAATAATATTCCATATTGCATGAAGTAGACCTGATATAATAATAAGAAAAAAAATAGATAAAGGCATCTATATAGTATACGTTATATATTAAAAAAGAAGCAAAAGAAGGATATGATAGACACTATGGACGAATCAATTCATGATTTATATAAACAAATTACGACGTTAAAAGATGCTATCAAGTTGTCGATGATATTTCCTGAAAAAAAACAAGCGGAATTATTAGAGACCCTAATGGAAAAAGTAGATAGGGATCAAGATGATAAAACCATTTTTTTAATCGTAAAATTATATTTACATTTTGTTCAATTTGGAGCTGAAGATGAGATAAAGCAAGATGCATTAACCTGTTTGTTTATGATAAAAAGTTTTTCGATAAGACAAGATAAGCAAGCCATTCAGCAGCAATGTTTTTTAACTTTTTTCCGGTTAATATATGCTCGATTTTTAACAGACGAGCAAAAAAGTATGTGTTTAGAAGAACTAAATGAGTTTTATGAATCAAAGAAAGAACACATTCGGTGGTATTTAATTGTCTTTTATTTTGATGATAAACATAATCCTTATTACAACATCTTAAAAATTAGAGAATTATCGGATCAATGTTTTCAAAATTTATGTGATTGTTATGCTGAAATATCAATGAGTGATTCTACAATATTACCGTTGTTGCCAGATGATGAAAAAGGTTTAGCAATAGATACCTTAGAACAGCGATTTTTTAATCAATTTGTCTATGGAGAAATAGGGTTACATGCCAAACAATATAATAAAAATCAAGCAAGATATGTAATTGATACCTTAATAAAATGTGCAAAAGGTGATCATAGTCGATCTCAAAGTGCTAAAAAAGGGGTGATTAAACATTTAGATTTTTTAGCTAATGAATTACAAAATACAGAACAAAAAGAAGATATGGATAGCATGATAGCTATTCAAGATGATATTGATTATATAAAACAAGATATTATAACTATTACCTTTGGAAAATTAGAACCGCAATTACAAAAAGTAATGACAAGGTTAAATACATCGTTATAAAGAAAGTATGATCGTTTGGAGTTCTTTAATAGGAGATTCACTTGCGAGACAACATGAGTAATCAGGGCTAGTAGAAATGTAATGTAAGTAAAAGCAATCAGACTCTGAAAAGGAGGCTCGATTGGAAAGTGTGGTAGATAGACTTGAATGAATCGGAATTACAGAAAATGAAGAAAAATTAATAGATAGGCCAAAACCGGTAGCTTTGGCAACAGATTCTTTTCCTGTCCAAATATTAAAAAATGAGGTTACGTGATCAGGTAACGGTTGAGCATTAAGCCATTGAGATTCTAATGGTGTAAAATAACGATTAGCGATACGATGATAAGCGAAATTAGGTTTTATGTATTCGATATCAATACCAAGAAAAGAATCTGTAGATAGAGTAAGAACTCCCATCGAATGACTATGAGATACCGAAAATGATAGATCCGAACTAGGTATAAATAGTTTTCCTTTGATCGTTTTTTCAAACGAAATAGCCTGTGGGGAAGTTTGTAAAAAATGGGCTAAAATAAATCTTAGATAAACACGTGTAATACAAAATTGATACCGTGCCAAATCAATACGGTAACGATGCAAACGGGTTTGTTCGCTCTCAGATAAGATAGCTTCATAAGGGATTTGATTAAAGATATGGTCTGAAAATGAGAAGATAAAAACAAGATTCTGGTGAATTAAAGAGTCGTGGGTATAGTGGGTCAGTAAGGATTTAAGTTTAGTTAACGGAGACATAAAAAATTAAGCACGATATTTATGAAAATCTAAATATTGTTTAAAAAAGTGAGGACGTTTAAATGGACAAAATTCCTGATAATCTCCATCAAATTTACGAACTTGTTTACTCGATGTAAATAAATGGTCTCGAAATATGTGATTGTAATCAAACACTTCGGGATGTTGGATATCTTGTTTGTCAGAAGAGTTATTAAATCCATTATAGGATTGTGATGCATTATAAAGACGGGATTCAAATTGTTTAACAGAACGAACAACATAATGACGAAAAATAGGAAAATCAAACAACGGTTTCCAACTAATACCATGAGGAACTAAATTATTATGTTGATTTAAATCATAAAAAATTCCTTTTTTATTTTTAAATTGGCGAATTTCCAAATTAACACCAGGTTCATAAAAAAGAACTTCTTTTGTAATAGGCGTTTCCGCCGTGTAAGAGTCTTTTTGAGATGTATGAAGAAAAAAGTTAAGCGGACGCCAATTAATACGTTCGGCTTTCTGGCGATCTGCTTTTGCCGCAATTTTTCGAGGATCATCGACCAAAAGTTCATCACCATGCAATAAGGTAAACCATCCTTCATAACCATATTCTGCTTGTGCTTTTTCGAGCAAAAATTGGCGAACACCATCTTTTATGGTCCGTTTAGGATAAAGATCTTGATCTTTAATTAAAGATTTAACAACATCAAAACTGCGAATAATATCAGCCGTTTTATCGGTAGATCCATCAAGAGCATAAATTGCATCAAAAAATTGACTATTATGAGATAGGGTTTCTTGAATAATATCTTCTTCATTATAGGTCATCAAAAGACCAATATGTTGTGTTGATGTCATATCATAATACTTTATTAATGATGTGTAAGATGGTAACAAATAATTAGAAAAGATACTAGCAAGGCTAAAAAAATCAGTAATTAAAACTTAAAAAAGTCAGTACGATTTTGAGTAGACGCGTAACATTATTTAAATAAAACCATTTACTAGACAACGTTTTGTAAAATGGTTTCAAATTTATTAGCTTCGACTTTAAGAGAATATTGTTGTTGAATCATTTTGCATTGGCTAACACAGTGTTCATAGCAAGCTGGTTCTAAAAGTGTGTCTAACTTGAGTTGCCATTCATCAATAGATGTTATGTTGTCAACTAACAAACCGTTCCCGTTAAAGATTTCTTCAATACCACCGTTTCGGCTACCAAGAATAGGGATATTGTTATAAGCAGCTTCAATTTGTAGCCGGCCAAACGACTCTGTCGCTTGACTAGGAAAGAGAAGCAGTTTTGTATAGGAATAAATTTCGGAAACATCTTCTTGAGAGGGGACAATAAGTACATTTTTTAAGGTATCAAAGGGTTGATCAATATAGCCCCACCAACCCTTAACAACCATGAATTGAAGGTGAGGGTTTTGTTGCGCAAGTTGAAAAACAATGTGACTTCCTTTATTTCTATTGGGATTAACAAATAATAAAAATTGGGGGTTAGGCTGAAAGCGAGTGTTAATACACGATGTATTAGGAACCGGATGAATAATGGCTGTTGAATTACGTTTTTTGGGGAACATTGTTTGTTTAAGATACTGACTATTAAGAATAAGTTTATTAAAGAGTTTTAAGTGAGCATGGTTGAGTGAGGCGATATGTTCTGTAAAAAACATGATATTAGTTTGGGAGCCAAATAAAGACCAGTCTGCTTTTTTGATCCAGGCATCAGAATAGCGGTGCCAGATGATGGAGGGGCTATGGGTGTGAACATAGGTATCACATGCCTGAAAAAATTCCTTATTATCATAAACATGAAGGGTGATAGAGTTAAACGTAATTGTTAACTGATTCTCGTTAAAATCAAGCGTAAAATTAAATTTGTTTTGCATTTTTTTTAATTCATTAAATGCTTTTTCTTTTGAATTATCAAAAATACAGGTAATGCAATGGAGAGTATGATTCTGAGTACTAAGATAAGAAAGTAAATCTAAATCAAAAATGGCAGCCCCATTAACAGAAAAAGGGAAAGGAGGTCCATAATAGATATAAAAGATAGATAATGATTTTTTTGACATGGTGTAACTTAGTTTAAGCTATAAATAAGAAATAGCTTATTCTAAGTATAACAATCAATTAAAAATTAGCAATTTAAAGAAAAAAGGGAGCAAGGTAGTCTCTTTTTTAACGCTATAAAACTTGATTGCAAGAATGAAGTTAAACAAAGTCTAAAAAATTTCACAATAAGCTAACTAAATTTTTTAAAATGGTTTAGATGTAATGGATGGGGATATTTATCTATTGATACTATTGTTTGGGTTATGTAACATGCCAAACTGTAATAACACCTTGTCCATCTAACGCAGCCAACGCCTTTTTCAATAAATGTTTAATATTTACTTAAACCTGGGAACTATTCAATAAAGCATAGTAAGTAATTTCTAATAATCACAGAAGGAGGGGGGGGGTGCTTAATTTAAATAGGTTGGGGAGTCCTTTCAAACCGGGAGAGGCCCTCACAAAAAAAAAGCAACCGCCCTCAGGTAAAAAGCTTAGTGAGACGGAAATGAATTCTCAACGATTTCATAAAGTATTTACAAGCCTTTTTCCTAACTCCCAAAAAATAAAAGAAAAACACACTTATACTCTTGATTCCGAAATAAGGCAGTGCATTGAAAACCTTAAGCAAAAGGTTGAAGAGAAAGATGTTCCGATAACTTTTGAGGATGGGGAATTACATCAAATAGAAGATTTATATAAATTATTTTCACAAATCGTTAACACAACCGCCGGAAAAAGTTTTAAACAAACAAAAAATGATCTAACTCACTTCAATGTTTTTCAAATATTGGGTTACCTAGATAAAGAAACGTTAGGATTAGTAGAGAGTTTTATTGAGAATGTTGATAAGGTTAAGGCAACCCACCCTGTAACCAAAGCTATGTTAAAAAAAATACGTGAAGATACAAGATTTTTGGAGCCTGATCAGAGACCCTCATTTCGGGCACCCTCAGAGAGAATCCTAAGAGGTCAGCAGGCGGCTATGGTTCGGCGAATATCGACAAAGGAGATTTCCAATTTTACAGGATTTGAAAAGATCTCAATTCCAAACATAACGCCTAGTTTAATAGGAAAAAATTTTGCTGATTATACCATCATAAGTGGGAGTGAGATCTTTGGAGAAGGAAAGGATAATCTAAATGGTACTAATGGGCATGTTTATTTAGCTCAATTAACATCAGATGCCAAAAATCAGGTTATAATCAAAATTATTCCTTCAAATATAAAGGGTGAGGATATTATGCGTGAGTGTAATGCGCAAAATACAATTTTTGAACATTTAAGTAGTAGCAATGCAAGTGCCTCCAAAGTTCACAAAATCTTTGAAGACCCCAAATCGAACTGTCATGCCATCATTATGGATGTTGCAAAAGGCAGCCCTGTAAAAACAAAATTAGATGAAGCTAGCTACAGTAAATATAAAAACCAATTAATTGAGGTGTTAACAACTGCGTTAAGCCGATATGACAAATCCCATTTTGATATTAAGCCTGACAATCTTATATGGTCAGACGAAGATCGGAAGTTAACACTAATTGATTTTGGAAATAGTTATACAAACAACTCCACTGACTTACAGAGCAAAATACAGAATATCGGTTCAAAAGGGTTTATAGCGCCGATCCTTACAAATTTTCAACATCCTAATTATTTTGAGTCATTTGCTGCAGCTATCACTCTTGCATATGCATTATTTGATCCAAAGGATATTCCAGAAAATATATCAGATAAATCTAATGATCTAAGAAATGCTAAAGAGACAGAGTTAGGGTTAATCGGTAAAAACACTCAAATAGATGGAAAGTCCAAAACAAATGATACGATGGTTGCTTGGTTAGAGTTTTTTGAAACAGTAAAGTCTGATTCCAATGACCAATTTACAACATTCCAAAAAAAAGAAGCGTTATATTTAGCAGGTCTATTAAAAAGGGATGAATATATTAATAGCATATCACCAGCCACAGATACAATAATGTCCACAGACGAGCTTTTAAATCGAATAAAGGGTGCACAAAGCCCTCCCCGTACTCCATAATTTGAAACAGGGGCTTTAATATTAGTTTTAAGCTGATATGTAGTTATATGTTCATTTAATAAGATTGCTTTTGCCACAATTTTCGAAGATCATCGACCAAAAGTTCATCACTATGCAATAAGGTAAAGCATCCTTCATAGCCACATTTTTCTTGCGTTTTTTCAAACAAAAATTGGCGAAAACCATACTTGATGGTCCGTTTAGGATAAATATCTTGATCTTTAACTAAAGATTTAACAACATCAAAACTTCAAATAATGTCAGCTGTTTGGGTTATGTAACATGCCAAACTGTAATAACACCTTGTCCATCTAACGCAGCCAACGCCTTGTCATCTGGATGCCAATACAAATTTGAAACCGAATCCGTTAGACGGGTTTCACTTAAATCACTTTCTTTATTATCCATTCTAAGTCCCCATAACACGACTGTACCATCACGAGATCCAGAAGCTAAATTTAACCCACGATTAGAAAAAGCTAGCGAGGTAAGGGGTTCAGCGTGTTGTTCTAAAGAGAGAGGCGTGGTTCCTTCCGGACCTTTTCCCTGGAAACTCCAAACTGTTACATCTACATTCCCTCCGGTTGCTAAAAATGTTCCAGTTTCGTCAAAGCTGAGAGAATCAGGTTTGAATGGATAGCCAGACATCATCGAATCTTTACCTGTAGAGCGACGCCAAAAATGAACTGAATTATCCTGACTCCCACATGCAACGATATCACCATTTGGACTTAATACCATTGATATTAAGGATCCTTTCCATTCCAACGTTTGTGTTTGTTTTCCGGATAAAGCATCAAAAAAAGTGACTTTACCATAGCATGCCGTGGCTAATTCATTGTTAGCTGCCCAGGCAATTTGGCTCACTGTACTATTGTGATCATCTGATCGCCATACTTCGTCACCAGTTTCATTATAAATATACACAGTGCGAGAACACGAAGCAGCAAGCCATTTTCCATCTTGTGACCACTCGACATTTTCTACCCAACCATGACCTAAATTTATTTCTTTTATTATATTATTTTCATAGGTATCCCAAATAAGAATACGAGAATCTTGACCTGTGGTAACAAACTTGTTTTTAAATGGATGCATTGCTGTTGATAGTCCACCAACGGCATGAACTTGTTTTTGTGACCAAATAACTTCGCCCGATTTCCCATTGAAAACATAGATACCGCCAGATGCATCACTTACAACAAGTGAGTTACCATCACAATTCCAACCGCCAGAAATTGCATAATCATTTACCGATGCATTCCAGTTATTTTGTAAAGCCATATCTTAGTTTTTATATTAAACAAGCTTCAAAACTTTGACGTATATCTTGTTCATCCAAGTTTCGACCAATAAATACTAGCTGGTTTCGACGTGGTGAATTTCCCCATGGACGATCTGGTTTTCCATCAAAAAGCATGTGAACACCTTGAAATATAAATCGGTTAGGTTCTCCAGAAATACTGATAAAGCCTTTCATACGAAAAATATCTATTCCTTTTTCAGCAAGTAGTTTAGAAAGCCATTTTTCTAATTTTTTTTCTTCTACATCTCCATTTATTTCAATCGAGATAGAACCCACTTCATCATCATGTTCATGTTGTGCCACCCATGTTCGTTCAGTCTCAACTGGTATAGTTGTTTTGTCTTTTGTTAACACTTGAATATCAAATTCTTCAGCGGTATGTTGAGCAAAAAGACCCACTTGTATTTTATTTTCTGTCTGCAAATAAAACGATTTTCGTCCAGACGATGACAAGTCGAGCATGACGTGTGAATCTTGTGGAATAAGTTCGCCTGGTTGAATTTGCTTTGCATCTTCAGAATAGAGACGGACACAGCGTTCTGCACTGTTACGTAAAGCTTGATCTTCTTTTCCCTGATCAGCTACTACAACCAAAGACATAGATGGGTCAGGCCCTTCTGCAAGAGTAATCTCAGATTGCCCGGGTTCCATAGAGTAGATTCCTGTCCATTCAAATGGATACTCTGGTTCTAAAAAAGTTGGACGACGAACTAGCGCTTCATCTAAATTAAATGCACCTAAATTTAAAACCGTATTTATCGGAGTTTCAGCCATCTCGCTACGTACTATTTTGGCCATTTTATTCATTTTACGTAAACGAGATTCCAGGACATCTAGCTCCTCATTATTAACAAGATCGATTTTATTTAAGACAATCACATCGGCGAATGCAATTTGTTCGGTACTTTCATCACTACGCCCTAATTGTTGATTAATGTGAAAAGCATCCACAAGAGTCACGATACCATCAAGCTTAAACTCTAAGCTAATTTCATCATCCATAAAAAAGGTTTGTGCTACTGGGCCTGGGTCTGCAAGGCCTGTTGTTTCAACCAGTACATAATCAAACTTATCTCGTCGTTTCATCAGATTACTAAGAACCCGAATTAAATCACCTCGCACTGTACAACAAATACACCCATTAGACATTTCAAATATTTCTTCTTCCACATCTATTACCAGACCTTGATCAATGCCTACCTCACCATATTCATTTTCAATAACAGCAATACGCTTGCCATGTTTCTCACTAAGGATGCGATTGAGTAAAGTGGTTTTTCCTGATCCAAGAAATCCTGTAAGAATTGTTACGGGAACTTTTTTTTGTGTATTTTGCATTGATTATTCCTTCCTTTTTTATTGAATTTAATTTATATCACAATTTTTGAAATTTTAACGTTTAATAATAGCCATTCTTTTGTTTAAATTTTTGAGAAGTCGTTTTTTGGAATAGGGTTTCATATGCTTCCATTGTTTGCATTCATCCAAAGTACGTCCACAACCTTGGCACCACTTATGCTTTCCAACAAAATGGCAGTCAGATATACATGGGCTACTGTTACGTTTCATATACATAAATAAGAATAGCGTAAAATATATCTTACGGTAAATACTGATTTTAGAATATTTAAAAGTATTACTAAAACTAGTAGAAAAAATAATAAATATCAAGAAATGGGAGATACGCGTGATCAAAAAAAGTTCGTTATTTTGAGCCGGGCAGCCTCAATTACTTAACTCAAGCCTACACGGCTTTCGCTTATCCTCCTTAATCAGTCGGCGCTCATTCGGTGGCTTGCCAGT